>ERZ836760.1257-NODE-1257-length-28978-cov-5.737268_pt1 | contig 28978 bp, 25 predicted proteins | sample MGYA00519941_ERZ836760 | MGnify/ENA primary metagenome ERZ836760 (study PRJEB31850, sample SAMEA3708807) | human gut metagenome | biome: human gut; feature: human-associated habitat; material: faeces | place: China | collected 2014 ... | reverse complement strand
GCAGCAGATTTACAGTCTGTCCCCTTTGGCCACTCGGGAATCTGCCCATTTATCAGATACGCAAAATGCGCTCTGACAAGAAAAGATTATAGCATAGCAGCTTCTATTATGCAAGTATTTTTTGTCCGAAAGCCATACCTTAAAACCTGAAAACTAATTTTCTGATCTGTCATACATCAAAATAACTGCGGAATATTTCTGCAGGCTTATTTTGAGTACTCCATCCGCAACTTCATACTGTTTTGGCATCAGTGAATAGCCCGTCTCATTTGAAATGATCACACGCTCTAACACTGTTTTTTTCGGTATTCCGCACTGCCATACTTCAAGTTCCACATCACGTTCCTGTTCCTTATTATTCACAAGGACAACAAACTGCTCCCTGCGGTTAAATCTCGCGTAACAAAGGAGATTATCATCTCCTCGGAGATTATCGTCTCTTCGGAGATTATCGTCTCCTTTTAAAAACATAAGGGAACCGGTGCGGAGTGCTTCATGTTCTTTATGAATGCGGATAATATCACGATGAAAATCGATCAGGACAATGTCCTCTTTCCCCCATGGATAGGTACGTCTGTTATCCGGGTCTGTGAATCCGCAGAGCCCTGCCTCATCACCATAATAAATGGTAGGTGCACCCGGCCATGTCATCTGGACAACCACTGCCTCACGAAACACCGCCGGTTTAATTCCTTCCTCAGCAGCTGCCGTGCCAAGTGTTGCTGCACGTCCCACTTTTTCGTTAGTTCTTGTCATGAATCTGGAATGATCATGATTTGAAAGCTCATTCATGGCACACAAAAGCTGCGATGTCTGGAAACTTGCCATATAATGACGCATGGAGTCTTCAAAATCTTTCACGCTTCCCTTTAACTGTGGTTTTGCCTCATCGCTGTGTTTTTCCATACCGGTCAAAAACCAGGTCAGCGGCTCCATGAATGCATCATAGTTCATAACGGTATCCCACTGGTCACCTTTCTGGAGCCATTCCTTCGGGTCACCGTAATGCTCTGCTAAAATAATTGCATCCGGGTTTGCCGTTTTCACTGATTTACGGAAATCTCTCCAGAACTTATGGTTCATCTCCGGGGAATGTCCTAAATCTGCAGCAACATCAAGTCTCCAGCCGTCCGCATTGTATGGCGGAGATACCCATTTTGCTGCAACACGCATAATATCATCATACAGTTTTTCAGAGCCTTCATAGTTGAGTTTTGGCAGCGTATCATGTCCCCACCAGCCCTCGTAGGTCGTATTGTACGGCCATGCAAACTGATCCTGGAAGCCAAAGAAATTGCGGTACGGACTGTCTTTGGAAACAAAGGCTCCATCCTCATAATCGCCGCTTACCTGATAGATTTCCTCGCGGTCAAGCCATTTATTAAATGATCCACAGTGATTGAACACACCGTCTAAGATCACTTTCATGCCACGCGCATGGATCTCTTCTACCAGCTCTGCAAAAAAACGGTTGCTCGCCTCAAGATTTTTCTTATTGGTCACACGGTTGATATAGCGTTCAGCCTTTCTGTTATCACTCACACCGTCTTTTAACAGCTCGCCGCCGTCCTCAACGATTTTTCCATAATGCGGGTCAATATAATCATAATCCTGGATATCGTATTTATGATTGGATGGGGACACAAATAACGGGTTAAAATAAATTACTTCCACACCCAGATTCTGCAGATAATCCAGTTTCTGTCTGACACCCTCTAAGTCACCGCCATAAAACTCTGCCACGGAAAAATCAGACGGGCACTGATCCCAGCTGTCCATCTTTCTGCTGGTAGAACGGATATAATAGTACTCATCGGTCAGCACATCATTCGACGTATCGCCGTTGTAAAAACGGTCGACTAAGATCTGGTACATAACTGCACCCTTTGACCATTCCGGTGTTGAAAATCCCGGAATAATGCAGAAACGGTATTCGTCACGTTTTTCCTTGCTGACACCATAGCGGTCATAATATACATTTAACAGACCGCTTGCCACTTTAAAATAATAGTAAAACGGCTCCTCTCCGAGTGTGAATTTTACCTCATAATAATCAAAGGCTCCCTCGGTCTCTGTCTTTTTCATTTTATATTTTTTATCTCCGGTACACAGCCATACGATATCGACATTATCGCGCGCTGTACGGAAACGGACAGTCACTTCATCCCCTGCATCCGGTTCCACCGGCTGTCTGTAATCTGCCGTTCCATCCGAAAAAAGTGCATTCTTTTTTAACAGCGGACGCATCTGCATAATATATCTCTGTATACGGTTTAACTCATAAACTGATTCTTCCTGGTTCATGTAATCCCTATTTTCCTTTCTTTGCGAAAATTTACGAAAACTCTTCATTTATTATAACACAGAATGGTACTTTCGCAACGTCTAAAACTGCATTTATACAAATAATAACACACAAACAAGTCTACTGACCATAAAAATCTGAAAGACACTGCAAACCTTATATCCTGTTAGATATACATAATACCAGGACCTAAAATCTATTTACACAGATAATTTCACGTTATATAATTTTCGTATGGAATTTTTAATTTAAAGGAGGATCTCAGGTTGACTGACAGTGATATCAAGCTTTTTTTCGATGTCTATTTTAATAATTTTATCACCAGCATTTCCTGGGATGAACAGATTCATGCTCCGGCTACAAAAGAAGAATGGATCAGATGCCTGAAAAACTGTGGGCGTTCAAGATATCAGCTTTGTATCGAGGATGATCTTTTATTCCATTCATTTTTCACGCACTTAAAAGAAGATAAATCTACTTTAAGCAACAGCCAGTATGATCTGGTCTTAAGCTATTGCCGTAAACTTTATTACAGCCAGTATAATGAGCCATCCCTGCAGCTTCGTTTTGCAAAAGAGCTGATTTCTCATTATGAAGCAAATAAAGATGTGGAGAGTCTTATTTTTCTCTACACCTGCGCCGCCTATTCCGCACTTCAGCTTTCCCGCACAGGCGATCATAAGATGGGGCTGCGCTCAAGTGACTATTACAAAAAAGTTGTAGCACTGCGCGATAAGATCGACACATTTCAGGTACCGGAAAGCCGCGATTATATTTTTGTCGCCTATGATAACCTGATCCGTGTTGAGCCGTTTCTTCACAATCTGCCGATTGAGGAGGCATATCAGTTCTTTTTAGAACTGATCGAACTGCGCAAGCAGGAAAAGTTCTGCCGTTACGATACGGTCAATCCGCGCATTCCCAAAATTGTAAATAAAACGATCAACAATTTTCTCTCCTGCGAAAATGACCTGCTGCTTTTTGATATTGAATTTCCGGATTCACTGCGGCTGCATTTATCTGAACTGACACTGCAGCATTATACCCAAGTCCTTAAGCACAAGGGTTCCATTTACGACTGTCCGCCCGCCCTCGTATTTCAATATTATCGTCTCATGGCAGAAGAAGAGGCATTAAGCTGGGACGAAGCTTATTCGGTCGTAGATGATTATTATACCCGAAAAAAAGAAATGATTCCGGATGAAACAGAACTGGATTATCTGTCCTTTTATGTGGATCTTCCAATTCTTCTGATGCACTTTCTGTCCCATACCACCCTTTCCGAGGCAGAAAAAGATCGCAGAAACCTCACTTACCGCAGTATGGTCATTCATTTTCTGTCGACAAGACATTACCGTCTGCACACATACTCGCAGTATGATGGTATGCGTATGGCATGTTTTCATCCAATCGTGCTTGATACGTTCCACCACCCGGTTGAAAAGACAAACTTTATCCTTGATCTGATCGTTTCTAGTCATCTGGCAACACTGACACACTCCGTTATGGTTTCCTATCTGGCGGAGGCGCTTTTAAAATATATTTTCGATGATAAGCCAGAGCTTCTGATCTGCCCGGCACTTGGTTCGACGGTTTCTGAAATTCAGAAAAACCGCACGCATATCATTGATTTCGCCGTGCAGGGTTCGATGCTTCACGATATCGGTAAAAACGGAATCGTCCCGATCATCAACACGCAGCACCGCAGGCTGACGGATTACGAGTTTGACCTGATCCGCATGCATCCGGAAACGGGGGCAAAGGATCTCGCCTCTGTTCCTGATTTTGCGTGTTATGCAGATATCGCACATGGACATCACCGCACTTATGACGGCACAGGCGGTTATCCGGATGACTTTGACATCCTCCATTCACCGTGCCGCCCGGTCATTGATCTCGTGCACATCTGTGACTGCCTGGATGCCGCTACGGATTACTTAAGCCGCAACTATCACAATGCAAAAGATTTTGATACCGTGCTTTCGGAACTGGCGGATGGCCGTGGCACACAGTATAATCCGAATATCATTGACCTGATCCTGGATCATCCGGATCTTCAGAAAGAGCTTGCCTCTTTAATCGGACCAAACCGCGAAAATATCTATTATGATGTATACCGCACTTTTGCGAACAAACAAAAATAACCATGCGAATTTAACCGCATGGTTATTTTTTCAGAAAAAAAGATAGCTATCGGCTAGCTATCTTTTTAGGAGAAGGTATTTTTACTATGGGGTATAGCAAAAAATATATATAATGTATTGGGGGGTTTTTACAGTAATTATAATAGCATGAGCGGCAGGATAAGTGTGCACAAATTTGAAGTTTTTTTTCCGCCCAAACTATACAAAATAAACAGTACCTTAGTACCAGTTTAAAAACTGGTACTAAAATTATGCACAAACGATTGCGCATCAGATTTCCCAATAGTTTTCATGGAAGATCACTTTGCGGTAAGTTCCGAAGGTCAGCCAGTGGTTCCAGAATTCTGTATCCGTCTCTCCCTGTCCATATCCGTCTAAGAATGCCTGCAGATCTTTCTGCGATTTCACATTCACGGCAAATCCTCTTCCGTTGACAACCGGAACTCCTGAGTAGCGGTAATCTGCTAATGGAAGGATCGCCTCGATCTTATTGTCACGCACCTGTACGGCAGCCTGATCTCTTAAGATCAAAATATCAAAGTACTCCGGATATTCATAAGTCTCGCTCTTCGTCGGGATCTCATCTCCCACGGTGTAGGTCTTCTGCTCCGGTTTATGTTTCGCGATCGAAGATTTCTCCATGTTATAGTAAAACTCCTCGAAAATATCTCCGCGCGCTTTTAAGTCTCCGTAAACAAATACCGGTTCCTCTGTCTCATTGCCGCTTGCAAACTGCTCCACGACACCGCAGGCGGAAGTCATGTTGGTCACACGGTCGATTAAAATCAGTTCACCCATGGTCTTATGTTTTTTGAATACATCAAGCGGTATCTTTTCGTCTAACACAATGCTGCAGACTGCGATCTCATTTTTTCCCAATATATCGGTCGGATGATGCTCCCCGGTATTGACATCGATCTTATAGGAGATCTCTGTCACAGTTCCTGTGATCAGTTTGGTTCCGAGTTTGATAAAGTAATCGCCTCCGGCTGACAGGTTATTGTCATCCATCCAGAGAAGCGTTGTCGTAAATTTCTGCGCCGCCGTGATGCCGCTGCCATTTTCCAACACACATCCTCTTGAGACGTCGATCTCTTTGTCTAACTGGATCGTAACCGGCTGTCCGGTCTGTGCGGTATCCGCCTCTTTTCCGGCTACTAAAATGCTCTTTACACTGGCGGTCTCATTGCCCGGCAGTACCGTTAAGGTATCACCCACATGCACCTCTCCGGCCTCGATCTGTCCCTGGAAACCACGGAAAGTATGGTTCGGACGGCACACGCGCTGTACCGGCATATAAAATCCCTGCTCTTTTGCCTTTTCAGTCACATCGACTTCCTCAAGGTAAGTTAAAATCGGTTCGCCGGTGTACCATGGAATGTTATCGGATTTCTTTGTGACGTTATCGCCCTCTGTCGCAGACACCGGAATGATCTTGACGCTCTCCAGTCCAAGTTCGCCGGCAAGCTGTAAAATCTCTGCCTGGATCGCATTAAATTTTTCCTGGTCATAGCCGATCAGATCCATCTTGTTTACCGCAAATACAAAGTAGCGGATTCCCATCAGCGCACAGATCCTTGCATGACGTCTTGTCTGCACCAGCACACCCTGTGTCGCATCCAGAAGAATGATCGCAAGGTCCGCAAAGGAAGCTCCCACTGCCATGTTTCTGGTGTACTCTTCATGACCAGGTGTATCTGCCACGATAAAGCTTCTGCGGTCTGTTGTAAAATAACGGTATGCAACGTCGATCGTGATACCCTGTTCACGCTCTGCCATCAGACCGTCAAGCAGCAGGGAATAATCGATGGCCCCCTCTCTGCTTCCGACTTTACTGTCTAATTCGAGTGCTTTTTCCTGATCTGCATAAAGCAGTTTTGCATCGTATAAAATATGTCCGATCAGTGTGGATTTTCCGTCATCCACACTACCGCAGGTGATAAATTTAAGTAAACCTTTCATCTAGAAATACCCCTCCCTTTTTCTACGTTCCATGCTGCCTGCCGCCTCGTTGTCGATCACGCGGCTGGTACGTTCTGAAGATACGGCTGCAAGTGTCTCGTCAATAATCTCATCCAAAGTCTCCGCATCGGATTCCACACCACCGGTCAGCGGATAACATCCCAATGTACGGAAACGGACTTTTTTCATCTCCGGCTTCTCACCCTCACGGAATTTGAAGCGGTCATCATCCACCATAATGATGTTGCCGTCTCTGTATACGACCGGACGCTCTTTTGCAAAATAAAGCGGTACGATCTCAATGTTCTCACGTTTGATGTACTGCCAGATATCTTTTTCTGTCCAGTTTGAGATCGGGAAGACACGGATGCTCTCGCCTTTATTGATCTTGGTGTTATACAGTTTCCACATCTCCGGTCTCTGGTTTTTCGGGTCCCATGCCTGCGCCTCGTTACGGAAGGAGAAGATTCTCTCTTTCGCACGGGATTTTTCCTCGTCACGGCGGCCGCCGCCAAATGCTGCAGTAAACTCATATTTTTTAAGCGCCTGTTTTAATGCCTGTGTTTTCATGATGTCGGTGTAAGCGGAACCGTGGTCAAACGGGTTGATGCCGGCGTCCACACCTTCCTGATTGGTGTAAACTAACATCTCAATGCCGTTCTCTTTTGCGATGCGGTCACGGAACTCGATCATCTCACGGAATTTCCAGGTCGTATCGATATGTAAAAATGGGAAAGGCGGCTTCTCCGGGTAAAATGCTTTCATGGCGAGGTGCAGCATTACCGAGCTGTCCTTTCCTATGGAGTAAAGCATTACCGGTTTTTCGCATTCGGCAGCTACTTCGCGGATGATGTAGATCGCCTCTGCCTCCAGTTCGTCCAAATGTGATAATCCACTCATAAAATATCCTCCTCTATTTTGCTGTGTTTTAATATTTGTTGGCGTCTTTTTTATTGATCCGTACGACGGTCTTGTTGCCGTCGGGTGCGGTGACAGTCCAGAGGCGGTAGTCACCGTCCTCTCTGGTGGTCAGGGTGCTGCCTCTGCCGCCGATGTCGGCCCCTAAGAAGAAGTCTATGGCTTCGGCCCTGCATTCTTTGACGCAGGAGGTGCAGCCCCAGCAGTCTCTCGGCTCTTTGATGTATGCCTTGCCGTCTGCGTCTGCCTTGATCAGATTTCCCGGACAGACTTCGATGCAGCGTCTGCATTTTACGCATTTACTTTTATTGATCGCTATGCTCACAGGGTACCTCCTTTCTGACCAAAATCCGGTGTCTGTGTCAGATCACGGAACAGAATTTTGATTTTACCGTTTTCATAGACGGAATTGACTGCTTTTTTATCCCAGTCATCTTTTGTTCCCGGATAGTCCATGTTCTGCCCAAAACCTCGCCAGCGTGTCTCTTTCCGCGCTTTTAGATGTGCGATGACGCTTTTACATACGACTAAGCGTTCCTTTACTTCGTAAATATGTAACAGGTCATCCGTATCTTTTGCGGTCAGATCTTTGGTCAGTGCGAAAAGCTGGTCAATTTTTTCTTCCGCGATATTGAGCTGTTTCTCATTGTAGCGGTAATTCGTTCCGATCCCGCCTGCGTAGGCATCCATGACTTTCTGCATGGCTTCCTCGATCTGTTCCGTGCCAAAGAATGATTTTTTCTCTGCAAAACAGGACTCATATTCCTGATCGACTGCCTGTGCCAGCTTTTCTAACTGTTCCTTTGAAGCCTGTCCTTCTGACTGCTGACCTTCCTCTTCCTGCTTCAGATCCTTTAGAATCGTCTCCGCCGCGATCTCGCCCTCCACGAGTGCTCCGGTCACATATTTCTGCGGGCATCCTCCGGCGACATCCCCGGCTGCATAAAGTCCTTTTAATGTGGTTCTTCTCGCATCATCGATCCAGTAGCCGCTTGCGGTATGACCACCCACGATGTAAGGCTCGGTGCCCTCGATCTCGACATCCTGCTCATTCGGCTCTTTTCCGCTCTCGATCCATTTTAAAGTCTGGCTCGGTGCCATATTTAAATATGCCTTTAACAGATCTTTGCCCTGCTCTTCCTTAATGCCTTCCGTATGCAGGTAACACGGGCCTCTTCCCTCCTGATTCTCCGCCACGGTACCGTAGACACGCTCCTCAGTCGTAATGCCATATTTCGTCTCATAGACCTCTCCGAGGGAGTTGATCTGTTTTGCCCCGACGCCCTGTGCGATCGTTCCGGTCGGTGCGATCGTATCTTTACAGCGGAGTGCAATAAAACGCATCTCAAAAGTCGTCATTTCTGCTCCGGCTAAAATTCCCATCGCGTATCCCGCTCCGGTGTTAAACGGCGGATACCACATCTTGTGTCTTGAAAATCCCGGATTGTTCGGGCGGTAAAGTCCTGCCGCTCCGCCGGTCGCACATAAAACTGCTTTTGCAGAAAAAATGTATGCTATCTTCTCATTGACGTCAAATCCGTATGCCCCGGTCACTTTATCCTGCTCTGTAATGTAATCCGTGATGTTCACATGATTGATGACTTTCACGTTTTTCTGTGCTTTCACGGCTTCCGCTAAGATCGGCTTGATGTTCTCGCCGTTGATCTTGATATTCCGGTTACCTCTTGTCACATATTTTCCGTTTTCATCTTTTAAAATAACAAGCCCTAACTCCTCTAACTTCGCTGTCACACGGTTGAGTCCCTGCGACATGGAGAGCAGCAGGTCTTTTCTCACAATGCCATTGGCATCCTTCGTGGCATAGTCGACATAATCTTCCGGCTTTCTTCCCTCCGTGATATATGCGTTCAGGGCATTGACGCCGGCTGCAAGACAGCCGCTCCTTATGATATTCGCTTTTTCCGCGATCACAACCTTAAGCTCCGGGTTTTGCTCTGCGATAGTCAGTGCCGCATAACAGCCGGAAGTTCCACCGCCGATGATCAGCACATCCGATGTAATGATTTCTGTTTTCATATAATTCTCCATTTCTGCGCAGTTTTTTGCGCATATCAAGTTTGTGCCGGAGCACAAATCTTGCGTGTGAAAAATCTTATTTTTCACACTGATCCCCTTAAATATAAAACAGCTTCTCTGTTTCAATATTGGCATTTTCTACAATGTTTACATTCTGTGTGCCGTTTTCACCTGCCGGGAATGCAAACACCTGATAAATGAACACATTGACACGCTCGCCCTCTGTGATCGATGCCTCCTCTAACCTGCGGTTTGCCACAAGCAGCACATCATGTACTCTTACATGAAGTTCGACCTCTCTGCCGCGAAACATCACGCGCTCCACAACACCTTCCTCCACGGAAGAAGAAAAGCGGCTCTGCTCTGTCTTTTTTGTGACACTCACATGTTCCGGTCTCACCACCGCATGAAGCCCCTCACCTAATTCCTCATACCCATGGAAGCTGGTGATATTGCTGATTCTGGTCGGACTTCCCATGAACTCTGTGACAAACGGTGTCTTCGGCTGGCTGTAGATTTCGATCGGCGTTCCCGCCTGTTCGATATGTCCATGGTTGGTTATGATGATCTCATCTGCAACCTCAATTGCCTCATCCTGATCATGCGTGACAAAAATGCTGGTGATGCCGACTCTCGTAATCATCTCCCGAAGCCAGCTTCGAAGTTCCTGACGTACTTTTGCGTCAATGGCTGCAAACGGTTCATCTAAAAGAAGAAGTTCCGGGTTCGGCGCTAAGGCTCTCGCAAATGCAACCCTCTGTCTCTGTCCGCCGGATAACTGGTTCGGATAGCGCTTCTCAAATCCCTTTAACCCGACTAATTCCACCAGTTCATCCACACGCCGTCTGATATCTGCCTTTTTCCATTTTTTTACATCCAGTCCAAATGCTATGTTATCATATACGGTCATGTAGCGGAACAGCGCATAGTTCTGAAACACAAATCCGATCCCGCGCTCACTCGCCGGTACATCATTGACGACTCTTCCATCAATGATGATCTCCCCCGAATCCGCATGTTCTAATCCGGCAAGCATTCGAAGGATCGTCGTCTTTCCGCTGCCACTCGGTCCGAGCAGCCCGATCAGCTTTCCTTTTCCAATTCCAAAATTGATGTCGTCGGATGCCTGAAAATCTTTATACTTTTTATTCACATGCCTAAGTTCTACATAATTTTGTTCCGCCATAATCCGCTCCATTTCCAGTAGTACATTTACTGCCATGCTGCACCAGCTGCTATGCTGCGCCAGCTGCTATGATGCGCCAGCTGCTATGATGCCTTAACTGCGCTGCTGTTACTTTTCTTCTCTGGCAGCCCTGCCTACGCTTCTTTGCCCTTGTGCTCCAACACACTCCGAAGCACTAAGATCACGACTGCCATACACACTAAGATCGCCGATACCGCAAACGCTCCGGTAAAATCATATCCCTGATACAAAAGTTCAATGTAAAGCGGCATCGTATTTGTTTTTCCCTGAAGGTGACCGGACAAAACAGATACCGCACCAAACTCTCCCATCGCTCTTGCCGTACAGAGCACGATTCCGTAAAGCAATGCCCATTTGATATGTGGGAAGGTAATTTTCCGGAAAATCGTAAATCCGTTTGCTCCCATCAGTGCAGCCGCTTCCTCCTCGTCGGTACCAAGTGTGGAGAGCACCGGGATGATCTCCCTCGATATAAACGGAAATGTCACAAACACTGTTGCAACCACGATTCCCGGTACCGCAAAGATCATTTTGATCCCCGCCGACCGCAGATACTCATAAAGGATACTCTGCCGTCCAAAGGTCAGGATATAGATCAGTCCGGCAATAACCGGTGAGATTGTAAGCGGAAGATCAATCAGCGTTGACAAGATCTTTTTGCCATGAAACTGGAATCGCGTGATACACCAGGATGCCGCAATTCCAAATATGGTGTTGACCACCACCGCGATCAGCGTTACTTCCAATGTAAGACCGATTGCCTTTAATGCATAATAATCGGTGACTGACGCCACAAATACTTTAATGCCCTCCCCAAACGCTGTGACAAGGACGTAGGTGAGCGGCAGGATCAACATCACTATGAGAAATAATGTGCTGATACCGATTAAGATCCATTTAAGTGGCCCTGAATTTTTTCTGATCTCCATAGCTTTCTCCTTCCTGTGATCTGATTTCTGCAAAACCTGACAGATATTCTGTCTGTCTCCATACATCTATCCTGCAATTTAGCTGCTATGCAACCTAGTTGCTATGCAATTCCGCTGACGATCTTTGACGCCCGGCTTTGCAGCCATGCATTGATAAAAAGGATCACAAACGCTGCCGCTAACATGACAAGAGCGATCGAAGTTGCACTCGCATAATCAAATTCCTGAAGCTTTGACATGATCATCAGCGGTGCGATCTCTGTCTCATAAGGGGTATTTCCTGCAATAAATACCACGCTTCCATATTCGCCAAGTCCTCTCGCAAAGGACATCGTAAATCCGGCGATCAGGGATGGTAAAATCTCCGGCAGGATCACACGGAACATCGTCTGCCTGCTGTTTGCGCCGAGGATATTTGCCGCCTCCTCATACTGGATATCTATTTTTTCCAAAACCGGCTGCACCGCCCGCACAACAAACGGAATTCCGATAAACACCAGCGCCACGATGATTCCGAGTCTGGTATACGCGATCTTAATTCCGAACTTCTGAAAAAATGCTCCTACCCAGCCCTCCGTCGTGGTCAGGTGTGTCAGTGCGATACCGGCAACTGCGGTCGGCAGTGCAAATGGAAGTTCGATGATGCCATCCATGATCGCTTTTCCGGGAAAATCATATCTTACAAGCACCCAGGCGATGATCATACCCATGACCGCATCGATCGCCGCCGCCACGAATGCAGTAAAAAAACTGACTGCATAGCTCGATAACACACGCGGTCTTGTGATTGTATCAAGAAATTCAGGAAATGAAAGTTTTGCTGAAAATACGACCAGCGAACATAACGGAATAATCACGATCAGTCCAAGCATTGTTATGGTAATTCCAAAAGACAGGCCAAAACCCGGTATGACTCTTTTATTTTTACTTTTACGCATGCAATCCTCCCTCTTCACTACCTGTTACGTTCATAGATCGTGTCAAAGATACCGCCATCCGAAAAATGTTTCTCTATCACAGCATCCCATCCGCCAAAGTGACTGATATCTGCCATAGCAACATCCGTCACCATCCATTTTCCATCGGAAGGAAGTTCTGTGATCTCATGTGTTCCCTCCTCCGTGTAAAACTGTTTTGCAATGTCCTGATCTGCCGGACGGTAATAATTTTCTCCTGCAAGCTTCTGTGCTTCATCGGAATACAGGTAATTCAAATATTCCTCCGCAACAGCCCGGCTGCCTCTTCTGTCAACCACTTCATCTACAACAGCTACCGTCGGCTGACAGAGCACCGATGCCGATGGAACAACGATCTCGTATTCTCCCGGTTCCTCCTGCATGGATAAAAATGCTTCATTCTCCCATGCAATCAGGACGTCACCCTGGCCATTCTCAATGAATGTGGTCGTTGAACCGCGTGCCCCGGAATCTAAGACCAGCACATTCTGATATAGTGTTTTCATATGCTCTGTGATGTCTTCCTCACTCTCGCCCTGTCCTTCAAAATAGTACCATGCCGCGAGATAATTCCACCTTGCTCCACCGGAAGTCTTTGGGTTCGGAGTGATAACACTGACATCCGATCTTAAAAGGTCATCCCAGTCTTTGATCTGTTTTGGATTTCCCTTTCTCACAAGGAATACGATCGTTGAGGTATAGGGAGCACTGTCGTCCGGAAACTCTGATGTAAATCCCGGATCGATCAGCCCGGAATCGGAGATCGTCTTGATATCACCCTCTAATGCAAGTGTTACCACATCGGCGTCAAGGCCGTTCGCAACCTCCAATGCCTGTTTTCCGGAACCGCCATGGGACTGGATGATCCTTACCTTCTGCCCGGTCTGCTCTTCCCAGTGTTTTTCGAACAAGGTATTGTAGGCCTGATATAATTCTCTGGTCGGATCGTAGGAAACATTGACGATCTCTACTGTATCCGCATCTGCCACACTGCCGCATCCGGCGAATGTTCCCATTGCAAGCATTGCTGCTGCAAGGATTGCTGCCATCCTCTTTCTCATTGTCCCTCCACTCCGTAAAACCTGCGTCACGCACAGGTAAAATCTGTGTCTGCTGTCCTGTAAAACTGTCTTAATATCTTATCATCTGTTCCTTTATTTTTTTCTTTTTCATATATTTTATATAAAATTAGATCTTATTTACCATATAATTTTAAATATAAGTTCATATCTATCATTAACAATATTTTTTTAATCATTTGTTTTAAATTTCTTACTTTTATATTTTTAAATACTTTTCTTTTCTTTAACTCTTCTAAATATTTTTTTCTTTCCTCTTCTTTTAAATCTCTAGCTTTTAATATTACAGCATTTGTATAATAAATCATAATATTATCATGTGTTAATTTAGAGATATTAATTTCTTGTGAATATTCTTTTGCATTATCATAATGTCCTAATGCATCATATACTCTTTTAATTGTTTTTTGGTAATTTTCATTGCGCATTAAACTTCCTTTACTTTGAACATAATAATATCCATAAAAATTAGTAGATACCATGGATTTTGCAAGAACAATAACAAATGGAATTAGTCCAAAGTCTTCATGTTCAGTTCCAACTTTAAATTTTAAGTTATCTCTTGTAAAGATATCTTTTTTTATTACATATACACAAGGTGAATCTAATAATACATCTGTTCCATAAAGTTTATTAAATCCCTCTTCTCCTGTAATTTTATCAAATGTAGCACCTGGTACAATTTCTAAAATTTTGTCATTTTCATCTACTCTTTGCATTTTATATTTTATAAGCTCAACATTTTCATCAATATATTTCTTTATATTGTCATATAGTTTTTTATCTATATAATCATCTGAGTCAAGAAACATTATATATTCTCCTGTTGCTTTTTCTATTCCAAAATTTCTTGTATCAGCTACTCCACTATTATCTTTTTTATAATACTTAAATACATCTTTATATTGTTCTGTATATTCTTTTATTATAACTTCTGAATTGTCTGTACTTCCATCATTTATAACAACAACTTCTATTTCTGAATTATTTTGATTTATGATACTATCAAAGCACTTTTTTAAGTGTTTTTCTGTATTATATACTGGAACTATTATGCTTAATTTCTTCATCTTATTATTCCTTTCTTTTTTTAGATGCTATTTAGCTTTTTCTTTAATCTCTTTTATATAAAATGCCATAAATTTGTATAGGTTTAATTAATTTTCTATAAAAATAATCACTTTACACTAATTTTCTTATCTAATTTAACAATTTTTAATTTGTGGATTATTGTTCATTTATAATATCTTCTATTCTTTTAGAAATTTCCTCATTATATTTATTATAATCAAATTTATTTTTTATCACATATCCATTTTCAATAACTTCTTTCATTGCATTATATGTACTTTCTGCTGCTTTTTTAGTTAGTATTCCTCTTCCTTCAACTTGCTTATAATCTGATACTTTTGTAGTAATGATTGGCTTGTTTAAAATAAAGCTTTCTAAATATACTACTGGAAACCCTTCATAATCTGAAGATAATATTATATAATCACTTAAATTAAAATATGAATAAGGATTTTCTTTTTTTCCTAGAAATATTATTTCATTTTTTAAGTCATATTTATCTACCATATTTTTATATAAATTTGTATCTTTGCCTTCTCCTATACATATAACTCTAAACTTCTTATTTTCTTCTTTGAGCTTTTTAGATGCTTCTATTATTCTAGATAACTTCTTTTGTTTTTCATCATGTCTACCTACATTAAGAAATGTTACTATATTTTCTCTTTTTAAATCCTTTACCTCTTCTTTTGATTTTTCTAAAATGGTTTTAGCATCTATTAAGTTGTTACATACTATTACTTTATCTTTAACTTCTGGAAATACTTTTATAAAGCTTTCTTTTCCCTCTTCTGAAACAAAAACTATATGTTTATATTTTCTTTCCTTAAAAAATTTTTTCATTTCGTCTATATTTCCATCAAATAATGAATAATAATCAGCATGTCCCCATAAGGCATTATTTTTAGAAGCAACTCTTGCAATATAACTTCCTGGTATAGAATATGTAGCAAAGCTAGCTGAAAAATCAAATTTATTTTTATATTTAAAATAAAATTTAATCTGATTAAACATGTTATGTATTTTTCTTATTAATACATTCTTATTGTTATTAACTTTGTATTCTATAACTTTAATATTCTTAGAAATATTGCTCAAAAACACTCCTTCTTTTTTTTCTAATATTAAGGTTATATCATATCCTTTAGTATCTAGATAATTTACAAGATATAATAATGCTTTTTCTATTCCTCCTAAGTCAAGGTTATATGCTGAGAATAATATTTTCTTCATTTCTTTTTCTCCTTGTACTATATGTTTATAAGTTTTGGTTAATATGAATTTTATAAACATATTCTATTTTTATATTAATATTTTTAGCAAGAGTGATATATTTTTATCACTCTTTGCTTTTTTATTGTAAATGTTCTTATGATATTAATCTAATTCATTCTTATTTTGTATATTTGAACTCGTATTAGTAATGTTGGTATTTATAGCAGTATTCTGTTTGTTAGTATTACTTGTATTTACTTTATTACTACTGTTAGAAGTATTATTAACTGTATTTTGTTTATTCACAGTATTTGTTGTATTTTGCTTTCCAGAAGATGTATTATTTTTGTTATTATTGCTATTAGTTGGTTTAGTTGAATTTCCTACATTGTTGTTCGTCTGATTACTATTACTTTGGGTGTTAGTTTTATTTTCACTTCTATTAATATCAAAAGCATCTTTTTCCTCATAAATATCATCATCAAAAATGCCTTCATTTTGGACTTTATTACTACTGTTAGAATTTGTAGTTGTATTTTCTTTTATAGCTGTTCCTTTATGCTTGTCACATTCTTTAGGTGATGTTCCTAATAAAAAGTATTCTGTATATGTTTCTTTACATCCACTGTTTGCAATTTTTCCACTTTCTGCACATATAGTTTTACTTTCAATCCAACTAGGTTTCTTGAATTCGGATTTTTCTAATCCACTGTGTATGTTTTTCATAACATTTGACCAAATAATCCCTGCCGGATTTTGTTTATTAAAGAATATTGTTTCATTTTGGTCATATCCAAACCATGTTACTGCTGTATAATATGGAGTGAAACCACATAACCATCTGTCAAAATTGTCATCTGTTGTACCTGTTTTTGCTGCAACATCTATTCCTGGAATTGCACAATATCTTGCTGTACCATTAGAGCCTTTTACTGGCTGGATTAAAATTTCTTTTAATATGTATGAAACTTGTTCAGATATTACCCTTTTCTTCTTAGGCTTTGCTTTTATAACAACTTCACCAGTTGAATTAGTTATACTTGAATAAAATGTCGGTTCTATATATACCCCATCATTTGCAATAGTAGCATAGGCACCTGCCATCTCTAAAGGACTTATTCCTTTATCTAATCCTCCTAATGACAGTGATAAAGTTTCATCTTTTTCTGTAAGAGTTGTTATTCCCATTTTCTTAAGATATTTAATTGATTTTTTAGGTTTTATTTCTTCCATCATTTCAACAAAAGGTATATTTTGTGATGATTCTAATGCTCTTCTTACTGTTATTTCTCCTAAATAACTTGCATAATTTTTAGGTTCATATCCTCCTTGGAAAGTCTTTTCTACATCTGGGTATATAGTAGCTCCTGTGAAGAGTTTTTTATCAATTCCTGGTGCTAAAACAGCTAATGGCTTTATTGCAGAACCTGTTTGTCTTATACTTTGTGTGGCTCTATTTAGTCCTCTTGCAGTTGTTTTTTCTCCTAAACCTCCTACACAAGCTAATACTTGTCCTGTTTTATGGTCTATTATAACCATTGCAGCTTGAGATGGGTCCCCTCCTTGTTTTGACGCGATACTATATTTTGATTTTTGAAATTCTTTTTCAGTTTGCTTTTGAATATTATCATTTTGTGTACTATTTATTGTTAGTCCTGCCATGTATAAATAATTTGTAGCAAATGTTTTATTTATGTTTTTCTTTTTTGAAATATCTGATATGACTTCTGTTACTAAAGCATCTGTATGATAAGAATAAACAGAATCATCTGATTCTATATTTCCTCTTTTAAATCTTAACCCTTTTTCGACCTCAGAAATAGCACTATTATATTCTTCTTCATTTATATATTCTAATTCCTTCATCTTTCCTAAAACTATTTTTGTTCTTTTGGAAATTTTTTCTTTATTATCTTTTTCTCCAAAAGGATTATAGGAATTTGGAGAGTTGTTTATCCCTGCTAAAAAAGCACATTCTGCTAATGATAATTGTTGCACACTTTTATTGAAATAATATTTTGCTCCCGCTTCTACTCCATATATATTAGGTCCAACATAAATAACATTCAAGTATGTACCTAATATTTCATCTTTTGAAAAATACCATTCTAGTTGATATGCTTTCCACCATTCCTTAACTTTTCTAAATACTGAATCTGTATTATCTCCTGTAATATTTTTTACTAGCTGTTGAGTTATTGTACTACCACCGTATGAAGAAGAACCTGCATGAATTATATATGAAAATATTGCTGATGCTGTTCTTTTTATATCAACTCCATGATGTTTATAGAATCTTTCATCTTCTATTGCTACATAAGCATTTTTTAAGTTTTTAGGAATATCTTCATTGTTTATTTTGATTTTTTTTCTTTCACTTCCTAATTTGGCTATTGTTTTACCTTGTGAATCGACTACAATAGAAGTTTCATTTACAAACATTTCTTGTGTTATTTGTTTCCAATTATGTGATGAAACTCCTAAAAAAATTCCTAATAGTAATATTAAAACTATTACTATTATTATAATAATTTTTTTGATTTTTTTATTTGCTTTGTTCTTTTTATTTGTTTTAGTAGTTCTTTTTACTTTTTTGCCTTTCTTTTTAGATTCTTGTTTTTCCTTTTGCTTATTTTCTTTTCTTAATTTCTTTATAGCCTTAGGAACTTCATCTTCTTTATTTTTATTCTTAAACAATAATATCACTATCCTTATTTTTAATTGCACTAAGTATATCATATTTTTAATAATATTTACAATACTAATGATACACAGTTATAAGAAAAAGTTACTATATAATAGTTTTTATTGTAGAGTAGCTTGAAATGGTTTATAATTATAATTTTTTTGGATTTTTGATGTTCGACTGAAATGAAGATTAGAATTGGTTAGGTTTTCGAATGAGGAATGCTCACGGTACCTGAAGTATGAAGGAGAACGCTTTAGTTAAGTACACTAAAATGTTCTCCCATAAAATAGCTTGATTAAGCTGTTTTTCTTTTATTTAGCATTTTTTCAATTACCATTGTCATATCTTCAAGACTAACTGGAAAAGAAATTATACCAACACCTCTATAATATATATCTATTTCTTGAACTTTTTTGCCATTTATAATTTCAACTTGATGAATTAGTATCTTTTCTATTAACTCATTATAGTCTGAATTAATATCAAATATAAGTTCATCAAAAAGTTTGGCATTTTCTCTTAAACCTCTTAATGATACTTGTCCACTATCAATTAGCCGTTATTACTGCAATTTCACATATTTGATTTTAATGCCAAAAAATGTTATAATTTATATAGTTTGGAGGTTAATATGGATATAAGTGATAAGAAAATTCAAGAAAACTGGAAAATGTTTGTAAAAGCTGCGAAAGAAAGTAAAAAAGAAAATATAATTGAAACAAGAAAAAGAAGAAGAGGATATGAAAAATTTTGTGATATGCTTTCTTGTATGACAAATGAAGAATTAAAAAATTTAGGTTTAAAAAAATGTAAGGAATTAGATAATCCAAATTTAACTTCTGCAGAGCGAGCAAGAATACATGGAGAAATATGTAGAATAACACAAGAATATAGAATTCCTAACAGAACTGTTAAAACGAATATAAAAGATAAATGGTTTGAAGATTATGGTTTTCTTATCTCCTATGGTGTCGATGGTGAAATTATACCAGCTGGAGAGATTGTTACCTATAAACAATTAGAATTATACTATGGTTCATCAGATATTCAAGAATACGAAAAATTGTCAAATGAAGACAAGAAAAAAACATTAGAAGCAGTATTTTCTAATAAAAAGGGAGATTTAAAATTAAGAATTCCTATTGGTAGCTTAATGGAATTAAGAGATATTTTGGAAGAATATGCTACACAAGAATTATCAGATGACGAAGTAATATCATCATTATCAAGTCTTTCACTAGATGATATGGAAGCAACTATCGAAAGTATTGACATTAATGGAAAATCTACTAGAACACTTTTAGGTACTAATTATAGTATATATCCTTTAGAAATAAGTAAAGATAAAGAAAGAATAAAAGAAAGAGAAAAAGATACATCAGATGATTTGGAAAGATAACAATAAAGAAGAGTTTAATATTTTTATAAAAGGACAGATATTTACAAACTCTGTCCTTTATCTCATTCTAATCTTTTAATAGTATTATCTAAATTTTCGATTTTCTCAATACTATTAGTATTATGCAAAATGATATATTGTTCTTTGGCTATATTATTTAATTTTTCCAATTTATCTTTCTGTTCTAAACCTTCTTTTATCATTTGAGCATTTAGATTCTCAAGGTTCACCAAAATTACTAGCTGAAGAATATTTGCGTAATCTCGCATATTACCATTTAAAGTAGGATTTTGGTCTTTCCATTCCTTTGCAGTCATTCCAAATAATGCAACATTTAAAATATCTGCTTCATTTGCATAAATATATAACTTTTTCTTTTCGCTTAATGTAGAAACTAAATTTCAAGCGGCTAATTCATAAAAAATATGTTTGTATAAAAAAACTATTCACTTTCAGTTAATATTAATGTATAATATATTTGATACAAGGAGAGTGAAACAGATGATAAGAAAAGAAGAAAACCCCGACTATCTAAATTCTTTTTTAGATTATAGTGCTACTATTTTAAATAAATCACCTAATAGTATTAAAGAGTATAACTATGATTTAATGATGTTTTTAAGATTTATAAAAATACATTATAATATGACAACTGAAAATGATTTTTCAAAAATTGAAATTAAAGATATTCCTATTGAAGTAATCAGAAAGATTACCTTAGAAGATATACATTCATTTTTAAGTTATATGGCTATTGAATTGCGTAGCAAAGCTGCAACTAGAGCACGAAAATGTTCTACTATAAGGATATTTTTCAATTACTTAAGCCAAAAAGCAAATTTAATAGAAATAAATCCTGCCCAAAACTTGGAAACTCCAAAATCTGATAAACGCTTGCCTAAATATTTGAACTTAGACCAAAGTAAAAAACTTTTAGAAGTTACAGCAAATGAAGATAACAGGAATTTTCAAAGAGACTATGCTATTATTACCTTATTTTTAAATTGTGGCTTGCGTTTATCTGAATTAGTAAATATAAATATAAAAGATATTGATTTTAGTGAAGCTAGATTATCAGTTATAGGTAAAGGAAATAAAGAAAGAACTATATACTTAAATAAAGCTTGTTTAAAAGCTATTCATGAATATTTAGAAGTCCGCCCAAAAGAAGGTGTGAAAGTTGATAAACAAAACTCACATAAAGCCTTATTCTTAAGTGAAAGACGAGAAAGAATTAGTAGAAGAACAGTTCAATATATTGTTGATAAAGAATTAAAAGTTGCAGGTTTTGATACTTCTAAGTTTTCTGTTCATAAACTAAGACATACGGCAGCTACTTTAATGTATCAATATGGTAATGTTGATATTAGAGCTTTGCAAGAATTATTAGGTCATGAAAGCATTTCTACAACTGAAATATATACTCATGTTGATAATTCACAAGTTAGAAATGCAGTTGAAAGTAATCCTCTTGCTGATATTTAATATTTTATATTCTTAATTATGCTTATTTTTAATAAGAAACGTAGCGAATCTACATAAGAAAAGCTATCGCGAGTCTTTTTAAAGGTAACTTTTACTTGTTGTATACGGAAAAATCCTATATAGGGTCAAGATAAAAGTCGATTTTTCCTATACAATAAGAAGAGGTTTTAAACATATATATTATATATTTTGAAGATATAATTGTTGTAATTCTTTAATTATAAAAATTAGAACTTAAAATAATAGGATTAGTAACAAAAAAGATATTATTCAAATATTTGAATAATATCTTTTCATTATATTCCTTTTTATTCTTCACCTTTTATATTATCTTCAACTTCTTTATTATTTTTTAGGTGTATATCATGTACTTTCATGTAATATGGCTGAATGTCTAAAAAGCTATCCATATAAACGATATTTCCATTTACATCTTGTGTTTTTAAATTAGGGAAAGTTTTTATCATTTTTTTATCTCCCCAGAATTTGTATATAAAATCTGCTAGTTTAGGATTTTGATTATATATTTCATCATATCTTTTTGATATAAGTTCTTTATTTGGTACATTTATATTATTTTTTTCTATCATTCTTATTTTAAAGAAATCTAATGCAAATCCTGTTGCTACACAATCTAATAGTAGTAATACTGTAACAGTAATTATAAAAGCCTTTAAAGATTTATATGTTTTGAATTTACTTTTTACCCAATTAATTAATTTGTCTACTTTAGGATTTAAAGATGCAATTAAGTAAATTGCAAGAAATCCCCAAAATAGTGAAAATAACATACATATTCTACCATTAATATTAAATGGCATATTTGAATAGTCCCACCATTTTACTCCTAAAATTAATTCTCCAAATAAACTAACTAAATATTCTGTAATAGAACCAACTATAAATCCTCCAATAAATAATGCATTATATTTTTTAGGAAATTTATGAAGGAATATAATCATTACTACTGCACCTAATCCATATATTCCACAAAATGGTCCGTATAAAAAACTCTGTCTACTTTCCCAAACGCCTTTTGTTATCATTCCATACACCGTTTCTATTATATATCCAGCTACACTATATATAATAAAATATGCTAAAATTCTCCATATACTTATACCATTTATTGTTAATGTCTTTCTTTTAGCATTGTTTTTTTCTTTTTTATTTTTTTCTGTGCCTTTTTCATTTATTATTTCTGCATTTTCTTCCATATTTATTAATCCTCCTTATCACGAATAAAATTCTAACATATTTGAATTTTATATTCAATAGGAAGATTAACTATTTTTAATAAATAGGAATTTTTAACTTCATTCCTTCACTTAAATCACTTTTTTCTAAATTATTTATCTTTTTTATTTCAAAAATAACATCTCTTATATCTTTATTTTCGAAATATTTATTTTTCTCTATTTCACTCTTTGCAATACTCCATAAAGATTCTCCATTAAGTACAATTTCTGTTTTATAGTTTTCATTACTATTTGAATAAGATTTATTGATACATACAATTAGCATAACACTTATTGATATTAATAATATAACTATCATTCTAAAAAATTTTGTTTTATTTACTATTTTCATATTTGCTCCTCCTTATCAAAAGAAATTTTGTTCGTTTATCGAATTATATACGAACATATATTCTTTGTCAAGGGCTTTTACGAAAAAATGTTTTCTTTTTCATTGTTTTTAAATCAATATAGGACTAATTTGTTCATTATTAAGAGCATACTCTAATGTCTTGATAATATATTCCTCATCAAAAACTATTGAACGAGGTTTTGTTATTGGATTATCTTGCCTAAATGGTACAAAATAATAATTTTTTCTATTTAATAATCTTCCTATATTTTCAGCATTTCCACTTAATCCATTATTGGTTGACGGCGCTATTACAAGTGGCCTATTGTTTCTTAAATGCGATTTTGCAGCCATTGTAGCAGGTGTATCAATAATATCATATGATAATTTAGCCATTGTATTACCTGAACAAGGTGCTATTATCATAATATCAGTCATATTTTTTGGCCCTATTGGTTCTGCATCTGTAATTGAATGTATTATGCTATTCCCTGTTATGTTTTCTATTTTTTCAATAAAATCTTTTGCTTTTCCAAATTTAGTATCTAAGTTATAACTGTTAAAAGACATTATTGGAATTATTTTTGCTCCTGATTTCACTAATAATTTCATTTTAGGAATTACTTTGCTGAAAGTACAAAAAGAACCTGTAAAAACAAATCCTATTTTTACTCCTTCAAAACTCAATTTTATTCCTTACCTCCTTATTAAATTATTTAGGTTTTAAAGTGGTTTTACCTATAACCTTATTATATATATTATGTTAATTTAAAAATATAGTTTAAATTTCTAAATAAAATTAAAAAATATTCAATAAAAAAGAACTACTCTATTACAAGTAATTCCTCAACATAAATTTGTATGTTTTTATCTTTTCTCTACAAAGACTATCACATAATAATTATGTAATATATCCTCCCTCTAGTTCAATTTTTTCTTTTATCAGGTCTATCATTATATTTTTTCTTTCTTCTTCTTTAAATGACTTCATTATGACCTCTTCCATATTTAAGATTTTACATTCACTTAAAATATAATTTACAAATTTTATACATTCTTCATATTTTTCAGGGTAATATCTATCGCAGTAAAAGTTAATTCTATTTATATAATCAAAATAATCTATGCTTTCATAAGCTGTTTTACATGTAAAAAATTCTAATTCGTCATATTGTATTTTTTTTAGTCTATTTATTCTTTTTTCAAATTCATTTTTATCAATTTCTATAATCTTCATAGCCTCATTTCTTATATACTCTCTATATTCTTTTTGTATAAGCCCTTGCTGTTTTACTTGATACTGTCCTAAATTATTTATTTTCATTATTGCATATTTTTCCACTATATCTTCTATTCTATATAAATTCACATATTTTATAAATATTTTATCATTCTTTTCAACTATATGAAAAATAAAATTATTGTTTCCATACCAATCTTTTCCATCTTTTCTTTCTGCAATATCTCCAACATAAAAATATAATAGACTAAATAATAAATTTTCATCATCTAATATCATAGGATCCCCATATTTCCATTTTTCTGTATTTCTAATCATATTATCTAAATTATAATCTTGGTTATATTTTCTTTGTGTATCTACATCTAATTTTAATTTTTTCAATTTTACTTTATATGTAATTTCCATATTTATATCTCCATTATAAATTACTATCTGTTCATATGTATTTCGATATTTATTTTATATCGACCTTAATTCAAATATCTCAATGTAGAAAATACTGTATCTACTAAAATTAAGACTAAAAATACAATAACCATTATATTTTGTATACTATATTTTCTATTAACCTTTACACTAAATTTTTGAATTATGTTTTCTATTAATGGATGTAATTTTTCTAATAAAATTACTCCTATAACTCCCCATGCAATGGAATATAATAAACTAACTCTTCCTTGTATATTTAGAAAATCATTAGAATAATCCCACCATCTCAATCCAAAAAGTGTTTCTAAAATAAGTGATACAAAATATTCAAATGCAGTAAAGGCAATTGTTGCAATCAAAAATTTCTTTATTGGCTTTCCATACATATTTTTAGTTATCATTATTAATATAATAGCTCCAAAACCATATATAGGACAAATTGGACCATATAAAAATCCTCTTTTTACAAAGAATCCATGTATAAAAATTGCGTAAATTGTTTCCATACACCAACCTAAAAACGCATATATAAAAAAATATGTTATGTAGTCTATAATTTTATCTTTTGTAGTCTTGTTCAATGTAATTTCCTTTTCCATATTTTCCCCTTTTCTTACTTTATTTCTTTTTGAAAACTTCTTAAAGCTTCTTCAGTTGTTTTGGATTTATCAAGTTTATTCACTATAAATATTGATATTCCTACAAGTAAAAATGTAACAGCATATATTATTATACTATTTTGCCAATTTCCTTCTAATAAGTTATCTCCTGCAAAAGTTGATGATACAACTGAAGGGAATCTTGCAAAAGTTGATATTAATATAAATCTAAGTGGTTTTATTGGTAATAATGCTGCTATATATACTAATAAATCTTTTGGTGTTCCTGGTATTAAGAATAATATTATCATTATCCATTCTATTTTTTTAGGATTTTTAAATATCTTACTCTCTTCTATTTTTTTTACTTTTTCTTCATCACAAAAATCATAAACAAATTTTTTGCCTAGTTTCCTTACCATAAAAAATATCACAGATGATATTATAAATGCAGAAGCAGTTACAAAAATTAGTCCTCCCAATCCTCCATAGCACATTCCTGCAAGTATCTCAATTGGTTCACCTGGTAATATAATTAGAAATATTTGGGCAAATTGAAGTCCAAATAATGTAAGAAGTCCCCATATACCGTGAGTTACTAACTTTTTCTTTAAATTCCAGTTGACCTTCAATCGTACTTAAATTTGCCATAACAGGAACTAAATTAACTACTATTCCTACTATTAATAATAAGGCAATTATCATCATCACAATTTTAAAAATCTTCACTTTATTTTTCCTACTCATTTTGCTTCCTTTCTAATTGTAACAAGACTAAACATATATATTATACCACATATTACTAAGTTTGTATGCAATATTTTTTTATTAAAATTTTTATTTTATTTTTAAGTGGTTAATATTATATAACATAATATATCCTTTTTCTAGTGTTACAACATTACATTTTTGTAATATTATTTTAACAGTTATTTATTAAAAATTTTTTTAACATTTATTAATATTTTATTAATTATTGAAACCATTATAATTAAAAGATGAATCTAGTAATTATCCTAGATTCATCTTTGTTCCTCTTACTCTAAAAGATCTCTCAATTCTTCTTCCATTTTATAATATTCTATTGAAAGAATTCTTAAAGATGATATGTATTTTTTGATAATTGATACTAGCCTCATATCTACTTTCCAATATCTATCATCAAATAGCTTATCTGATACTTCTTTTGAAGTTTCCAGTAATGGAATCATCCCATTTTCACCATCTGAAAATAATTTGTGATCTTTGTAGTCAAAAGTTGGTAAGTCTAGTTCACATCCAAACATCCTGTATGCCTGTCTGAGTCTTTCTTCATATCTCTTGAATTCATTAAAAAATCCTAAGAATAACTGTTCCTTTTCTTTAACATACTCAAAGACTTCTTGCTCCTCCCGAGTAGGTGTTCCTAAATCTTCTAAAGGATTTGTGTAAATTGATAAAGTTACTGTTTGATTCCTCTTCTTGTTCATAATGATACCTCTTTCAAAATAAAAGTTTATTAGTTTCATAAGACTTTTTAGCCTATCTATATAATTATACCACTTTTTTTATAATGTGTCTATTATTTTTTAGGTCTATTAATACTATATCGTATATCTTCTTTTTTGTATTCTTCTGGTTTTAATCCTACTTTATCTCTCATATGATCTAATAATATAATCATAATTATAGTAGATATACATCCTACAATTATAAAAGTATTTGCCGTACTTGTTATAGCTAATAATCCTGAACACAGTAAAGATATAATAGCTATAGCTAAATTTGCAGTTAAATATCTTAATGCTGAAATTTTAGGTCTAATACCTCTATTAGTAAAGTTGTTCAAATATCTAGTCATTAATCCTAAATATGGACCTTTTACTGCAAACTGTATAGCAAATAATAATACTATTAATATTAAAGATGATTGTGACAATTTATCTTGACCTATAAATCCAATACATATGCAAGATAAGACTAATGGTACTCCTAAGTATGTTAGAGTCTTATTTCTAAAACTATTATGTATCTTATCAGTTTGTCTTGTTGATAATGCTGCTACTAATTGCAATATTGCAAATATAATTCCAAAATATTGCTCTGGTACATTCATTTCACCTAGCATACTACTCCTCAAATTTACAATTCCATATAATGTTCCGATAAAAACTGCATTAAATAAAATCAAATTTCTTATTCGCTTAGACTTTATAAAAAATTTAAATGCATCCTTTAGCTGTTTCTTGTATTCTGTAAATGTTATAGCTTTAACTTTTTCTTGTAACATTGTTGTATGTCTAAATCTAAATGAAATAATTGTTGATATTACACAACAAATAAAACATAAAATCATTGGAATGTATCCATTTATTACAAATGAGAAACCAGCAACTACAGAGGCTAATGAATCAAAAATATAAAAGTAAGAAGAGGATTTTCCATCAATCATAGAAAAAACTTTTCCTCTTTTTTTACTACCTGGTAATGAATCATATAATATATTTGACTCACAGATTCCTTTTATTGAATATCCTAATGCATATATAAATTGAGTTATAAGCAATTCATAATATTTTGTCATGAATATCATAGCCAAAATACTCAATGAATATAATATATTTCCTAATATTAGACTATTCTTTTTTCCAATTCTATCTACTAATCTTGTTATTGGTATTTGCCAAAAAGTATTTGATAATGTATAAAATGCATCTGCCAATAATACTTCTGATGCTGTAAATCCTTTTACTTGTGTTAAAAATAAAAATATTATTGGAAAATAAAATAATAAATCCCATGATAACATCTTATATATTGGAAATATGCGTACGTTTTTCTTTCTATGTCTTACTATATGTTCTTTTGTATTTTTCATTTAATCCCTCTTTTATATTTCTTTTTCTTCTATTTCCCTTTTATTATTAGTAATACCGTTTATATTCTGAATAAGCTTTTTCTAATAATTTTGCATTTTCATTGTTTTTCTGCATATAACCTTTTTTATTTTTTTCTCTTTCAATTTTGCAATGCACCCAAGTGTCATAATAAGTATTTTCATCGTTTTCCTCTAAATTCTTTAAATATTTTATTGTTGAAAATAAATCTTCTGTCCACCAAGCACTATTATGTTCCTGTAAATTTGTTTGATATGCATATGATCTTTTATAATATGCTTCTTCCTGTCTAGTAAAATATAATCCAGCTCTCCAAACTTGAATTTTTTCTTTTTCTATTAATTCATCTATTCTATTTTGGACTAGTTTTTGTATTTCATCAATATTTATTTTTTTATATACTTTTACTCCATTTTTTATATTACTATAATCCTCATTAAAATCAGAATTATTTAATACTTCAGTGAATCTAAAAAAATGTACACAATTATTTAAAGTTTCATCTTTTAGATTCTTAATTTTTATTTCTGTTTCTATTTTATGAGTATTTAATAATGCTTCTTTTTGATGTATATCATGGTTTGTATAAAATATTATTCCATTAATAGCATCTTGCATATTCTCAAATTCATGTGTAAAAAATCTATCTATGCTAGGAGGATATTCCCAAAGTTTTATTCCTTCTACTTTATATTTTTTCATAAATTCTTGTCTAATTTCATTAGTACTCATATTATTACATCCTTTATATTTTATTTTCACATTGATTTTATCATTAAATAGCATTATAAATCAAGATATTTAATGTTTAAAATTTAATCTTTTTATTATTTTAATAAAATTAA
>ERZ836760.1252-NODE-1252-length-29093-cov-4.238067_pt1 | contig 29093 bp, 34 predicted proteins | sample MGYA00519941_ERZ836760 | MGnify/ENA primary metagenome ERZ836760 (study PRJEB31850, sample SAMEA3708807) | human gut metagenome | biome: human gut; feature: human-associated habitat; material: faeces | place: China | collected 2014 ... | reverse complement strand
TGAGTATCTGGATTTGAAGAAGAGTAATCTTTGGGGAAGCAAGAAGTATTTTTAAGTAAATATGTACGTATACGAGGGCGTTCTGCGAGGGCAGGACGCCCTTTTGACTCCAATTTGACTCCAATTGACATGAAAAGGTGATAATTTTATTTATGAGTCAATATCCATGTTATCGTGTCTGAGAGGTTGAAGCATCAGCTGGTATCTCTGGGATAGCTTTTTATTTCCAGGCAGATATATGAAAAGTTAGCTAGTAGTTTTATAGCATTAGTAGTTTTAATTCGTTCAGACAGATAAGGGATTACTGCTGAAACGTATTTAGAAAAATGTAATTAGAAGTGCTCATATAACATTTGGAGAAATTCTTTTTTGGGAATTTTCCAACACCGGCCTAATTTAATGGCATGAATTTTTTTATCCTTAATCATCTTATATACGGTAGATTGGCTGATTTTAAAATTTCTGCAAATCTCATTAATCGAATAATATTCTTCTTGTATTTCCATGAAAACCTCCTGAGTTTTTTATTAATATGTTATAAGTTTTTAATTATCTATTAACGATTTTACGTGTCAACTAACACTGAAAATGTTATACATTTTGGATAATGAAATCCATGGTATTAACATTCAGAAGAGCTGATTTGGTGTCAAATTCGATAAAATAATACGTACTTGATAATAGTACATGTCTTTTATTTGAGGCTAATCGTGATTAAATTAATTGGTAGTATAAATTTTAAAAGTCATATAACAATCAGTTAATACTAATTATTATTAGTTAATAATAAAATCAGGAGGTATCATATTATGCCAAATTGTAAAAAGAAGTCAGAACGTAAGTCGGAGCAACTTGTGATACGTGTGACGCCAAAACAAAAGGAACACTGGGAGACGTTGGCGAAGGTTAAAGGGCTAAACTTATCTCAGGTGATGCGCATGATGGTGGATGATTTTTTAGAGAATCCTAATTGGATTACTCATAATACATGGCGTTTTCTGAAGGCGGCAGCGGATATTATCGACAAAGAGGAGAGTGCTAACACAAGAAAGGGGAATGAATGATGAATACAAGTACAGCAGGTCCCGGAATTATAATTATTCCACGACAGGAATTTAATAGCTATGCTGAAAGCAGAAATTTAATTGAGTATATAACGAGGAGCGGAAAAAGAAGCAACCAATCTGAGGATTTGCTTATAATAGGGGCGAGAGGTGTTCAAATAAGTCAGGGCATTGAAACCGTGATTCATCAATTTGAACATATACAGGGAATGTATAAGCCGCGGTGTCATACATATGGCAGACATTGTCACCATGAGTTTTATTGTCTTAAGGATACGTTAGTAGACTTATGCCCATCTTTATTTGATAGAGAAAATATGGGGGAACTGGCCTATCGGTTAAGCGATGTATATTGGGAAAAGGGGCATCAGGTAGTATATGCAGTACATTGCCCGGATAGGAATACAGGACATTATCATATTCACTTTGCAGTGAATTCTATATGTCTTGAGAATGGACATAAATGGAATACAACTGAGGCATATACGAGAAAAAGAGTACGATTGTTTAATGATATAACGATGCAATTAATGAAAGAATTATGTGGCCATTAAAACCGAAGATTTTTGCGAAGAAAAATATGGTACATCCTAAGTTTTCAAATATATATTATCCCCTTAGAAAGCATCTGTTAGAGGAATTATCTATAGTTATAATTACATAGAACTATACGAGATGAAATTTCAAAACGAGAGTGCTATATTTAATAAAAAGGAGATGGTATATGTTGGAAGAAATGAAGGCAAGGGGCGAAGGGATGGCAGGCATCTATAAAGATATTGCAGAAATTGTAGGTGAGGAAGCAGCTAAAGCTCTGTACAGAAACTTCCGGGGGCAACAGGTGGTGTTTCCAAATAAATTATACTCATCTGCGTACACAGCACAAAAGATAAGAGAGGAGTTTAATGGGAAGAATGTTAAAGAACTGGCATTAAAATATGGGTTTACTGAAAGATGGGTGAGGACCCTATTAAAAACAGGGAATGAAAGAATTTAACTAAATAGTCAGCAAAACCCGTGAAAACGTGTGACGCAAAGCTATAGGGCCTGTGAAATGGCAGCCAGCTGCATTGATATGTAGCTATCGATATGCCGGTAGCTTTTATTTTTACTCATATAGGGAGGGGATGAGTATGTATTGTGAAAATTGTGGAATAGAAGTGGATAAAAATGCTGCATTTTGTAGCCAGTGTGGTCATCCTTTAATGAAAAAAGAGCAAAGTTTTATTGATGATGCAGGGAATCAGGAAAAGAAAGAAGATACATTCGCTTTTCAGCATTCAAGAGCCACAGAAAGAGAGGAGGATGCGGAGGGGGTATTTAAAGAGACATTTGACTATAAACAGAAGTTTCAATCGGCGAAAAAGGGGGTTATGAAAGGGTTATCAGGAAGAAGGGAGGTGGTTTCACTAAGATTGAAGTCTCCAGCCCCTTTGGATGATGGATTACGAAAGTATGCTTTTATATATTATGATTATTTTGTTTTTATTGATATCAGGATTAAAGGTTGGTGGAGCTATTGTTGGACTTTTCTTTGGCTGGGCTATAAAAACTGTTGTTGCATCAAATGAATGGGAAAAATTAGATTGGATTCGATATGAGATAGATAAGAAACCGACCAAAGAAGAAATATTAAAATATTTAATCCCATCTATGGCGGTATACGGTATGTTTGGGGAAATCGGCCAAGATGCTATATTAGTGTCCCGAAGCGGCTATCAGTATAAAATAAGTTATTCTGATGATAAGCATTTTGTAATGGAACCCAGTGCCTCAATATTGAAAGAACCCTCAAGCTTGGGGAGAATAACGAGATACAAGAATGCAGTGATTGATTTGGGCATCATTGGATATCTAATAACCTGCATTTGCGATGGGAATGATGAAGAACTGCAGAGATATGCTGCAAATAGCCAGGCATTTGCGAGTAATTATATAAAGTCCCGAAAAGAGACATGGAAATCAGCAATCATTACTGTTGTAGCGTTTCTAATAGCATTGGCCTGCTTTGTTCTCTCTATGGGGTCAGATTATAGTGATGAAATAAGGTCTGTAACCTTATATGGTACAGAATGTACGGTTGATGAGGCTTTTTCAACGTTCTTTCATGATTTAAAATGGGATACATATTCGAGTGACCTGGAAGGATATTATTTGGTTGAAGGAAAGGGTAAGTGTTATTATGTTCTTGAGGATAAAGCGTCTCCTGTAACATGCATCGTAGAATTTGTTTATCAACCAGAAAGCGGCGTTGCATACGTCCAGCAAGTAAAGGCAGGAGACAGGGTATATATGGATAGTGATGATATATCTGAATTTTTGCAGGATGTTTATGGATATGGAAATATGAGTCAGCCTAATTCTATTGAAGGATTTTTAGAGGGGTATGGAAACGCACTTATTTCAGGCGCTAATAATTATTTGTTTGGTAAATATATATCGTATGAAGAAGGAAAGAATTTATACTGATTATGTAATGGCAGGGTTTTCATAGACAGGTTGAATATAAAGACTCGTTTTTGATGTTTTTACAAAATTAAAATAATAGAAAGAGCTTTCATTATCCGAGTATATGAGGTAATAGTATGATAGGAACTTTGATAAAAATAGTGTTAACAACGGGAAAGGTGATTGGTGGAGCCAAGTCATTAAAAAATATATCCGATTTTGTACAAGAAGACCGAGAAGCTAAGCGACGTCAGAAAGAGAAACAAGAGGAGCTAAAAAGGCAGCAGGAATTTATTGACCAGATTTTGGGGAGAAATGTCATTGAGACGTTTATGATTTATGTTCTGGGATGCGCAGCAGGGATATGGCTGACATCATTAGGACGTTTTTGGGTATTTATTGTGATGCTTGTATATTTGATACATATAAATGAGTTATATAAAATCTCAAAGAGTGTGGGGGTGATAAGAGAAGGGATACTTACAGGGCTTTCAATAATGGTGGTAATAATTACTATGGTTATAGCATGAAAAATCGGGAGGTACAGACATGGCAGAGAAGAAAAAAAGAAAGTGTCCAGAATGTAAAGGGAGAGGGGAAGTTGAGTGTATCACACAGGAGCAATCAGGTTTTAAGTGTGATTGGGATTGTTCGGTTTGTGGAGGAAGTGGCAAGATGCCCTGCCCCAGATGCCATGGAAATGGTTATGTGGTAGACTGATTTTATGATACAGGAAGGCGGAACAGATTGTGTTATCCAGTACATATGTTAATGAGGAAGGCTATGTAACATGTTGCGTTTGTCATAGAAAATTACATTTAAAGGATAGCCTGGAATGCGTTTATTGCGATAAATTTGTATGTAAGGTCTGTAGTGAACGGATTAGAGGATATGGAATTGTATGCAACCAATGTAAGAAAAAAATTCAAAAAACACATTAAGGCGGTAAAAAATGGATTGGAAAAAGATGGGTATAAAAGCGGCTGGAGTAGCTTTTAAGGCTACAGCAGAAATGTCAGAGGAAATGGGACGTGCATCAGGAAGGATGTCCCGCGATGACAGATATTCCAAAGAAAAGAGAGAGGAGTATCGAAGAAAATCAGAAAGTCATTTGGATGGAGCAAGACGACTGACATCCTATTATAATGAAAAATTTGAAAATACAGAAGAATAATGTTTGGAATTTTTCATAGACAGAGATATGGAAAGGATTTTAATTTACTATCTGTGTTTCTATCTGATTGTTGTCTGTAATCGTGGCATATGATTATAAGAGAATTTTGAACGGTTTACTGGTTGATTAGCCAGTGCTATTAAAAAGTGTGCCAAAGTAAAGAGATACGGACAGATGAAATGGTAGAAACTGCATTAAGGTCAGGAACGGATACCGGGATAAAGGTTGTGGCTTCGGGTACATGACATGTGGCTGTAAGAAATGAGATGATATTGTTTCTGTCTGAATTTTTAGGAACGGATGTAAATTTGTTGGAGTAGGCGTGGGTTTGGTAGCGGGCATGGTGAGTTATGCAACGGGAAGCAGCATCGGTGAGAAGGTCTATTCTACAACCAAGAAAGTGGCCCAGGGAGCCAAAAAACTAACATAAAGGGTATTTGAAACCTTAAAGTCCATGAAAGATAAAGTAATGGATAAGGTTCACTCTATAATTTTAGCTTAATAATAATTGTATTAGTTAGTGGTGCGAAGGATTTAAGAAATTAAAGTATTTACGGTATATGTAAATGGGAATTGTACATGGGATAAGATGTGTATGAAGAACATCCGTCCAAAAGACGAGGAAAATTATTTAAGTACCAGGAGGTAAAAGAAAATGAGGAAGAATTTTGTGAAAAGTATAGTTACAATAACAATGGCAGTAGTGCTAATGGCAACACCAGCATATGCCATGCCCAGGATTGGTGCATATGCTCCAATAACCATAAGACAGGTTTCATCTATAGAGGATGATGGAGTGCCGGACTATTATCATGGGTATTTAACCCTAAACTACAATCTCCTAAATGAGCAATGTTATCTTATAGGTAGTGATAATTATGTCAGCGGTCGGGCCGCTGGGGTAGTTAGCGATGTGAAGACATTAACGGATAGCGTTAATTTTACACTTGCAATGGATTACGGGAGATGGCTTGGCGGCGAGCAGGCCGTGGAATACTACACTGTGAACATTACACCAGACAAATCTATTGCAACTATAAAAGATGGAGATTTGGTTACAGTGTATGGAGAAGTCAATACTTGGACAGATAAATTTGGGGTAGAGAATGGATGGGCTACAGTTAGTTCACCTGATATTGAGGCATGGCAGGTATCTATATATCCATCTGATACGAATATAGATACCATCTTTAATATGTGGCATTCTGATGACTTAGGAGATTATTAATTAATAATAGTAGTGGGTGAGAGATACTTTTACTCACCCTCTATTTTTGTTTCTGTGCTGTTATCGTTACTTAAATAAGAATGAATTATGTAGAGAGAGGCAATGTTGGAGAGAAGTTTATTTTATAGCAATGGGTGGCTCAGGTAACTGTAAAACTTATTTCGAGGGCATTAAGTGCTTTGAAGTACATGAAGGATAAAGTAATGAATAGGGTTTATTCTATGATTTTATCTTGATTAGAAACCATCTAAGTGAAAGGATATTAGGATTATGCCAAGTATCTGTGATAAAGACAAAGTTTACCTGCAAATATGGGAAATGCTGATGCGTTTAGGAGCTAAAACTGGATGCCACCAAAGGGCGGACCGAAGTTTCTTCTGTGGTGGTTATCAATTGCCCTTATGCGCAAGGTGTACGGGTCTGTTGCTTGGATATATAGTGGTGTTGACCATTTATCGATGGTATTTTATGGATATAATATTGTCAATTCTTTTTTGTATTCCAATGTTGATTGATGGTGGCACTCAATATTTCAAGCTGAGGGAATCTTCACAATGCTTGCGGTTCATCACTGGCTTTTTAGGTGGACTAGGTGTGATGACGTTACAAATCAAGATAGTGATGCTGCTTTTAAAACTAGGGAGGTTTATCTTATGAAATGCCCAAAATGCGGTCATACAAATTGTCAATATGTTTCACAAACATCAACATCGTCAAAAGGGTACGGAATTTGTAAGGGAATATGTGGAGATGCTCTACTGGGACCGATGGGTCTTTTATGTGGGCTTTGCGGAACAGGAACAACGAGTACCACAAATGAATATTGGGTTTGTCAGGATTGCGGTACGAAATTTGATGCTGCGAATGCAGAACGGGAAATGCAGAAAAAAATCCCAGTAAGATTTTATATGGAACATAAAGCAGAATTGCCGGAATTTGAGTTTGATGAAAAAGTAAGACGATTCATGGGAATATACGAAAGCTCAGTGGCCAATACACCCTTAGCACGGAAAATCCTTGTTCGTGATGACAATAGTAATGTGTTTTTTGTCAGACAGAAACGTTCCTGCGATAAAGAATTAATCCAAAAAGAAACACTTCTATTTGCGGTTCCCGGGGAACTGGGGCTTATCGTTTCTGTTGATGGCCTTTTTGTAGGGGATGTCTTTTTAAAACATGAAGATGTTTCAACAATCGGCACTTTTGGAAAAGTTGTGTATATTAATCAATATGGCCTTTTGATGGGAGACACAGATACGTCAGAAGATGTAAAAAAGCTGTTGCAGTCTTTCCTGATAAAGGCTAAGGATGCCGGGAAGTTTTCTGCATATGAAGAAGCGCTGAAGCTATTGCAGACATATCCACGTCCTAAAGCTGATAGCAGGTCATATTTTAGTGTACAAAAGGAGTATGAGGATTACATAAAACAATTATATGAAAGAAAAATGGTTATTTTCTCACGGAAAGAACCAAGCAAGTATAGGGAATTTTGCGAGATTGAAGAAAGAAAAAAGTCGGCACAAACAAAAGTGACAATCGCCATCGTGGTAATTAGCATTTTCATTGCATTGATAAGATGGGGGATGGTAGGTTTTTTGTCAGGTGTAATATGGGGAGCATTGACGTTCTTTGTACTATATTTTGTTCAATTTGTGTACTTTGATGGTGAGAAATGGACAGGGCATGAAAAACGTCTTTTACCAGAAGAAGTGCAGGAGTTAAAACATGAAATGGAGCTGGAGCCGATGAAACGTTCAGGAACCATTAATGAAATATATCTGTATAAAAAATATGGGGATATCAAGAAGTCTGTAAAAAAATGTCCGAATTGTGGGAATGAATCAGATAGAAATGGAAATTTTTGTAATAGATGTGGGGCTCGTTTGTAAGGACATCCGATGGGCAAGAAAACGGATAATAACGATTGGTTCGCAAATTAAAAATGTAAGGAGAAAGAAAATGAGATGTATGAACTGTGGGAACGAAATAGGGGATAAGCAAATGTTCTGTTCGCAATGTGGTTACAAAGTGGCGCGGCAAGAAACATTAAAGTGCCCCAAGTGTGGTGTTGAATTAGGGCATGCAGATAGATTTTGTATAAAGTGTGGTTATAAAATTGGAGGGGATGAAGGAGCAAATCAAAGCCAGATTCCAGATAAGGAGAGTAAGGAGGCAATGCCTTCCGATAAAAGCGTTACTCAGTATTCTGAAACGAAGAGCAGAGCAAAGCTGTCCGACAGGGTATTGAGTAAAATGACTGGACGCCAAATAGAAACGGTAGATATGGACTTGAATCAGATTGTGAACCTGATTGACAAATTATTTATATCAAATGCACATTCATCAGAGGAATTTATGTCCATCTATAATACGATAAAAGGAGGCTTGCTGACCAGTAAAGAGCTTTTTACAATAGATGGGAGGTATAAGTTATTCTCTAATACAGGTAGGCATGTCGGCCCATTTAACTTGAATGACCATAATATTCTTTGGATACAGGACTTGAAAACAGATAGATTCTATGAGTATCGTTCTTTCAGCTTCAAAAAACTAAAGAATATTATCAAAGAAGAAATTAAAATAAAAGAGAAAGAAGGGACATGTGCGCCAGATGACGGAGCAGTTCATTCGATAGTGTCCAATGAAGCCGAAATTGATATAGAAGAATTAAAAGGAACACGATATAAGGATACGAATTGGGTACCTATCATATATATCGCATCCATAGTGGTTGCCGCTGTTTTATGTTCAATTGTCCTGGTAAACAAGGGAAGGGATGAGGCCGATATTTTGGAGACTATAAAACCAATAGCTTCCAGGGACAGAGAGATACCGAAAATTATCATTACAGAAGCAGAGACATTTAGCGTCAGTAAGGAAACGGATGAGTCTGACCAGAGGGATATAGAATCAGTTTGGGTTATGTCAGTCGATGACGTGTTTGGAACGGGTATAGATGGATGGTCATGGCATTCGGAATCTACAGGATATTATATGATTCCGTTTTATGATTCATATAGTGATACATATAATATCTGGTTCACATCAGAGAATGACACAATTTGGGCAGATACTGCCTATACGGTTGAGATGGCGGAGATAGAGCAGACTCCAAATGGTGGTTTGGTATGTCGTGGAGACATGTATGAGGCAGCCAAAGAATCCCCGGCTTATAATGGAACAATAGAGGTCACATGGGATTCGATGGAGTCAATTGATTTTCCAAAGATGCAAATGGTTGATGGACATCAGATGACAAATGTTGATATGATTGCAGACGATTATCAATACTATGGGCCTTTAAAGGAAGATTCGTCAGAGCCTCAGAATAACCTAAATACTATTACAGGGACTTTTTCATATAGAGATGAATATGGTGGTGCTGTTATAGAAATATCTTCTTTGGCGGATGGCACATTATATGCTGTGTTTAGCGGTTCATATGGAACTTATGCAGGAGGAGTAGAGGGGCATTTGACGCTGGTTAGTGAAGGCATATATGGCTTTGTAGAAGAAGGGGGAAATGAAACTTCCATGATGTTAAACTATAAAGAAGAGGGTACGGTGACGGTATCATCTTTGGATGGTCAGACTTTTGGAGGAGTAGGTTTTCCTGGATTTGAAGGAAATTATTTTAAATTGACAGGCATGGTACCAGAGAATACGGATTCAGTTAATGAGTATGATTGGAAATCGGAATTTGTTTTTCCATATAGTGATATGGATGTTATTTCTGATGAAGAATTAAGGTTGGCTACAGAGGAGCAGCTTCGCATTGGAAAGAATGAAATATATGCAAATCATGGCCGTATGTTTAAAGATGAAGCATTACAGAGCTATTTTAATGAATGTTCATGGTATACACCAACAACTTTGCCTGAGGACTTCGACGAAGATGTGTTATCAGAAGTAGAAAAGAATAATATTAACAGAATACAGAATGAAATAAATGACAGAGGCATTCGATAGTTATGGTGCGATGTGCCGTTCGATAATGAAAGAGAGATTAAATACCTGCCATCTGTGGACAGAATGGTAATTTAATCTGACTCATCCCCATTTTCAAATATATATTATCCCCTTGAATCAATCATAACCAATCAATTTCAAGGAGGTAATGTATATGTCAGCAAACGTAGAAACCATGTTTTACACCCGTGAGAAGCCCTGGCATGGCCTGGGGACCAGAGTTGAGGAGGCACCGGATTCCAGGGAGGCCCTTCGGCTGGCTGGGTTGGGCTGGCGGGTCGTCCAGAAATCCATTCAAACAAGGGACGGGTTTCAGATTCCGGGATTTAAGGCCAACATGCGGGATACGGACAACCGTGTCCTGGGAGTAGTGACAGACCGATATAAGGTAGTGCAGAATGAGGACGCCTTCGCCTTTACAGATAAACTGTTGGGCGAGGGCGTTACTTATGAAACGGCAGGTTCCCTCCAAGATGGAAGGCGTACCTGGCTTCTTGCAAAGCTGCCGCAGCGCTATATCATAAGCGGGGATGAAATCACGCCGTATCTGGTATTCATGAATACACATGATGGCACAGGGGCAATTAAGGCGGCCATGACACCGGTCCGCGTGGTCTGCCAGAATACACTGAATCTGGCTCTCTCCACGGCAAGACGTTCCTGGTCTACGAACCATACCGGAGACATTGCAGGTAAGCTGGAGGATGCCCGGTATACCCTGCTGTACGCAGACCAATATATGTCAGAACTGGGAAAGGAGATTAACCGGATGAACCATATAAAGCTGTCAGAACGGCAGGTATTGGAATATATTGACGCATTATTCCCATTGTATGATGAGCCGACACCCCAGCAGAAGAAGAACCTGGCCCGCATGAAGGAGGATATGCAGGCCAGGTATTTTGATGCGCCTGATTTAAAGAGTGTGGGAAGGAATGGATACCGGTTTATTAATGCGGTATCTGATTTCGCAACACATGCAAAGCCGCTGCGGGAAAGTGCTAATTATAGGGAAAGCCTGTTTGCAAGGACGATTGAGGGGAATGCCATGATAGATAAGGCGTATGCCATGCTCCAGGCAGCATGACAGGAAGGAATGCTGGATGGATGCCCTGATTAATAAGCCACAACCATATTTTACAGACCGGGAATGACGGGCAGAAGCCTGGATATTCCCGGTTTTTACATGAGGAGGAGAAATGAACCAGAAATCGAAGAATGAGATAATTGAGGATATGATGAGACGCCCCATTCCCAGAAAAAAGGTAGGGCTTGTGCGCCTTCAGATGGTAAAGGAGGGGCGTGCCCTGTATGGGATGAACCGGATGACTGACCCGGTTAAGGCAGTGGAGATGGTAAGCCCGCTGTTTGCAATGGCAGACCGCGAAATGATGCTGGTGCTTTCACTTAATACCCGTCTGGAACCCATGGCATTGGAGATAGCTGCCGTGGGAAGCCTGAATGTCTGCTGCATTGACTGCCGGAACATCTTTAAACATGCAATCCTGAATAATGCGGCCTTCATCATGGGCCTACACAACCATCCGACCGGAAATCCGGAACCCAGTGAGGAGGACCGAATGATTACGGCAAGGATAGAGGAATGCGGCAGGATGCTGGGGATTCCTATGATTGACCATATCATATTCGGTGAAGATTCCCTGTACTATAGCTTCAAGGAACAGGGGAGAATCAAATATTCGGATGAGGAGGTGGCCTGATGCCGCTTATCATTATTGAAATCATCATCCGATTGTTTAAGAAATAATACGAGGAGGTATAGGAGGATTGCTAACTAAAATACCAACGCTTAATATGACACACGAAGAATGGCTGCAGAGACGTAAGACAGGAATAGGAGGCTCGGATGCAGGGGCAATCTGCGGGCTGAATCCATATGTAAGTCCCATGGGTGTATACCTTGATAAAATAAGTACGGAGACTACGGACTTGGATAATGAAGCCATGCGGCAGGGGCGGGACCTGGAGGAATATGTGGCCCGGCGTTTTATAGAGGCAACCGGGCTAAAGGTAAGAAGAAGCAACATGATGTATCGAAACAGCGGGTATCCTTTCATGCTGGCAGATGTTGACCGGTTTATTGTAGGGGAGGATGCGGGTCTGGAATGCAAAACTGCCAGCGCCTACAATGCAGATAAATGGAAGGATGGGGAAATACCGGCCCACTATGTCCTCCAGTGCTATCATTATATGGCCGTGACCGGGAAACGGAACTGGTACATTGCCGTGGTCATCCTGGGCCAGGGGTTCCAGTACAGGAAGCTGACCTGGGATGACGGGATGATACGGAATCTGATTGCCATTGAGGATGATTTCTGGAATCATCATGTAGCTGTGCAGGTGATGCCGGCCCCGGATGGTTCTGAGGCTTGCGATGAGGTACTGGAACAGTATTTTCACCAGGCAAGGAAAAACTCAGCCGTTCCATTGATAGGCTTTGATGAAAAATTGGAGCGCCGGGAAGAAATCGTAAGGCTGGTCAAGAAACTGGAACAGGAGCAGAAACAGATTGAGCAGGAAATCAAGCTGTACATGAAGGACAATGAAGCTGCGTTCAGTGACCGTTACAGGATATCATGGACAAATGTGGATACATCGAGGCTGGATACCAAGCGTATCCGGGAGGAATGTCCAAAGGTATATGAGGACTTTGTCAGGACCACCAGTTCCCGCAGGTTCATGGTAAAGGCAGCAGCGTGAAGGAGGATGTAAGAGGATGGATGTAAAGAATGAACTGGAGAAGAGGGCGAACAGCAGTCAGACAGGGCAGGTAAGGCTGTCAAAAAGCATGACAATTGTGGATATGGTAAAGGCGCTGGAGCCGGAGATACGCCGGGCGCTTCCCGCCGTCATTACCCCGGAACGGTTTACACGGATGGCCCTGTCTGCTATCAACAATACCCCGGAACTGGCAGACTGTACGCCGATGTCATTCATAGCGGCACTCATGAATGCGGCGCAGCTTGGGATGGAACCGAATACACCGCTGGGACAGGCATATCTGATACCATACAGGAATAAAGGAACCCTGGAATGCCAGTTCCAGCTTGGCTATAAGGGACTGATTGATTTGGCTTACCGTACCGGGCAGATACAAATCATCCAGGCCCAGGCCGTCCGGGAATATGATTATTTTGAATACCAGTACGGACTTGATTCCAGCCTGGTCCATAAGCCGGGGCATGAGGAACGGGGGCAGATAACATTCATTTACGGACTTTTTAAGCTGTCTAATGGAGGCTTTGGGTTCGAGGTCAGTAACAAGGCGGAGATGGATGCGTTTGCAGCGAGATATTCAAAATCCTTTGGCAGCAAGTACAGTCCCTGGACAGAGGATTTTGAATCCATGGCAAAGAAAACTGTTATAAAGAGGGCGCTTAAATATGCACCCATATCCTCCGATTTCCAGAAGGCGCTGTCATTGGACGAGACAGTAAAATCAGGACTTTCTGTGGACATGAGTGAGATACGCAACGACTGCCTTTCGGCAGAGACGGCGCAGGAGGCTGCATAATGGAAGGTGGATATGGCAGGGAACCAGAAGCGGACAGTTTTCTGGAAGAGTCTATCATGGAACGGATTGCCCAGATTCTGCATGAAGATTTGAAAGGCACCAAGACGTTTTATGAGGAGCAGGAGAAGATAATGGAAGGTCTGGACCAGGAAATCAAGGATAAATTTGAGGATTTTGCCAGCAATATGATATGCATCAGTGCCAAGGAATGCCTGGAGGTCTATAAAGAGGCGTTCCTGGATGGGTTACGGCTTGGACACAGGGCGTTTAGGTAAAACAGGCAATGGCTAATCATGCTTCCATCTGTATGCCGGCAGGGATATGATATGCAGAGACAGGGAGAAGTTTGTGTATAGCAATGAAAGAATAAGAGGAAGCCACGATTCGTAAGCGGATGGGTGGCTTCCTTTTAATCTGAAAAATGAAAGAGGAAAGGCTGGGAAATACATGGATTGTACAGAGCTTGAAACAGGAAGCCATATTAAGACAAAGCGGATGTTTTATGAGCATCATGGAATCTACATAGGGGAAGGGCTGGTGATTCACTATGCGTTTGACGGAATAAGGGTGGATACAATGGAGAAGTTTTCCCGTGGTGAACCGGTAAAGAAAGTACCGCATTCCGATTCGCCGTATACAGGGGATGAGATAAGGGAGAGGGCGTTCAGCCGTCTGGGAGAGGAAGAATATGATTTAGTTCTGAATAACTGTGAGCATTTTGCGAACTGGTGCTGCATGGGGGAAGAGGAATCGGAACAGGTGGAGGATGTGGTAGGACTGATAGGGGAATTACTGAAATTGGTAGAAGAGCTCTAAAGAATGAATCAAGGGATAGAGGAGGAAAGACAAAATGACATTGGAAGCATATACAAATCAGGTTATGAGCAGCATAAAAGTAAGGTTAGGGGAGGCATATGATGTAAGGAGTCAGATAGTACGGAAAAATAATGGAATCGAATTAACCGGAATCAGCATTCATCAAGAAGGAGAGAAAGCAGCTCCTGTGTTTTATTTGAATGAGTATATGGATAGAGAGCCGCTGTGCGAAGAAGCAGCGGAAATAACTGCCCAGGAGATTACAAATAAATATATGACATATGGAACGGTTCCGGAGATTATCAAGGAGATGGAAAGTGATTTTTATGAATTCAATAAAATAAAGGATAAAGTGCGATTTAAGCTTATTAATACAAAGAATAATGAAGCGCTTTTGAAACAGATTCCAAGCATACCATATATGGACCTGTCCATCGTGTTTTACCTATATATGGAGGAGGATAATGGGGGAATGATGGTAGCTCAGATTCAGAAAGGACATCTTGACTTATGGGAAGTAGATGTCCAAGTTTTGTACAAAGTTGCACTGCAAAATATGCAGCGTGTAATGCCTGCGGAAATCAAGAGCATAAATGAAATAATACATAATCTTAGATGCACATATGGGGAGGAAATTGAGGAAGATGGAAAAGAACCGCCATTTTATGTATTATCAACGGTCAGTGGAATCAATGGGGCTGCCTGTATGCTCTATCCTGGAATGATAGCGAATTTTGCGGAGCAGCGTGGGAAGGATATTATTATTCTGCCATCTAGCGTGCATGAAGTTTTGTTACTAGAAGACACAGGAGAGATGGACTTTGTAGCACTTATGAAGTTGGTAAAATACATAAACGGTACAGAGGTTCCGATGGAAGATATTTTGTCCGAAAGGGTGTATGAGTATAATTTGGAAAAGAAAGAAATAAAGGTAGTAGCCTAAGTGATACTTATAGTATGTGTATGCAGGATTATTAAAATTCGATGGTCCGGTATTCTCAAAAATATCGGACTATTTAAAATGGCAAAATATTCAATAGATAAAATGTTTTGAATTTTCGTATTTTCGTTATTTTAGAGTACGGAATAACTGCCATATACAAGTTTTGATATTTCTATGATATAATTTTTAAAACTATATTTAGCAAAGAGGAGAAAGCCATGGGATGTACATTAAGAGATATAACAAATAGGTTATATTCTAAAAAGGTTGAATGTGTAGATGATGAGGGTCAAGAATATTTCTATCAAGCGCAATTTAAAAATTTTAAAGACATTTGTGAAACGCTTGATATAGCTGATGAAATAAAATGGATTAAAAAACGTGGTTACTGTTTTGACGATAGAGACATGGGATTCTGGTGTTATATATTAGAAAATTATAGTGATACTGAAATGGACCATTTAAGAAGGGCTGAAGTGGATGTAGATAAAGTGAGCGATATGTTTGTTGTTAAATTATATGAAGGTATAGTAAATACATTTATTAATGCTGGCGTTACTGGTGTCCAGCTGGAGCAAGTGATGGTTAAACTAGACAATCGGATTGATTATCCTGTTAGAAAAAAAAGAGTGATGATTAGCAACGCGTTGGATAATTTAGATGAGCAGATAAAAGATATTAATTTTATATCAGCATCAGACAGATATGAGTGGCTAAACGGATTTCAAACGGCTTTAAATAAATTAGAACAGGAGTGGACAGTGTATTTCGATAAGATGATTGAGATTCGGAAACAGGAATTTTCGGGAAAACTCACAAAGATGGAAAATGAAAATCCAGAAGAATATGAGGCATTAATGGCATTCGATGGACCTATAGAGGAAGAAGTATATAGACAAGAGGAAGAAGACGAGGAATATTGTGACTTACTAAGAAAGTATAAGGAAAAGTGTGGATTATTGAATAAAAAAGTAGATGCTAAAAAATCGAAGATACCATACTTTTCTAAACTGCAAAAAGAGGTCGAAGATTTAACGCAGGCAATATATAAACGTAAAGATATGATTAGTAGGCAGGTTATAGAGAAGTATTATCCTGAGTTTCAGCAGGATTTATATGACAAAGCCCAGGAAATACTCTATTCACAAATGATACCAGCGAAGGAAGTGTTTAAGCTGGCTACAGGGCAAGAATATAAAGGAGAGTTTGTTAAGAAGCCTCAAAGCGATTCAGATTAATTAGGTATAGGCTTTTTGACATTTTAGATGATGTCAATAGTGAAAATCCGTAGAATATTTCACTATAGTATAATTTTCAAGATATGTTATCCTAATGTTATCAAAGAAATCGGTAGGGCCCACCGTAAAACAGGAGGATATCATAAATGATTCATGATGTAAAAGTTTTTGCTATAGTAAAGCAAGGCAAAATAATAAACTACCGATATGAATTGACACTCATGGATGACAGAGGCTGTCTTGCGGAGCGGGTGTTAGAAGTACCAGAAGAAGGGGTGTCAGAGACAAAATATTTGAAACAACTGCGGCAGTATGGTGCAAGTGATTTAAAGGCAGCACAGGGAGAATTGGCGATGGCGATAAGCAAGGCATTAGAGCGAGGCATTAACGCTTATCGGTTTGTTGATATCGGATGGAACATGATGGACGAAAATACTGTATTTGCATTTTCTAACTGCTGCGTCACTCCTGATGGAATAAATTATCAGAGTTTTGCGGACATAGAAGGATTTGACTTAATTGTGTCTGAAACATTTACCCCATCAATGAAGTGTGCCAGAATGAGATTTCTGGAGCTTATGAATATATTGGGGAAGAAGTCTGAGGTTTTATATCCTGTGTTTTTCATGAATATAGCAGCTTTATTGAATAAGATACTTGGAAATAATGGACGGGCTCCGGCTTTGATTATGTGGCTGGGAGGAAGGCCGGGGTCAGGCAAGACAGAATTAGCTTGTGCTTTGGGAAGCTTTCTTAATAAGGATATTTATAATCGGACAAAAATAACAAGGAAACTTTTTTCTGCATTTGGTAGGCCTAGAGATATGAACCTATCACTGTTTCAACATAAAGGTCTTGTGTTTATCTTGGATGATGCGAAGATGGAAAGGGCTCAGGGGCAAAGGGAAAATACCAGAACTTGTATAGATATATGTATTAGGTCGGTTAAATCTCAAAAGCTGTTAGAATCTTTTGATAAAGCTCAAAGAGCAAGTGTTGAGGAGAATTTGGATGCAGGAGCCATTATTACTGGTGAGTATATGGATGCTTATCAATCGTCTATGGCAAGAATGGTGTATTTAGATGTAGATGATTTGATTAATAATACTGAATATTCGCTGACATTACGACGGTTGCAGGATAATCCACATATCCTTTCGGATTTGATGGCGTATTTTGTGCAATATTTATGTTGCAAATATATGGATGATATATATTGGACTGAAATGGTGAAAACTAAGGATAATCTATGGGAAGAGGATAAGAGGATATTTTATGGTACAAATCAGTCCAGATTGGCGGATAATATGTCATCCTTACAGTTGACAGCAAGCATTGTAGCAGATTTTGCGAAGGCATGTGGTGCAGACGATTCTTTTGATGTTGAAATGTTTTTAAAACAGTCTGACCAGATATTAGAAATGCTAATGAAAAGAACCGCATTGCTAATAAATGAAAAGGATGAAATCCTGCTGGATGCATATCGAGAAGTGGTGGGCCAATTGAAGCTGCAAAATCCTATACATATCTATTCTGATTCGGGCGAGCTGCAAATCAAACCCTATATTATAGAATGCGATATGGATGGGGTGTGGATACCAGATATAAATGTTTTTATTGAACATGAATCCAAGGTCCAATGTCCGGCTATTATCTGTCGCGTAGATAAACTTATACAAGCATTGACACCGCAAATGATACAAATAACTCAGAAATACCACTATACAGGGAATTGGTCCGTAAAGGTTGATAATACCAGATTAAGGGAGGCTGGAATTATCTGCGGTGAATTAAGAAAAGATAAAACCTACAATAATCAGTTTCCTTATCCTGTAGATGGGTTTACCTACAATTCATTTATTGAAACAGATTGTGTATGCTTGAATTTAAACAATGTGATTGTAAAGCCGCTGGTTGAGGAATTTCTAAAGCAGGAAAGTAATAGGACAAAACAATATTTAGCGGATATGTATACTGGTATTTGTGATGAGGTGGTTGATTTTCAGTATAAATGGACAATGCAGTTTAGAAGATACTTAAGAGCTGTGAAAAGTCATATGGAAGGGAGATAATCTGATGCAGGAGAAGAATTTCGCTGAAAAAGCATTGCTGACAATTAAGGAACTCCAGGATTATACTGGGATAGGAAAAAATAATACATATAAATTGGCGCGGGAATCCGGAGCAGCAGTTTATATTGGAAGGCATATATTCGTTAATAGAAAGCGGTTTGATGAATACTTAGATTCAATAACTGGATAAATAATTGTTTGCGGGAGAAGATGATTCTCCCGCAACTCTTATAGTGGAGGATATTGCAGTGAAAAGTAATGAAAAACGCAAAGACCCAAAAGGGCGAGTACTTAGGCCAGGAGAACGGTACCGTGAAGATGGGAGATATATGTATCGATATACAGATAAGCTTGGAAAGCGGCAACATGTGTATAGCCATAAATTAACATCAACGGATAAGGTGGATGAAATTTATGTAAATGAACCTAGTCTCCGCGAAATTGAGGATAACATAAAACGTGACCAGTTGGATAATATAAATACGAAGGGGGCTGAAATAACCTTTAATGAACAATTTCATCTGTGGATGGATATAAAAACTAAATTATCTGTATCAACCAAGCTTAATTATGAGCATTTATGGCGAAAACACATAAAGGACACACTGGGAGCAGAAAGACTGAAAGATATTAAAACCTCACAATTAAAACAGTTTTTCAATAAACTGTCAGATGAAGAAGGTCTGTCAGCCGGAACATTACATTTGTTGAATAATATTATCTACCCTGTTCTTCAAATGGCTGTTGACGATGACCTTTTGCGAAAAAACTATTGCGCAGGAATCATGAAGTATATTGAAGCCAGGAGAAGTCCAAAGAGAATAGCCTTATCGGAGTCTCAGCAGGAGATGTTTATCCGTTTCCTGAAACAAAGTAACAGACATAAATACCATCTTCCGCTGTTTGTTTTGGCTTTGGGGACTGGAATGCGTTCAGGTGAAATATGTGGGTTGCGATGGTGTGATATTAATTTAAAAAAAGGATATATTTCGGTGAATCATACGCTTCAGTATAAAAGTATAAAAGGAAAGCAGTGCTTTTATATCAGTAAGCCCAAAACGGAGTGCGGTAATAGAGAAATCCCCATCTTATCTGAGGTTAAGAGACAATTAGTAGAGCAAAAGCGTTATATTATAGCGAGACAGATACCTACGGATTATATAGTGGATGGATACAGCGATTTTGTATTCCTTACAAAAAGTGGGAAACCGTATACGAATGGTGGAATTAACAACTTTCTTAAATCCATTATAAAGGACTGCAATACATGGGAAATAGAGCAGGCCCAAAAAGAGGGAAGAAGTCCTGTACTATTGCCTCCGTTTAGCATACATAATTTGAGACATACATTTTGCAGCCGCTTATGTGCAGTTGTACACGACTATAAAGCAATTCAAATGATTATGGGCCATTCCGATATAAGGATTACTATGGACGTATATAACCATTATTCAAGAAAGGATATAGAGGTTACAATGGAGGCTCTTGAAGGAAGATTGAGAATCAGTTGATATTTTTCTGTTTAGATTCCGGAAAATGTTGTAAGGTATCCATCAATCGGATATAATGAAAAGAGATACAGTTGTGATATATCCCTAAAAAACAGAGAAGAGGTGGTATTTTGCAAAGCCAGACTCAAGATGTGCTTATTCAGTATGTGAATAGAATACATGAGATATATGGGAGTGAATTAAAGGCTGTTATTTTGTATGGTTCCTATGCAAGGGGAGATTATACCGAATCCTCAGATATAGATATTATGATTCTGGTGGATTCGACGGAGGATACCATAAAACAGAAAGGGCGTATGGTTTCTGATATAACCTTTGATTTTAATCTGGACCATGACATTATGATTATGCCGATTGTAAAAAATGTTAATCATTTCCAGTACTGGCTTCCGGCTGACCCTTTTTATAAGAATGTGAAAAATGAGGGGGTCGAATTGTATGTTGCCTAATAGTGGTAATCCCAGGGACCTTGCTCTTCACCGTCTTACAGTTGCAAAGGAGGATTTGGCAACTGCAAAAGATGATTTTATCGGTAAGCATTTCAGAGCAGCTAATAACAGAGCATATTATTCAATCTATCATTCGATTACAGCAGTATTAGCTTTGGAGCAGGTTGCCTTTAAGCGGCATAAGGACACAATTGCATATTTTAATAAAGAATATGTCAAGACAGAAAAATTTTCCAGACAACTCGGCCGCAGGATTGGCAGGGCCCAGGAGATTCGTCACGCCAGTGATTATGACGAGTTCTATATCGCTTCCGTTGAAGAAGCCCAGGAACAAATTGACACTGCCGAGTTATTATTGAATGCAGTGGAGCAGTATGTGTCTTCCTTTGGAAAATAGCGGATTCTTTCCTGACTCCAATTTGACTCCAATTGTGGAGGAAAGGGTAATAAAATGTAATATGCTATAAACTGTAAACAACGTAATTATGCGGTTCTCAGTAAGTGGTAAAACATAGCGGGACAGTATAAAATACCTTTAATATAAGGGGAAGCAAGAAGTATTTTTAAGTGAATAAGTACGTATTTAAGGGCGTTCTGCGAGGGCAGGACGCCCTTTTGAGTCCAATTTGACTCCAAAGTATGCTTCCCGATTCGGGATGTTCTGGTGCTAGGTCCGCTGCCTCTGTGTGGATTCCCGTATGATGAGCTCTGTGTTCAGCAGTACCTGCCGCGGTTTTGCGCCAGGGGTATTTAATTTTTCAATCAGCAGCTCACATGCCATGTAGCCCATCTGATATTTTGGCTGGTTAATGGTTGTGATGGGCGGGGACGTGGCCTGGGATATGTTCACATTATCAAATCCTGTAACGATAATGTCCGATGGTACGGAAAGCCCGGCCAGGCGGCATCCGCGTATAGCAGCTGCGGCAAGTACATCGGAGACTGCAAACACTGCTGTGGGATGCTCCTTCTGGGACATGAGCTGGTGCGTGGAGGAGAGGGCCATGTCAAAGTCTAGTTCAGGCAGCTGAATGATCCAGTCCTTGTTCAGGGGGATATGGGCGGCTTCCAGTGTCTGTATATATCCAGCTTTTCTCTGGCGGGCATATTTATACCGGTCCGGTCCGCACAGAAAAGCAATTTTTGTGTGCCCGGTGGACAGGATGTACTCCATCATTGTCTTGGCCGCCGCCACGTCATCAATGCTGGTATAGGAGACCAGGTCCTGGTTTTCCGTATACTCACAACACTGTACAAAGGGAATAGTATGGTATAGGCTGTTAAAATATCCCTGGTCCATGGCGTTTAATATAATGGCGCCGCAGAGGTTAATGTTATTTAACAGATTAAAAAAGGTTGATTCAGTAGATGAATTAAGATGCTGGACATTTACCAGGGTGTAGTAATCATGGCGCAGGGCCGCGTCCTGTGCTCCCTTGATCACATCATTGTAAAATGGATTGGAGACAGACGGTATGTTGATCAGTATGACCTTGCCGTCCTTTTTTGTATTGGTTGTTATAAAGCTTTCAGGCAATGGATAATTCAGCGAATGGATGGCTTCCATGATCTTTTTTGCAGTGCTGCCTTTGACTGCAGTTGTATTGTTGATAAAGCGTGATACGGTGGCTATAGAGACACCGGACATATCTGCTATCTGGGAAATGGTTGGTTTTGTTGCCATGGCTGATACCTCACAATCTAATGATATATTTAGAATACACCAAAATAGAAGAAATGTACAGGAGAAATGTAAAAAATGTAAATTTTTACAAAGTATTGACAATAAAATGAAAAAAAGATATAGTATTAAATGAAAAAGCCATAAAAACTAGAAGAAAATGAAATAATTTTACATAAAAATGTAAAATACATGAAAAGGAGGAAAAATGAAGTTTGGTGTAAGTTCCTATGTCTGGGTATCCCCGTTTTCAAATCATACCACAGAACAATTAAAGCATGCCAAGGAGCTGGGATTTGACATCTATGAGATAGGTGTGGAGGATCCCTCGTCATTTGACCCGGCCTATGTGAAGCAAGAAGCTGATATGGCAGGTATACAGATTAACATATGCGGAGCCTTTGGCCCGGAGCGGGATATCAGCTCAGATGATTCCCGTTACAGGGGCAAGGGGATGGAGTATATCAGGACGCTGATTGATATGGCATCGGTTTTCGGCTCACCCTATGTGGCGGGACCTATGTATGCGGCAACCGGTAAGGCAAGGATGGCTTCAGAGGAAGAACGGAAACGGCAGAGATCCTATGCAGTAGATAATCTCAGGGATCTTGCGGGCTATGCCGCCACAAAAGGAATCAGGCTGGCCCTTGAACCCCTGAACCGTTTTGAGACGGATTTTCTGAACACAGTTGACCAGGGGGTGGAACTTCTGGATGAGATTGGATGTGATAATGTAGGTTTGTTGTTGGACACATTTCATATGAACATTGAGGAGAAAAGCCTGGGGCAGGCGATCCGCAGGGCGGGCAGCAGGCTGTTTGACTTTCATGCATGTTCCAATGACCGGGGAACTCCGGGACAGGACCATATTGACTGGGATGAAATCAGCAAGGCGCTGAGGGATGTTGGTTACGACGGCGCGGTGGTGATTGAATCTTTTACCACAGATATAACAGAGATTGCCAAAGCGGTTTCTCTGTGGAGACCCCTGGCTGCCAGCCAGGATGTGCTGGCCTTAGAGGGGCTGAAGTTTCTGAAGGAGAATTTATAAATATATAATTATAAATCAAAAACATTTAACTAAGGAGGGTGTCAAATGAAAAAAGGACTGTTAGCATTAATGGTGGTTTCGGGAATGACTCTGATGACTGCTTGTTCTGGTTCATCCCAGACAGAGACAACAACCGCAGCACAGACCGCGGCAAAGGAAGAAACGTCTCAGGCAGAGCAGGCCAGTCCCAAAGAAGCAGAGGAGTCCAGCGCGGAAAGTGCGGGGGGGAAGGTTTATGGTTATATTACGCCGGGGCCTGACACATGGTATCAGCGCAATGTGGAAGGATTTCAGATGGGAGCGGAGAAGGATGGCAACAAGGTAGTTATTTTAAATTCAGACTACGATGTCAGCAAAGAAGTCTCCAATATTGATTCCATGATAAACCAGGGCGTTGACGGGTTGTGTATCTTTTCTTTTAATGAAAGCGGAGCTAAAATCGCAGCAGAAAAATGCGCAAAGGCAGGTATACCGCTGGTGTCAACGGACAGTGTGGGGACAGCTCTGGATAACAATGGGAACGACATTGTTGCAGCTATTGACTTTGACTGGACAGAGATGGGCAACAATTACGGACAGTGGTTTGCGGATAACTGCCCAGGTGAAAATATCTTTGTAATCACGGGAAACTTTGAGTCAGTGCCCTGTCAGAGGATAAATGAAGCTATGCAGGCAAAGGTGGATGAACTGGGTAAAAATAAGATCATTGATATTCAGGAAGGGGAATATAATCCCAGCAAAGCTATCACGGTGGCACAGGATGCGATTGCTTCCGGCAAAGACTTTTCGGTTATTTTTGTTATGAATGAGGACATGGCAGCCGGTATTATCCAAATGCTGGATTCTCAGGGAGTGTCAGACCAGTATAAGGTGGTTTCGCAGAACGGTTCTCCCGCGGGCCTTCCCCTTATTAAGAACGGCAAGCTGGATTATACCATCTCATCATCTCCTGGTTGGGAGGGACTTGTTTCTTATCAGGTACTGAATCAGTACGCAACCGGAGCCAGCACAGCAGTTCAGCAGCAGGTTGAACTTCCCATTATGCCTGTGGACCAGAGTAATATTGATGACAAGACCAAGGTAGTGCCATGGGAAGTGGATGAATGTTACTGGGATTTGACAAAAGAGTATTTTCCAGAGTTAATGCAATAAGAAACATTTAAGTGGGGGTTCATATGAATCCCCATTTATAGATAAAGGGAGGGAAAGGAATTGGGAAATATTTTATCCATAGACGGAATCTGCAAATCCTTTTCCGGCATACAGGTACTGAAGGATGTGAGCCTGGAGCTGGAGGCGGGGCAGATTATTTGCCTGGCAGGTGAAAACGGGGCCGGCAAATCCACTTTGATCAAGATACTTTCCGGCGCGGAAAAACCGGACAAAGGAAAAATCACTATATTTGGAACCACATATGAACGGATGACTCCCGGTCAGGCCATGCATCTGGGAATCGCTACCATTTACCAGGATGCCGACCTTGTGAGCTCCCTTACAGTATCCGACAACATATTTTTGGGAAATGAAAGGCTGAGGGGCAGAGCTTTTGTGAACAGCAGGGAGCAGGAAGAGAGGACAAGGAAGCTGCTTCAGAGCCTCAGCATGGATATGAAGCCTTCCATGCTTGTGGAAGAGCTTTCACCGGGACAGAAACAGAATCTTCAGATTGCAAAAGCCCTGCATCAGGAAGCACGGATTCTGATCATGGATGAGCCAACGGCTTCTCTGGGAGAGGAGGAGACCGCATCTCTTATGAATCTGGTGGAACAGCTGAGAAAAAAAGGACTGGGCATCATCTATATCTCCCATTATTTAGAGGAGATGTTCCGTCTGGGAGATATGGCTTATGTCCTGAAGGATGGTGTAATGGTAAAAAGGCTTATACTGAAAGAGACAAATCAGGATGAGCTGATTAAGGCCATGGTGGGAAGGGATGCATCCAACTTCTATCAGAAAGGAAGTTTTTCATCCGGTGACAGGGCCCTTGAGGCAGTGCATTATTCCGGCAACGGTATTGTCCGGGATGTGAGCTTTTCAGTGTCCAGGGGGGAGGTGTTTGGCCTGGGCGGTCTGGTGGGCGCGGGAAGGACGGAGCTGGTACGTATGATATACGGAGCCGATAAAAGGGATTCAGGAACCCTGACCCTGGATGGAAAGGATATCACTCCCACGACTCCAAAATCCGCTGTAAAAAGAGGTGTATTCCTTGTTTCTGAGGATAGAAAGGGTGAAGGTCTTTTTCTGATACGTTCGGCCAGGGAAAATCTTACTATATCAAAAAACGACAATTCTTTTTTTCTGAATCTGAGAAAGGAAAAAGGAATTGTGGAAAAAAGCATACAGCAGCTTAAGATAAAGGTATTCAGCCAGGAGCAGGAGGTAGGAAATCTGAGCGGCGGCAACCAGCAGAAGGTGGTTATTTCCCGATGGCTTCTGGAGGACGGGGATGTATATATTTTTGACGAGCCCACCAAGGGCGTGGATGTGGGGGCTAGAGAGGAAATCTATAAGCTGATTGAAAAACTGGCAAAGGAACAGAAGATTGTAATTATGGTATCCTCCAACATGCCCGAGCTTATTTCCATGAGTGACCGGATTGGGGTCATGAGGGAAGGGCGGCTGGTGCGTATCCTGGATTCGGCAGATGCCACAGAAGATAGGCTGATAAAAGAGTATATTGGAGTGAAGGAGTGAAGGACAGATGAAGGACAGAAATAATCTGAAATACAAAATTTTAAGTCAGCAGTGGCTCATACTTCTGTTGATTATTTTACTGATATCCGTGCTTACGGCGCTGAAAAATCCCAGATTTCTTATGCTTAACAATGTGATGAATATTTTTGAGCAGATTGCAGTTCTGGGCCTGGTGGCTGCGGGCGCTACTATCCTGATTATATCAGGGAATTTTGATATATCGGTTGGAGCGGTCATTGGATTAAGCTCCTGTCTCATGGCCATGATGATGAACGCGGGGATCCCCATTCCCGCAGCAGCGGCGGCGGGCATCCTCACAGCCATGTTCTGTACGTTTTTTAACGGGGTACTTGCGATTCTTTTTAAAGCGCCTTCCTTTATAATTTCGCTGGCAACCACCAGCGTATATACAGGAGCGGCCCTCTATCTGACAAAAGGAGTCATTCAGACCGTGTACGGAAAATTTGACACAATGAACCGGTTCCGCCTGTTTGGGGCAATTCCTCTGATTTTTATTATCAGCCTGATGGGGTGTGTGGTGGTTGGCATTATACTGCGGTATACGCAGATAGGACGGCGTATCTTTGCCATTGGTTCTAATGAGAAAGCGGCATTCCTGTCAGGTATCAAAGTGACCAGGAATAAGCTTATATTCTTTGCCCTGAATGGCTTTTTTGTAGGCCTGGCTGCTGTTCTCTTGCTGTCCAGGGTAGGCTCGGCCCTGCCTTCCACAGGAGCGGGATATGAACTTCAGGCCATGGGAGCGGTGGTAATTGGCGGGGCACCTATTAACGGTGGAAAGGGAAATATTGTTGGAACATTTTTCGGCGTACTGCTTATGGGACTTATCTCCAACGTGCTGAATATACTGGGAGTCAACTCTTATCTTCAGGAGATTGCTTCCGGCGCCCTGATTATCATATCTCTGGGAATCAGCGCCATCAGAGTCCATATGCTCACAAAGAATTAGGGAGGTTCATGATGAAAAGTATAGGAATCATTGGATGCGGAAGGATTGCTCAGGTAAGGCATATTCCGGAATACGCAGACCACCGGGACGCAAGACTGGATGCGTTTTATGACCTGAACCCGGAGAGGGCCAGAGAACTCGCCGGTACATACGGAGGCCGAGTTTATGAGACATATGAAGAACTGCTGGAGGATGAAAAAATTGACGCTGTCTCCATATGTGTTCCCAATGAGTTTCACGCAAAGATATCCATTGCGGCACTGAAGGCGGGGAAGGATGTACTTTGCGAAAAACCAATGGCAGTAACCCTTGAGGAGTGCCGCCAGATGGCAGAAGCTGCTGAGAAAACAGGACAATGCCTTATGATTGGGCAGAATCAGAGACTAGCCAAAGGCCATGCGCTTGCCAGGAAGCTGATTGAGCGCGGGGATATTGGAAAGGTTATAACCTTTAAGACTACCTTTGGACATGGAGGGCCGGAAAGCTGGAGCATTGATCCCGGCAGTAATACCTGGTTTTTTGACAAAAAAAAGGCTGCCATGGGAGCTATGGCAGATTTGGGAATCCATAAGACAGATCTGATCCAGTACCTGATGGGAGAATACGTAGCAGAGACTACAGCTGTGATTACCACCCTGGATAAAAAAGATGGGAGCGGAAACCTGATCGGGGTGGATGACAATGCCATCTGTATCTATAAGATGGAATCAGGCGCAGTGGGAACTATGACAGCCAGCTGGACTTACTATGGTCAGGAAGACAACTCCACCATATTGTATGGGTCCAAGGGGATTATGCGTATCTATGAAGACCCGGAATACTGCATCAAGATTATAAAGCCGGACAATGAGGCTATCCTGTACAATGTAGATCAGATTCAGACCAATGACAAGCAGACAAAATCAGGTGTAATAGATGCCTTTATGGACTGTATTGTTCACGGAAAGGAAGCACAGCTCAGTGGAAAAAGCGTACTCAGCGCTATGGAAGCAGTTTTTGCAAGTATAGAATCTGCCAAAACAGGAAAAACAATTAAAATAGGCTAAGGAGAATGAAATGAAGTTAGGGTTTGTAAGTGCCATCCTGGATGGATGGACTTTTGAGGAAATGATGGATACGGCTGCCGGACTGGGGTATGAGTGCGTGGAAGCCGCTTGCTGGCCCCAAGGGAAAGCGGAACGCCGCTATGCGGGTGTAAGCCATATTGACGTGGATAATGACAGCCGTGGGTACGTGGCGCATATTCATGAGACATGTAAAAAGACAGGAGTTGAGATCAGCGCCCTGGCATATTATCCCAATACCATGGACGGTGATTTTCAGAAACGGGAGGATGCCATACGGCACCTTAAAAAGGTAATTGCATTTTCAGAAAAGCTGGGCATTGGAATGGTCACCACCTTTGTGGGCAGGGATCAGACTAAGAGCGTGGAAGAAAATCTTGAGGCATTTGGCCGGATATGGCCTCCTATTATCCAATATGCTGAGGAGCACGGGGTCAGAATCGCAATTGAAAACTGTCCGATGCTGTTTGGAAGAGAACAGTGGCCAGGGGGGCATAATCTGTTTACATCACCCGCCCTTTGGCGAAAAATGTTTGATATAATACCCAGCAAAAACTTTGGCATCAATTACGATCCCAGCCATTTTGTGTGGCAGATGATGGATTATATTCAGCCTATCTATGAATTCAGAGAGAGGATATTCCATGTACACTATAAGGATATTAAGGTTTATCCCCAGAAGCTTAAGGATGTGGGAATTATGGCATATCCGCTGGAATATATGGAGCCCAAGCTTCCGGGACTGGGAGATGTGGACTGGGGACGTTATGTGTCTGCGCTGACAGATATTGGTTATGATGGGTTTACCTGTGTGGAAGTTGAGGACCGGGCATTTGAGGCGGACCGGGAAAGGATTCTGGACAGCTTAAAGCTTTCAAAACGTTACATAGAGCAGTTTGTAATATAATAAAAAGCCAGTATAATCTAATATCTCATAATTACTCACCCTTTTCCCAACGATTCCCTGTTTTTTCTCTTTAAAAATCGACCTCCGGAAAAATCATGTTTATGGTTTTTCCGGAGATTTCCTTTTCCAATGATATTACACATGTTTTTCGTATTGTTCTTTTTGGCGGCCCCTTATTGCAGTTAGTCATAAGTGCACAAATAGGGCTAAGATTGACAACGGACTGCCAATATGTGGCAAATGCAATAGACACAGGGTGGGATTTGCGTTAAAGTGGAA
>ERZ836760.1249-NODE-1249-length-29107-cov-3.408715_pt1 | contig 29107 bp, 20 predicted proteins | sample MGYA00519941_ERZ836760 | MGnify/ENA primary metagenome ERZ836760 (study PRJEB31850, sample SAMEA3708807) | human gut metagenome | biome: human gut; feature: human-associated habitat; material: faeces | place: China | collected 2014 ... | reverse complement strand
AACTGGTACAATGAGCGGCATACCACAGACGTCCGCGCTCGAAACGCAAGAAGGGGATTGCATGGACCAGCATCTGATATTCGCAATCAGCAGAGAATACGGCAGCGGAGGGCGCGAGATAGGCGAGCACCTTGCAAACGAGCTGGGCATCGCTTACTACGACAAGTTGCTGCTCAAGCGCATAGCCGAGGAAAGCGGCCTCGACGGGGACGTTATCGCGGACTTCGACGAAAAGCCCCTGCGACCGCTGTTGCTCAACCCGAACAACTTTTTTTGCGGAACGGACATCGAACACCCCGTCGCGGCGCGCATTTACAAAGCGGAAGTGGGCATTCTCAAATCCATAGCGGACGAGGGACCGTGCGTCATCGTAGGCCGCTGCGCCGATTACGTGCTTTCAAAGCTCCCGGGCTTGGTCAGCCTGTTCGTCAGCGCCCCGATGGACGCGCGCGTCAAGCGCGTCATGCGCCGCAACAACCTGTCGGAACAAGAAGCTCGTGCGCGCATCGCCAAAGTGGACAAAGCGCGCGCCAGCTACTACCGCTACTTCACGGACGAGCAATGGGGGCAAGCCTCTAATTACGACTTGTGCCTCAACTCCGGACAGCTTGATGCGCAAGGAGCCGTTTCGGTGATTCGCGCGTTCGTCGAAGCGCGGAAACCCCGGTAAAGCAAGGAAAAACGCAGCGAAGCGGGACGGAGCCGACAACTTGCGGTCTCCGTCCCTGTTTCGCACTTAGCCGAGACGCACGCCGTTCGGCACGTCGCGTTCAGGGACGGCGAGAACCGGCAGGATGCCGTCTTCGTATCCGATATCGTAGATCATGCCCTCGGACACTTCGCCCGCCATCTTTCGCGGAGCAAGGTTTACCACGAACAGAGCCTGCTTGCCCTCGATCTCGGCCTTCGGATCTTCTCGCTCCTCTTTCATGCCCGAAAGAATGGTGCGCGTAAAGCCACCGAAATCCACCGTCATCTTTATAAGCTTGCTCGACTTCTCCACGTCTTCAACCAGCACGATACGCCCGACGCGAATATCCAGCTTAGCCAAGTCGTCAATCGTGATCAGCGGTTTCACGGGAGCGGTTTCTATCGTTTCGACCATGGAGCCTCCTTCGCTACGCTTGCGCCTGCTTGATCGCGTCGGCAACCTTGCGGGCCGCCGCGGTAATGGTCAAATCGTTCACGTCGACCGTGATCTCGGCGTACTGCTCGTACAGCGGCTTGCGCTCGTCGAACAACTCGCGCAGGCTCATGCCGATGCCGCCCTTGAGAACCACGCCGCGCTCCTGCAAATCGTGCAAGCGATTCACCAGTTCGTCGTAGGATATCTGCAAGTACACAACCGTGCCGATTTCGGTCAGGTGCTGCATGGCCTCATCCGAGTAAACCGCGGAACCGCCCGTGGAGATAATGCTCTTGGACGCTTCGATATCGCGCAGGATCTCGTTTTCAACCTCGATAAACCCTTCGGGCCCGCATGCATCGATAAGCTTCTGAAGCGTTTTATCGCACTGGTTCTGGATGACCAGGTCTGCGTCTATAAAGTGATAGTTCATGATCTTAGCCAACACGATGCCCAGCGTCGACTTGCCCGCACCGGGCATGCCAATCAGAACGATATTGTCTTTTTCCGCCATACTGGCTCCTCCCTAGCTGACAACTTCATCCGCATTGTAGCACGGCCTTTCTAGCGCGCGCCGCCGCCTCCGCCGAAGCCGCCGCCTCCGCCGCCCGAGAACCCTCCACCGAATCCGCCGCCACTTGAGAAGTCCCCGCTTGCAGCGGACAGGGCGGCCTGAGCCGACGACAAGGTGTTAGCCATGGACGATTGGAACAGATCGCCCACCGCAGGCACGGCAACGCCGGTCGACGTATGTCCGCCCGTGTACCAGAACCACCACGGCATGTAGGACACGCCCAAGGACCCGTCGTACTCGAACAATTGCGGCATGGTGGTTTGCAGCTGCTTGATAGCCTGGTCGGCAACGCCGAACAAGTACGCATACACCATGAACTCGCCCCACACTTTTACGTCGGTGGGCGGGCGCTCGTCAAGCGACGAGAAATCGCGCAACCAGTTGCGCAGCGCTTTGCAACGCGCGATCAGGTTGTTTCCACGCACGCTTCGGCGCGGCATGTAGTTGGCGATAATGCCCAAGGCAATAGCCACGGGAAGCATGAAGATGAGAGGTATGAAGTTCTCCATCATCAACCAAATCGCCACGCCGCCAACGGCCATCACTACGGCAAGGGCAATCAGATACCCCTGATAGCGCTTGCCCTTTGCTTCGAAGAAATCCTGGCTGTTCGTTGCGGCGGACAGCGTTCCCTGCCACGACTGCATAGCGTCAAGCAACTCTTGAGGATGGTCTTTGCCGTACGTTTCGATCGTGCCGAACCACAGCGAGTCGCGGCCTTCGGCAACCCGGCCGAACAGAAGGTCGAGCGCCGCACGGTCGATAGGATCGGCCACCGCGTCGGCGGCGGGCAGCTTGGTTATATAGTAGTCGCCCTTCGTTTTGGACGATCCGAACAAACCCGGCTCGTCATAACTGCCGGCATCGATGCGCACGGCACCGATATGAGCCAGATGCATGAGCGTAGCCGAGAAATCATCCTGGTTTTCGCGATCCCAACGCCACAGGCGACCGATCACCGCAGGGTGCACGGCAGAATCGGGAACGTCGCGCCAATACTCGTCCTTGAAGTCAGGTTCATGCTCGCGACCGTACCGACGATACGACCACAAGCCCCAAAGCAGCAGCAAAACGCTTATCACACCGCAGCCCACGATGAATGCAAGCGACATGGTGCGCTGAACGTTCGCTTGGTCAGACCACGACTGCTCTTCTTTCAACACCGTATCAAGACGCATGGCCCCACCGTGCGCAGCGGCATCTTTTGCTGAAAGGTTCGTGAGCCATTTCACGGGAAACACAACGCGCGCTTCGGCAAACTGCCCGGCCGACACATGGGGGACCTTGTACGTAACGGATCCATCCGCATTGACCGACACCGATCCGTCAAGCGGGCCGTGGCCCCAAGCGAGCACGTTATCGCCCGCTTTCACCTCGGTTCCCTGAGGCACCGGCAGCGCAAGGGTCATCGTCACGTTATCGGACGCTTCGGCCCATTGGGACCCTATGTACTTCCAGTACACCTCTCCCACGTCTCCATAGGCTTGCGCGCCGTTGACCACCGTGTAGTCAAGCTCTATCATCGCCTGCGTATCGGATTGGTTGAAGAACGCGTACACGGTGTTCTTCGGCTCGTCGAACGAGTACGCATCCGTGCCAGGTCCGCCCGATTCGCGCCAGCCCAGCACGAACGGCACGTCTTTGAGCGTTGTCCATTCGCCCGAAATGGATCCGTCGGCGCCAAGCTGGCCCATGCGCATGCCGTTGATCTTGATGGACGCGTTCGACGGAAGACCGCTACCGAGCTCCCACCATACAGCCGTGAAATCACCGCTGAAGTCGAATGCGCGCTGCTCCACCACATGCAAGGACCCATCGGTTTCAACTTGCGCCTGAATATCAACCTTAGGCATGGTGTACGACTTCGCGTCGGCATAGGCCGGCGAGCACGCCAGAACGCCCACGGCTAAGGCGATCAGGCAGGCGAATGCAAGCGCGAATCGCCTGCGCTGCATAGCGAAGGAAATGTGGAGTTGCGTACCGCTCATGTTTTGCACAATCATGCTCCTTGCAACTTGGAGGTGGTCACGGTATCATAGCAAACCGCACCTATTATATTGTGGAGAGCTGACCGAGAGGCCGAAGGTGCTCGCCTGCTAAGCGAGTACACCCCAAAAGGGTGTCTGGGGTTCGAATCCCCAGCTCTCCGCCACCAACTTCAAAAGCCCGACAGTTTTTCAACTGCCGGGCTTCATTATATCGTCCAACCGGTTTCCCTACGGCAACGGATAGGTACCAGTGCACCGCCCCTCAGGTGCAAACCGGGCGCGCGATGCTTGGCCCAAGCGAAGCCGAGCGGCAAGCAACGCAGCATACGCCGAACGCTTACGCCAAATGGCTTTTCTTGAGAATATCGCCGATGTAAGTGTTCTCGGTCTTTTTGACGAACGAATCGACAATTCGCTGCTCCACAAAGGGAAGATCCATGTCGACAAGCTTCTTGCGATCCGACAGATAGTACAGAGAACTCGCAAGGGCACGCACATCGTACGCAGACGCGAACGTCTCAGGCACGCCGCGCTCCACGTCGAGCAATTGGTACACCGCCTCCATGGCGGTGCGCACGGAATACTCGGTCGTGAAAACCGTGTCGCGCTCGGTTTCAGCGAAATTGCCGATGAACGCAAGGTTCTTCGAGCCCTGGGGAACCACCAAAGGACGATCCCCCGGCTTGCGCAGCATGAAGTAGGACGTGATGAACGGCATGCACACGGGTATCACCGTGCAATCACCATGCGCCATAGCCTCGATTTGAGATTCAGGAACGCCCAAATGGTACAGTAGCTCTTGCGCGATTTCCTGGCCGCTGCACGCCTCGATGGGTTTCTTGACGTAGTTGCCGGGAACGCCCGACAGCAGGCCGTAGATCCACATGACCGTCTGGTCGGGACGCTGTTCCTTGAAATGAGGCTGACGATGTATCGTGAAGCTCATAAGCCAGTTGGAGTCCTTCACGGTAACGATGCCGCCGGTCACAACCTTTCCGGTCCTGAGGCCCCGGTTCGTCAATCGCTCTATATACGGATCGATCTTGCTGTTCTGCCAGGTAGCCGTTGCGGAAACGAACCAGCTTTCCTTGGGCAGGTCCTCGCAAAACACGTCAGGGTTGCCGAACTCGGGCGATTGCTCGGCCAACCGCTTCCACAACGTCCAGCTGCCCCCCAGCTCATGAGTGACGGGAGCCGGGTCGAAATGGCTGCCTTGCGTGGAGCTTTCCGTTATGGATCCGTTCGTGATCAGCACCAGATCGTTTTCCGTCAGCCCTATGCGATCGATGCGACCGCTGCGGTCCACCACCAGCTCGCGGGCGACCTTCGCGTCGTCGGAAACGTCAACGCGAACATCAACGACCCGCGCATGGCACTCAAACCGGACGCCGTTCTCCTTCAAGTACGAAACCAGGGGCTTGACCAGCGATTCGTATTGATTGAAGCGCGTGAACTTAAGCGCGGTGAAATCAGGAAGCCCCTTGACGTGGTGAATGAAGCGCATGATGTAGCGGCGCATTTCTATAGCGGAATGCCAACGCTCGAACGCGAACATCGAGCACCAGTACAGCCAGAAGTTCGATTTGAAGAGCTCCTCGGTGAAAACGTCTTCTATGCGCTTACCTTCAAGCGATTCCTCGGAAGCCATCCATAGCTCGATCAGCTCTTTTTTCGCCTTCTTGGAAAGCGTGAAGTCGCCATCGTCTTCAACCTGGCACCCGCGATCGTGAATGATGCGGCAGTTGGAGGAGTTCGGATCGTCGCGATCAAGCCAGTAGAATTCATCGAGCACTGACGCATGCTCCACCTCAAGCGATGGAACGGATCGAAACAAATCCCATAAGCACTCGAAGTGGTTCTCCATCTCACGGCCGCCGCGCGTTACAAATCCGTCAAGAGGAACCGCCTTGCCGTCTAAAGATCCTCCTGGAACAGCCGTTTCTTCAAATACATGAATCCGATCGCCCTGCATGTGTCCGTCGCGTAGCAAAAACACCGCAGCTGCCAAACCGGCAAGGCCGCCGCCTACCAAATACGCCGACTTGTCATCGACTCCCTTGGGTTTTCTAGGCCGAGCGAACGCTTCGTAGTTGCCGTTGGTGTACCTCATGCGAACCCTTCCTTTCCCATCGCCAGCGCCGGCAAGCGCCGGAACCATACGTTGCACGAATGCCATCGTATGACTGGCCCTGATCGAAACAGGGGCCAGTACGAAAAGGAAGGCGGATCGAAAAAGAGCAGTTACGAATAGGTTGGAAAACAAGCGGGCCCGCTGTTGCGCAGGTCCGCTCGAATACCAACGAGTACAGCCGATCAGCCTCGGCGGTCCCTGAAGCGCGAGCCGATCCGTTTCGCCTTCATCGGCTTTTTGCGGTACGCCGGATGATGCTTGAGGAAAACGGCGCGGCATACTTGCGTCACGCCAAGCGCAACCAAAGCGGTAAGCAAAAAGCTAAACGCCAGATCGAACACGCCCACATTGTGCTCGAACCACGCATACAGGCTGAACAATCCAAAGAACGAGGAAAGAACGCCCGTGATAGCCGTGAACAGTTTGATGAGGATTTCCTTCGCACGGGTTGGCGAGTAGCGATACGTGGCAACAAGATAGACCACCAGCGCGACCACCGCCAAAACAACCAACAGCACAGCGATGCGCGATAAGCGGGCGATCATGACGGAACTCCTCTCTCAGAACAGCAAGCGCCTTGCTTGTACGAACTCCTTGATTCCGCATCATACCAGACTCGCAAGAGGCCGCGCGAAGGCTCATCGATTCTAACGGGCGCTGCGTGGCTTCACGTGCGTTTCAAGCAGCCGTACGATCTCGTCTTTTCCGATTGGCTTGACCGCATAGCCGTCCATCCCCGCCTCGGAAGCACGTTTTCTGTCCTCTACGTACGCATTGGCCGTCATAGCAATAATCGGCGGATGCGAACGATGCGCGCAAGAGCTTTCCTCCACGATTGCGCGAGCGGCCTCCAAACCGTCCATGCGCGGCATTTGTATATCCATGAACACCAGGTCATAATAGTTTTCCGGTGCCGACCTCAACGTTTCGACCGCTTCAAGACCGTCCCAAGCGCGATCGACCGAAGCGCCCGTGCTCTTGATGAACTCCTCGGCGATTTCTCCCACGATGTCGTTATCCTCAACAAGCAGAACCCGTACGCGCGCCCAATCAGCCGAACGGCCGCCATCAGGCAGCTCTGCGTCGTCTGGCGCCGTCGAAAGATCTTCGTCGTCCGCCGAAGCCTCCTCCTGCATCTCGAAGGGAAGATCCACCGTGAACTTCGAACCCTTCCCTTGAACGCTCTCCACTTTAATGGACCCGTTCATAACATCGATCAGGTTCTTCACGATAGACATCCCCAAACCCGTTCCCTCCACCGCAAGACGCGATGGGCGCTCCTCCCGCTCGAACGGATTGAACATGCGCTCAACGAAATCCGATGACATCCCTATGCCGTCGTCCTCGATTACAAAACGAACTACGCAGGTTTTCTGGGCATCCTGCTCGTTCAGACTCAACTCTTCCGCCACTTCGCCGAACGGCATACGGGCCGCCGAGAACCACACGTGACCGCCCGGCTCCGTATACTTCACCGCATTGCCCAGCAAGTTGACCAAAATCTGACTTACGCGCATCTCGTCGCCAACCACCAGCGTGCGCCCAAGCGAGCAATTGACCGCCTCGAACGAAAGCTGTTTCGTATCGGCCTGCGGGCGAACGATGGAAACCATCATCTCCACCAAATTGCACACGTTGAACGTCGCGCAGGTTAGATCGATTTGCCCGCTTTCTATCTTGCTCATGTCCAGCACGTCGTTGACCAGGTTCAAAAGATGATGCGAGGAGAGTTTTATCTTGTTGATAGATTCCCCTACGCGCTCGCGGTCATCCTCGTGCTCGCTGGCTATGTTCGCCAGCCCGATGATCGCGGTCAAGGGCGTGCGAATGTCGTGGGACACGTTCGACAGGAACCTTGACTTCGCCTCGTTGGCTTCCTGCGCAGCTTCAAGCGCGCAGCTCAGGCTTTCCTGGAGCGCACGTTGTTGATTGTTTTTCCGCATGATCACAATGATGAACAGGATGAGCGCAACGACGAACACGCTCAAGAGAACCGTTGCCGTGTCTATAGCCTCTTTCCGGGCATCGGCTATCTGAGCGTACGTCCTGTCAAACGATTCGGACGCAACGTCGATGATCTCGGTGTTGATCGTTAGCATGTGGTTGATGCGCGGGTCGATATTGTCGGAAAGGAAGCGAGCTACATCATGATCGCTCGCATCGCCCAAGCTCATATCGATGAGCTCTTGCTGTTGAATACGGAACTCTTCGTAGCGGTTCGAGAGCTCGACGGCAAGCTCAGGAGCGGCGATAAACCGATCGGAAACCTGCTCAAGCTCTTTGATCATCTGCTGATCGATTTCCTCGAACTCAACCCGAACGCTCTCCACGGTTTCAGGAGTGCGCGCGAAACCCAGGCGATCGTCGAGCGTTCTCATGGACATCAGATACGTCTCAGCCCGACCAGCGGCCAGCGTCACCGCGTAGGGGTGGTCTTTCAACCGCTCGGTTCGCTGGTCTATCTCATTCATGTTTATAGACAGAACAACGTAGAAGCCAACCAAAAACGCAACCAGAATCAACGCGACAACGGCAAAGACGCCCGAGGAATCCAGAAGGCGGTCAAACGTTTTCGATTGTCGATCTTCGCGCTTGCCCATAAACCGCTCCGTCTGACAAACCAGGGAAGGGGAGCAGGACGCATCGAGCCGGGTCGTTGTACCGGACCCCGTCAATCGTCAAAACTCAGCAGCACGATCCCGGTATAGAACAAAAGCCCCTCGTCCCAGACACGAAACGAGGGGCTGCCCTTGCTAGAATTGAACTTGGGGAGCCACTTCCGCGCCCGACGCGGCATCGAAACTCTGACGCTCCTTGAAACCCATCATACCGGCAATAAGCACGGCAGGAAACGTCTGAATAGCGGTGTTGAACTTCATGACCGTGTCGTTATAGCTTTGGCGCATGTAGCTGATCTTGTCTTCCGTGTTGGAAAGCTCTGCTTGCAGCTGTTGAAAGTTCACGTTCGCCTTCAGGTCGGGGTATGCCTCCGCAACGGCGAACAGGCTTTTCAGGGCCCCGGTCAAAATGCCATCAGCCTGCATTTTCCCTTCGGGAGTGCCGGCGTTCATGACGGCTGCGCGAGCCTGCGTGACCTCGTCGAGCGTACCGCGCTCGTGCGAAGCATAACCCTTGACGGTCTCAACAAGATTGGGGATAAGATCCAAACGACGCTGCAGTTGAACGTCGATCTGTGCCCAGGCGTTGTCCACCATGTTGCGCAGCTTGACCAGGTTGTTGTACAACCCGATAACAGCCAAAGCAAGCACAACGACAATGACAAGCACGACGATCCATACGATGTCCATAGCTCTCCTTTGCTAATGCGTACGGCTCATTCTACCATCGCTGGAAACGAGACTATCGTACGCCACTATTCTGTAACCGTTCCCTTACGGTAAGACTCGCCGATCAATCGCCCCAGTCCCGCATCAAGCGGGCCGGGAACCTATCTCACCGGAACGGAAGCCGCACGCGAAGGACCGAAGGTTGTCGAGCGAGCCCACCAACCCCGGCTTCGAGCCTGCGCCGCCACGCGCGTTGCGGCATCGATCGACTTGCACATCGCGAACACGGCGGATCCGCTGCCGGACATGAGCGAGGCATCCACATCCTCATGAGAGCTTGCCCATGTTCGAATATCCGCAAGAGCCGGAAGCATCTCCTCGGAGACCGGCACCAAGTTGTTGATCAAGGGGACATCCTGCGCACGCGTGGCACGTAATGCAATAGCACGTTGATCGGCTGAAACGAACGAAGGGTTCTTATCAAAGGCGCGATAAGCAGCGGCCGTCGAAACGCCCCCTTCAGGCTTGATCAACACCACCGGCCCGTTCATGGGCGTCAGCTTATGGTCAAGCACATCCCCTACGCCGGTCAAGCACGCGCAGCCGCCGTGCAAGAAAAACGCCACATCGGCACCGAGTGACCGAGCGGTTTCCTCAATCAAAGCATCGTCGGTCGGAACGCCCCATAAGAGCGCCGCGCCCACCAAAGCGGCAGCGGCATCGGAAGACCCGCCCCCAAGACCGGCTTCTGCGGGAATGTGCTTCTCGATACTTACCACAATCGTTTCGTCTTGCTGCCGCCCAAGCGCGGCGGCGAAACGGCGAATAGCCTTGCTCACGATATTGTCTGAAGGGGCAACGTCGAGCGGCGCAAGTCCCTCGCACGAGCGTGAAGCCAGATCAACCGCCAATCCCGCACCCGGCGCCGCCGGGGCGGTTTTCATGCGCAAGACGTCATGCAGCAACAGCGCATGCATGACGGTAGTAACCTCGTGGTATCCGTCCGCGCGCTGTTCGCCTATATCGAGGTACAGGTTCACCTTCGCAGGAGCAACCAGCTTAACGGAGCCGAAGGCATTGAACGAGGCGACATCCACCCCCTGAGCGATGCACGCAACCTCGAACATATCAACAACATGCGGGTCGTTTGCACGAGAAGAGGGCCCTTCCGCACCTGGAGAAACGGGCCTGGATTCCGGAAGTTCGGTCGTATTCGTCATAAAGGTTTCGTTCGCCTCTTTCTTTTGCTTGCGAAGAAGTCGCGTAGTATCTGGGCGCATTCGTCGGCAAGGACGCCGGAAGTCGCCTCGAAGGTATGGTTAAGCCGTTCGTCAGCGTTGACGGAGTACAACGTGCCCGTCGCACCAGCTTTCGGATCAGGAGCGCCAAAGACGCACCGATCAACGCGCGCTTGGTGCATCAGCCCAGCGCACATAATGCAGGGTTCGAGCGTCACGTACACCGTGCAACCCGTCAGACGCCATGCATCTAGATACTCAGCAGCCTGCTTCATAGCCAAAAACTCTGCATGTCCAGCTGGGTCTTTCGTCGTTTCCCTCATATTGCAAGCCCGAGAAATAACCACCGGATCAGCCAACGGCTTGCGGGTAGCGGGATCAATAGGCTGGTATACGACAACGGCGCCGATAGGAACTTCGCCCAACTGTTCGGCACGGCGCGCTTCGGCAAGAGCCATACGCATGTAGTCTTCATCGGTCATGTCGCATATTATATGGTATCCTACCAATCGTTCAGGGATTCAACGCGATTTTCGCATGGCCAGAATGCTGGAGCGGCTCAAATATCATTGTTTCACGTGAAACAAGTAAGCCTAAACGCGTTCGCCAAACCAATCGCGCAAAGCCCCAGGACCAAAAATGCGGAGGCGTGGCCGAGTGGTTGAAGGCGGCAGTCTTGAAAACTGTTAACGTTCACGCGTTCGTGGGTTCAAATCCTACCGCCTCCGCCATTGCTATTCTTGCTGATCGCCCAAATCACAACGCAGCTTTTTCCGATGCGGATCGCTCGATCAGCCGAGCGAACGATACCCGCAAGTCGGGTGCGCTCAAGTACACGTTCGCCGTAGCCCTCGTAGTTCGAACAAGCAGCCCCCGAGCAACCAAATCTTCGAAATCGGTCCGTGCTGTCGAGTACGCGATTCCATGAGCAGCGCGATGTTCCGATATGGCGAATTCCGTCTCGGGTGCAAGAACCGCGCGTTTCAACAGGGTTTTCTGTCGATGATTGAATCCATCCGAAGCCGCAATGCACGCAAGGATCAAATCGTCTGACTCCTTGAGGTTTGCAAGGGATTCCTCCATAAGCTGAAGCATGTGCAACATGATGGACATAAACGAATCGTAGTACGCCGTCCAATCCGTAGCAGCCCCGTCCGCCACAATCGACTCTCGCAAAGAGTAGCGAGCGCTTCCTGAAAAACTGCTTCCCATGCTCCAATCTTCCAGAATCTTCGTTTTCGGAAGGAAGCGAAACGCAGGAAGCCCTTTTTTAAGCAGATAGAACCGGCTGGCTATGCACCCCATGAGGTTATTGCACGACGGAAGCGGTGAAAGCCTCCAGAAATGGCAGTTCACCAGCATCGACACCATAATGGGATCTTGAACCGGCTCGGTGTTCAAGTCGTTTCCGGTAGCAACGATGATATCCAGCACGCCGTTGTCTCGAGCCGAAACAACATGCTGATCCAACAAGGACACCGTACCCGGAGCAGGAAGATCCTCATCCGAAAGCCCTTCGGTAAGGTCCTGGTACAAACGCATAATGACCGATTCGTCGAAAGGGAGCTCTTCGTACGCAGGCAAATCCCTCATAATAGAATGAAAGTTCACCGCAAGCTGCTCCGCGAAAGTCATGCATGCACGCTCGCCGAATATTGCCGCGCGAACGCTCTCGTAGTCCGTTTCAAATCCATCGTGCTTTAAGTTCGCAACGGCTTCCTCTATGTAATACTGCGTCACAAAGCGACACCCGGCGCGCTCCGATATAAGAAGATCAAGAAACGATCCCCGTTGCGTTTTACGAGCTATCTGGCGTAACGAATACTGCAACGTCGCCGGAACCGTATGCCAGTTCTTACGAACTCCCTCGGGAGTGAATTCGACGATCGGCCCGTAAAACGCCTGGCCACGTCGGATGGCCGTCAACGCTTCCCATATTTCGTCCGCTGTATAACCGTCCGGTACAAACCGGCGATCAAGCTCGCTTTTCAGCATGGGGCGGCGCGCCGTTGCCGAAAGCAGAAGCTGAAACTCCGGACTGCTTAAAAACCCCAAAGACACAGACCCCTCCGCTCCCTCATGCCATGGGAGGGCTGCACCTCCCATGGCATGCAGTAACTTTTACGACCAGGCTTCAAGCGAAGAAAGCTGGGCCGCGGCGATTTCACCGAACGCCAGAGAGGGGCCCAACGTGCCGCCGCCTCCTGCATAAAACGCCCCTCCACAGCCAACCCCCGCACAGTTGCCATGAGCAAATAAACGCTTAACCTCGTTACCGTCCGTGTCCAAAACCCGAGCGTTTGCGGCGATTTTCATCCCGCCCATGGTTCCAAGCACAACGGGAACCACTTCAGCCGCCCAGAAAGGACCGGTTTCCAGTGGAGCAAGCGTGCGAGCCGCTCCTTCGTAGTTCGAGTCGCCACCCACGTAGTGCTGTCCATAGTAGTCTTGCCCGCGACCGAAATCGGGATCCGAACCGTTCCGCGCATGGTCGTTGTATCGGGCAAGCTCCTCGGCAAGACCCGCAGCATCGATGCCGCATGCCTGGGCAAGTTCTTCGATGGAGCTGTACTGCTTGAACGCCGCCCCCGGCTGACCGGGCTTTCCGCCGTTCAGCCCATACGTATCGACCGCAGCCTGGTCGGCTATCGCGAACGCGGGAAGGTTCTGCCAACCGCGAGGCTCAACCCCGTTCTCCAAAGCGCAGAACGACCTGCCTACGGAATCGTAGTTGGAGCATTCGTTCGTGAATCGCTTTCCGTGCTTGTTGACGTAGATCACCCCGCGCTTGCAATCGTCGCGAATAGCCGTTGAAAGCTTGCTCGCTCCCATAGCCCGAGCTTCTTCGTACTCGACCTTGTACCCGGGCGAAAGCCAAGCTTCGTTCATGAAGCTAAGATCGCAGCCCGCCTTCATAGCCATTCGCTGTCCGTCGCCGGTGCCGTCCGGCGTGCCCCAACTATACAACGCGGGGACGCGCAGATAGGTTTTCATCATCGATTCGTTCCAATCGAACCCTCCCGACGACATGACGACCGCCCGTTTGGCGCGAATTTTCATTTCGCTCTTGCCGTCCTTTGCGACCACGCCAAGCACTTCGGTGGAACCATCGTCAGAAACGCGCGTGACAAGCTGGGTTGCCGGAGTTTTCGCCATGATTTCAACGCCTGCTTTTTCCGCGCTCGATACAAGGGCGCCGCCCAGAACTCCGGCGATTGCCTGATCTTTTTCTACCTTAGGGCAGAGAGAGCGCCCTATGGTCCTTCCTCCCGGTAGATCAGAGCGGTAGTCGATACCGGGTGCCCAATACACCCATTCGACGCCTGCTAGGCGCGTCACGTTGTCTAGAGCGATGTTCACATTGTCTACGAAAGCTTCAGCATGATCAGGAAGGTACGTTTCGCCCGATCCTGCTGCAAGGTACGCGAGTGCGTCCGCTTTCGAGTCCTTGTCACCGTTCTGCTCCATAAGCTTGTTCGCAGGAGCCCAAACCACCGAGGACGAGTACAGGGTAGAGCCACCGGGCTTCGCACCCTTTTCCAGCACGATAACGCTCAGTCCTTCTTCACGTGCTCGAAGCGCAGTGTACAATCCTGTCCCAGCGCCTACGACTACCAAGTCCGCTTCCTTATCCCATGATTCTGCGGACGACGATGACGCCGCGCCTGAACAACCCCCAAGCAAGCTGCCCGCCAACGCGCCAACTGTCACGACGCCGCCAGCAAACAACGCTTCGCGACGAGTAAATTGCTTTGCAGCGTTTGCCTCTACGGTACGTTTCATGCCCTCCATGGCCGATCCTTTCCAAAGCACGACTGTTTCACATGTTCGATTGCGAAGGATCTGCAGATTCCCCTTACCGGTTGCGCCAGTGTACGAAACCGATTCCAAAAGCGTCAAGATGGCAATAATCGTTAGCTTGATATTCTTGTTTTACCTGATCAAATACGTATTATAAAAGGCAATACCACACGGTGACGATTTTCGCTACGGGGGAAACGGGACTGAAAAAGCGTTTGTTCCAGAACGTATGCTTTCGTATTTTTATTTATAATTTATTTAATAATATTTAAGAGTAGCAGGGTTTAGTATCACGGCAACTCGCGAACTGGCCCTTTATCTGTTTGACGCGAAGCGACTGCACACCTGCACACCTGCACACCTGCACACCTGCACACCTGCACACCTGCACAGAAAAAAGTACCTCGATTGCAATCAATAGCCTTCGTCAATGCCCGGCTTTTAAGATGTTTCACGTGAAACATCTTAAACTCAAAACGTTCAAACATGAAGGGCACAGCGCATCAAAACCAATCTATCGCCTATCCTCGTAAAGCAAGTAGCGATACGTTCCAAAAAAAGAAAAGCCGATGTTTCACGTGAAACATCGGCTTTTCCTGAGTAGTGCTGCAATCTTTAACGATCCGTCATGGGAACGTAGTCGCGCTTTCCCTTGCGTACAGACTTGTAAGCCGGACGAATAATGCGCTTGCCCGAAACGATTTCCTCGAAACGATGCGCAGCCCATCCCGACATGCGAGCACAAGCGAACAGGGGAGTAAACAGATCTTCAGGAATGCCCATCATCGAATACACGAAGCCTGAGTACATATCGACGTTGGCGCACATATCCTTGCGCGTACCCTTTTCCTTCAAGATAACCTCAGGAGCAAGACGTTCGATATTCTCAAGCAGCTGGAATTCCGCTTCGTATTCCGTTCCTCGAGCAAGCTTCTCCGCAAACTTCTTGCAGATCACGGCACGCGGATCCGACTTCGTGTATACGGCATGGCCCATGCCGTATACCAGCCCCGTCTTATCGTATACTTCCTTATTGACGATCTTCGCCAGGTAATCTGCAACCTGGCCCTCATCAGACCAATCGGAAACATGGTCTTTGATTTCCTTCTGCATGGCCAAAACCTGATGGTTCGCACCGCCGTGTTTACGGCCTTTCAACGATCCAATTGCGCCTGCATACGTGGAATACGCGTCAGTATCCGCCGAAGTTAAAACGCGCGTCGTGAACGTGGAGTTGTTCCCGCCGCCATGTTCGGCGTGCAGGCACAGCATAATATCGAGCATTCGCGCTTCTTCGGGCGTGAAAGCACGGTCCGGGCGAAGCATAGACAAGATGGTCTCTGCAGTAGATTGCCCCGGCAGGAACCGATGCATAATCATCGATTCGTTGTTGTAACGCGCACGCTTGGCGTAATACGTAAGGACCATAATACGAGGCAGGCGCGATATGAGGGAAATTGCCGTATGAACCTCATGATGAGCACTACGATCTTCGGCTTCGGGGTCGTACGCATACAGCAGCAGAATAGTGCGCGCAAGAACGTTCATGATATCGGGGGGAGTGTCGCGCATGATCATCGACGCGGTAAACCCATCGGGAAGCTCGCGCTCAGCATCCAGAACGGAAACGAAACGATCCAACTGGTCCTGCGTAGGAAGTTCTCCCATTAGAAGAAGGTAAGCAACTTCTTCGTAGTTGAAGCGACGATCGATAGCATCGGTATCAAGCAGGTCGTAGATATCGTAGCCGCGATATCGGAGCATGCCGTCATCGGCTATTTTCTCATTATCCGAAATCACGTAGCCATGAACGTTCGCAATATTGGTCAATCCCGCTACGACACCCGTGCCATCAGCATTGCGCAAACCGCGCTTAACGTCGTATAGATCGTAATTATCGACATCAATCGAGTTAATGGTTTTGAAGCTTTCGTACAGCGCGATTTTTTTCTCGTCTCCCATAGCGCATCCTTCCTGCCGCAGCAACGGCTTTTCGATAAAGCGGATACGGCCAATCTGAAACGACGGCCTTGCGTACCTGTAGAGTGGAGAATGAAGTCTTTACCATGATAAAGCGCAACAACCTTCCGCACAACGAGCCAAAGGGAGTTATCGGTGAAAACCATGGTGAAAGAGTATTATACGAGACCTTCGGTATATATAAAAATGCCCGTCCTACGACGGGCATTCAATACTCTTAAAAGAGATGGTGGCTATTTCGCAGCACCGATACGGCAGATCGTGGTGCCGCAATCCGGGCACTTGCCCTTCGTGATGGGCTTACCGTTCTTCGTCATGCTCTCAACGGGATCCTTCATGATTTTCTTTGCCTTGCACTTCACGCAATATGCCTCAATAGCCATGGCTGAAAAACACCTCTCTGTCCTGTACTCTCACGAACCGCAAAGCAGCCCGTCTCTTAAATCAAGGTTGTAAACTTGCATCCCAAGATGCGCAATTGCCCATTATAGGTCACCTGGAACATGCTTGAAGAGTATATCCGCAGGTGACTATATATTCTTCAACAACTCCATAACAAAGTCTGCATTCGACGACAGCGTTTCTTCTTCGATGTTTTCCAAAACGTCGTCGCTTTGGGCGAAGTAAGCAGGCTTGGACCCCGCCATGCCCACCAGGTGCATTGCCTGATGGCCGTGCTTGATAGCGAACGAAGCAGCGCTGTCCTGCCACAGAATACGCCCGCCCGACACGCTGACTCCGGTTGCTTGAGAAGCTTTCTTTACGTACCGCTTCATACGAGAAGAAGTTTTTACCGTCTTGAACTGGCCTTCCTGTTCAATCATGCTCAAATCGCCTGCACCTAGAGCTTCGAGATCGATGATGATCGCACCGCGCAAATCCTGCTGGTGCTCTGCCAAGAAAGCCTTCATACCGCTGTTTTGAGTAAGCTCGGATCCCAGCGAGACGAACCATACTTCCGTATTGATATCAGGGTTGCGGAACTGGTATATCTGCTGAAGTTCGTCCGAAATCTCAATTTCAGACGCAGCAGCTTGTGCCGATTCTTCCGCAAGGCTCTCAGAATCGAAATCCGCGTTCTCTACGCGACGGGCCGAGAACGCGCCGCCGTTCCAAGGGCGAGAGGCGTTGCCTTTATAGCCGTCGAATTCGTCATCCTCGACATCAAGCTCCTCGTCGTAGAACCCATCGGCTTCAAAGCTATCACCTTGGCCAACAAAAGCGTTCTCGTCGAACGTATCGAACGACTCATCAAGATAATCGCCCTCGTACGCATCCATACGCGTAGTTGCAGAAGGATCAACGCCGCCCGCGGACTCATCTTCCTCGCGGAAGCTCTCCCATCCGCCACGCTCGGCTCCCACGGTGCGTGCATCGAACGTGTCGTCTACGTTTAACCACTCCTGAGCGCTCGGCGCCTCTTCCTTATCTTTGCGACGAAAACGATCGAACAAGCGACGGACGCGCGATTTCGGCATTTCCACGTACCCAGGCCCGGCAAAAGCGCCCGTTTCGGTAAAGTTAGCATCGTATGCCGAGTCATCAGCATCGTCGACATAGATGTCGTCGGGATCCACGTTGTCGAGCAGTTCATCGCCAACAGGAGCGAAGGCGCCGGTAGCTCCAGCAGGCGCGAACGACCCCGCGGCATTTACGTTAGAGCTTTTCGCCTCGGGCGCATTTGTGCGTGCAATAGCCCCCGACAAAGACGGAAGCATAGAGCGAAGGGAAGCGCCTTTTTCGGATGGGGAACCTTCGGCAGACGTCGATCCCGATCCGTCGTTTTCGTCGGAAGATCCCAAACTGATGGAAGGAAGCATGGTAAGCAGGCTCTTCGCAGCAGTTTTACCAGCGCTTTCAACGTCCGCTAAAGGAGCACGCTGTTTCGGCAGCTCGGTGATAGGAGCCGGCTTCGCCGCAGAAACGCCGATATCGGGCAGCACGATGGGCTTGCGCGCCGCCTCGTCGAGCGGGGTATCCTGAGCAAGCCCGAACACCGCTTCATCCTCTTCAGAAACGCCGTCGGTCACGTTTACGCGATTATCCGTACGGTGCTCGTCTTGACGCGTTGCCAAAGCCTCTTCCTGAACCTTGCGAGGATCCAAAAACGACGGCATGGAGAGTTCCGGTATGGAAGGTAGATCACCCGGTCGAAGGCCGCTGACATCGATAGGAGCCATCGCGGTGGTGGACAGCGGATCGTTTTCCGCATCCTGCGGAGCGGAAGGCGCAGATCCGTCGAAGGGATCCGACGAATGCACGTTCCCAGCGCCATGTTCGGCAGCAGAAGCAGCGCTGTCGACCGATTCTTCGTCCTTGGAAGCATTGCCAGGAGCTTCGGCATGGTCGGGGGAAACGTTCCACTGAGGGGCCTTTATCTCGCGAATGCCATCGCGGTTCGCGTCCATCTGCTGCTCGAAGCGGCGCTCAACAGCCATGTTCGCCTCGGCAAAATGACCAGCGCTTTCGCTTACGGCCGCATCGAGCGCGCTCGCATAACGAGAACGCTGCACGGGCTTTTCAACGGTGCGGGGCTTCTTTGCCTTTTCCTGCGCCTTCCTGAACCAGTCGGGAACTCCACCCGTCGATGCGGTGGAGTACGAGGTAGGCTCGACCGACGAAACCACGTTCAGGGCAGCATCGCCGGCTGCAACGATTCCCTCAACATCCTGGGCAGCGGCTTCAGCCTTAGCGAGCGCTTCCTGCATGGTATCGGGGGGAATAGTGGAAAACGCTTCCAAAACCTCTCCGCGCACCTCGTGATAATCTTCATCGGAAGGACGAGGCAGGGGAGGCTCTTTGATCTGGACGAGATTCTGCGCTATGTCAGCGGCAGCAGCACCCGCCACAGGTTTTCCGGTCAAAGCCGCAACGGCCGCTTTTGCAGCCGCCAAACGAGCTTCGGGCGTCTGGGGAGCCAGCGCGGGCGGCTTCAAGTTCTCGGCCTCGTATACCAGCTCGACTCCCTCGGGAACCAATCCAGCAGCCCGGGCCGCATCTTCGCCATGAATGGCAGCTTCTCCACGTTCGGCCAGTTCAGCTTCGCTTACGCGGCCGCGACCCACGCGGCGCGCCACTTCAAGCAGTACGGCCGTACCCGCAGCGTTGCTGTTCGCGCCCTCGTTGTAAGCGGCGAATTTATGAAAAGCGCCGGTCACCAAAGGAATGCAGGCAAGAACCAGCAGGATGACGACAATCACGTTAAGAACCGTAGAAACCATTCCACCGTCGTTCAAGAACACCACGTTGCGCAACAGCAAAACAACGGGCAGCAAGGCCATAGCCCCAAACGTCGTCCATTGAATAGCAGGAAGCGCCTGCGCAAGCGGACCGTTCAGCTCGGCACGCACCTTGCCGCTATCATAACGAGCCACCAGGACGACTTTACGCCGACGAGATCCGCCCGCTTCAGCAGAATAACCCGGATCGTACTTCGCCACCACGTTTTGACTGACGCCTCGCGCCAAAACCTTAGACAGAACCGGTCGATCGAACGCCTCCGCTGCAAACAAAAGCGCTGCTATCAATGTAACAACCACCGAGGCGATTCCCAGAACAGGCATGAACAAAGCCGCGACCGTGATGACCAGCGAGCAACCACAGCAAATCATGCGGGGAATATCGGCATCCGGAGAGCCGTTAAAATCCTCGATCACTGCGGAAAGGCCAGCTTCTTTCTGCATTTGCTCGGTTATGTACAGCGCCGCCTGCTGCTCCTCTTCGGTTCCCGCTGGACGCGGGCCGATTTCCTGGGACAGATACGCAACGTGATCTACTATTTCCGGCATTAGCTTTGCCTTTCGTTCCCTGGTGTTTCTACAAGGCACATATAATGCAAGTATACGCTATTTGCTTTCCGCGCCCAAATAATCGCGAATAAAAGCATCGGCCGTCCCCGCTTGTAAACGAGCTGTTGAGTACGACTCCTCCATGCTGGACACGACCTGTTTGTATGCTTCGTACACAAGCGTTTCGGGTTTTTCGGGAATAGCCTTCGCAAGAGCGACCGCCTCTGCATCGGCAACGTTGTACGCCTCGTTCTGAGCAGACGCCTCTTCTTTGTTCTTAACTAAAAACGCGTCATCCGAAGCTATCGCATAGTCAAGGGACTCTATTCTTTTTTCCACATAGGAGAACAATGCGCTCATATCGGCTTCACCGTAGGCACGTTGCACCTCGGAAAGAGCGCCATAGGCGCCATTGAACGCAGCAAGAGCCTCGTTGGTCTTATCTTTCGAAGCCTGAACATTCTCAGCTGTCGTATTTTTCACCAGTTTAGCCGCATCGCGTGCGAGGCTATCGGCCTTCAGAACCTCGTTCCAAGCATTTTGAAGATTCATAGCGGCAGTTTCAGCCCTGGAAGACTCTTCGAGCAGCTCTGTACCCGATTCAATAAGCGACCGACGAGCAGCAATAGCGGCCACAGTCTGATTAGCCGCTTCCTTGTCGCGCGATTCATTCAGATTAAGCGATGAAGCGCGGGCCTTTTCGTCAGCCTGATTCAATTGAAGGGACGCGGCTTCAAGCTGCGAGTACACGTCTTTGCGCCGTTGCGCCATTCCCTCGTCAAAAGGATGCGAGACCACATCATCGAGCTCCACGATCACTTCGTCAGCCTGATTCACCAAATCAAGCGCCTCGTCCAATTGCGCGACATTGCTCTGGTGACTCTTAAGATCGTTGTACAGATACATCCCGCCAAGCGACAGCAATACCACCATCGTAAGCGATATGACAACAGCAGCCACCACTTTGCTCAATTTGCGGCGGGCTTTGCGCAGGGCTATTTCCTCTTCAGGAGACCGAACGGGTTTAGAGGGGCTCGATGCTTTCCTCGGTGCAGAGGAGGCCGACGAAGACGACCTCGAACGTCTTGTCTTGTCCGAGGATGCAGCTTGAGCGCCCCCCATCGCTGGAGCTGCAAAATCGAACGCATCGAAGCGCGAAGAAACCTCTTTGTCGTCCACCGACACGAAGTCACCAGTCGAAAGAGGGAGTCCTTTTTCCTTAGTGGGGGTCCCTGAGGGTTTTTTTCTGCGCGCGGGCAGCGTAAACAAGGACACATGACCGAACGGGCCGCGCTTTTCCTTCTCTGCGCGGCCACCGTCAAGAGACTCTCGAGCGGCATCGAGCACGCTGAACGAAATCTCGTTCGACGTGCCCTTCGTATGCCTCTTAATATGTGCAGCTCGCGTTAGCTTGTCGTCTCTCCTGGCCATACAACCCCGTCGCAGTTTAGATCACGCACGACCGCGCCGTACATCGTCCGCTATCTCGCGCGCGGACATGATTTTGATAGTTCGGCTTGGTAGAGAATTCAAAAAAGCCTTGCCATAGCTCTTGGTAAGCAATCGCTTATCAGCAAGAATAAGCACGCCTTCGTCCTCGGCGTTGCGAATAAGCCTTCCTGCCGCTTGCTTCGTTTCAAGGACAGCAGCGGGAAGCACGTAACGGCGCCATGCTTGATCGTCGCGCGCCGCGCGCTCGCACGATAAGGGGTCAGTAGGTTTGGAGAACGGCAGCTTGGGAATAATCACGCCCTTCAACGTAGCCCCGGGAGCATCGAACCCTTCCCAAAAGCTCTTGAGAGCGAACAGCGATAGATGTTCGTCGGCAAGGAAATCATCGCGAAGCCCCTTTACCGACACGCCCCATTTCTGGCAGACAACACGGAGATCGTCTTCTTTAAGCTGCGGACTAACTTCGTCGAAGCACTTCTCCATTTCGCGACGATTCGTGAACAGCGTCAGCATAGACCCCTGCTGCGCACGATGAACGTCCACCAGAAGGCGCTGCAACGAAGAAAGGTAGGCTGCGTCGCTCGGTTCGGGCATATCGTCAACAACGTACACCGTCATGTGGCCGTCGTAATCGTAGCTCGAATCAAGCTTGCAAGTCCTGGATTGCGAGAATTCGGTTTCGTTCAGCCCGAGCGAGTTCTCAAACGCGGTGAATTTTCCATCAACCGACAGCGTAGCCGAAGCAAACACCACTGAGTGGGTTTTCGCGAACAAGGTCTCGTTCATAATCGCGCCCATGTTGACCATCAGCGCTTCAAGCTTTTCGGCAACGCGGTCTTTCTTGCGATTGATCGTTGCGGAGTATGCGCAGGATTCGGGCGCTTTGGTCAATATGATGTCAACGGAATCGATCTGTTCCTTCAGCTCGATAGCCATCGATGCGATCTCGCGCTGAATTTCAGCCGCCCCGTCAACCTCTTCCAGATACGCAACCAGATTTTGGCATGCGGCCACCAGCTTTTCCGCAGCATCCGACATAGCCCGCCCCAGCAATGCAACTTGACCGAATGTAGCGCTGTTGCGAATATCGTTATTGATCCAGAGCTCTACGGTTTCGTACCCTCGTCCTCGTTTGTTCTGATCGAAGAACAGCAGGTCTTTCATGTGAAAAGCGAATTCCTGCGCAGCTTCGGCATACGTTTTCCCGGCAGCTCGAGCTTTACTGGTCAACGCATAGAACAGGGAGCTTCCTTCTTCGCTTCCGGAAACCACCACGCGGCGCTCGGCTCGAACGAACACGTTACGGGAAGCTTCGTCAGCACCGGCGCGATGAGCAAGACGCGTAATATCCTCAGCAGCCAGAGAAACCGAAAAAGCTCGGCGCGCTTCCGATTCAGCCCCGTGAGCCTCGTCCACCACCCAGTATCGAATAGAGGGAAGCAACCCGCCATCGGCCACTAAATCGCAAAAGAGAAGACTGTGGTTGGTCACAACGATATCGGCCGCCTCGGCGCGCCGGCGAGACCCGTGCACAAAACAAGACGTTCCGAAGTAAGGGCATTTACGGCGAAGACAATCATGGCTCGTCGTGGTTACCGCTCGACGGGGCAGTACTCGATAATCGATTTTCAACCCGTCCATGTCGTCGTACGAGGTTTGCTCCACATAAGAAAGAAGAGCCGCGAGCGCCGGAGCCTGAGTTTGCTCCTTGCCATTCACAAGCCTCATCTGAGGGCCATCAGACACAATGCGATCTATGCGCCGCAGGCACGGGTAATGAGAGAATCCCTTCAACGGGGCATACGTCAACAGCGGTCTCTCGGGATTCACCGTATGAAGCGCTTCGGCGAGCGCAGGAAGCTCATGGTACACCAGCTGATCGAGCAGTGCGTTGGTTTTCGTCGCAACGCCTACCGTAATATTGTTCGCCTGCGCCGTAAGCGCAGCCGGCACCAGATAAGCCATCGACTTTCCAACGCCCGTACCCGCTTCGACAATAAGATTTTCCGAACTGACAAACGCATCGCGCACGGCTTCGGCCATAATGCGCTGTTCTTTGCGCGGCTCGAAATCGCCGTATAAAGCTCCAACAAGTCCCTGTTCGGAAAACGCTTGGTCGATAGCTTCCTGCGAAGGAAACACAAGCTCTCGTTGGGGATTGGAGGCTATATCGTCTGCATCCACCTTGGGAGCATGCTCTTTTTTACCCAGTCGATCCCTTCTCAAAGCACGAAGGGAGAAGTGATGCCTTGCATCAAGCGGTGATGTTTCACGTGAAACATCACCGGGCTCAACGGCGGCATTCGACGATGTTTCACGTGAAACATCGTTCCAAAGGCTGGAAAAGACCTTGCTGTACGCTGAGCTCGATTGAAGATCGGCAATACGATCGAACACAACCTGCGTAGACCACTGGTCAGGGGTTGCCATTCGAGCAATTTCCTTCACAAGCGCAGGAGGCATAGCCGCAACACCAGCAAGAAGGATGCGATATATTGCGCAGGTGGCCGCCACGTCCGCATCGGCGCGATGAGTGGAAAGTGGTGCGCCGAAAGCTCGCACAAGATCTAAAAGCCGATGAGACTTCAAGCGCGGTAAAGCTATGCGAGCAAGATCAAGAGAGTCGATCCAAGTGTTCTCCAGAAGCGGATACCCGCTGGGATGACGCGTCGTGAACGTGCGATCGAAATCAACGTTATGAGCAACCACGCTCGCATCGCCGACGAACGACACCAGTGCAGCAAGCGCCTCTTCAGGGGAAGGGGCTTCAGCAACATCGCTATCGTGGATATCGGTCAGACGAGCCACTTCTTCCGGAATAGGCTTTCCCGGATTCACGAACGTGATGAACCAATCCACTATCTCGCCCTGTTCGAAGCGAGCAGCGGCAATTTGGGTCAGTTCATCGTGATTGTACGAGAACCCCGTCGTTTCCGTATCAAGCACAACCACGTTACGGTCAAGTTCGCCGAAATCAAGGGATTCCGCCCACGAAGGGAGCAATGCGTAACGGTCGCACACGGGCTGGGGTGTCCCATCGCTTATGAAACTTTGCAGGGTATCCTGCTTGAGCATACTTTGATTATCCATAGCTATCAGCCTATCATCTATCATAGGATCGCACAAACCTAAAACACGGTGATTACACGCCCGACACACCCTGAGCTATACCATGGTAGAGGAGAAAAGATGCAGGCGGAACGCTATTTCGGAACATACGCTCGATTTGAGACAAAATCCAAGAAGGATGCAGCGGCGCTGCTTGGCGCCGACAACCTGGTTGGCGATGTGTTCGAACTAGAGTTCATCGTTCGGGACAAGAAGAACGTTGCCTGGCTGAAGAACCGTTTCGGCGGGCTTATCGGATATCTTGACGAAGAGACTTCTCGCACGCTCAGCATCCTCGTTGCTCGCGGGTGGAACCTCAAGGCGATCCTGTCTTTCATAGCGTTCACCGACGCGCCCGATCCAGGCCATTACTGGGGACAAGTCGCGCTCGTTTGCTACGAGAATGAGCTTGAGCAGCCTATGAGTTCCTTCATACAGGGAATCTCGGCGCGCTTGGCGGACGGGGTTCGCCCCGATGTCTCATTCGGCGATCAAGCAGTGCAGCAGATTGTCGAAAGCGAAGGATCATGGCAACCGAAAGACACCGTGCCGCTTCCTGAGAAAAAGCCTGGAACCGTCATTATGAAAAGCCGCCGCAAAATGAGCGAGAAGCTGATCGAGCAAGGGCGCAAGGGAAACAAGGGGTGCTATGCGGTAAGCTGGATATTCCTTCTTGCAATTGTCGCCTTAGCGTTGTTCGGATTGAAATCCTGCGGAATACTGTAAACGCTTACAGAAAAAATAGGGCGAGGTCACAAACCTCGTCCCATTTTTTTATCCCACCGTTGAAAGTTTAGGCGCGAAGCGCGTACTGTATCAACCTCGTGCACAAGTCAGGGAAGGAAATCCCCGCCGCCCTGCCAGCATCCGGTAAAAGCGAGGTGCCGGTCATGCCAGGAATCGTATTGGTTTCCAGAATCCAGCACGACCCATCTTCTTCCAAAATGAAATCGGAGCGCGAAACACCATCGCATCCAAGAGCCTTGTGTGCTTCGATAGCTAGCTTCTGCACCATGTTCGTCATCTCGTCAGAAAGCGGAGCAGGGCAGATATGCTGCGACCCTCCGGGAGCGTATTTCGATTCAAAATCATAAAAGTCGCTTTTCGGAACGATTTCGATAATAGGAAGAGCCTGCAGATCATCCCCTCCGATAACCGCAACAGTCAGCTCGGTGCCTTTGACGTACCGTTCGATAAGAACCTCGTCGTCTATCTCGAGCGCCTTTTCCACCGCATCCAGAATAGCTTGCTCTCCCTCGACAATGAACACGCCGAGCGCGCTGCCTTCCGTACCAGGCTTCACCACGCAGTGATCCCCAAGAAAAGCGATAACCTGACGAGCGTCAACGGAGTCGCCTGCGCGAACCGTCACGGAAGGAGGCGTAGGAATATCGTGCTGCTGATAGTACAACTTCGCTTTCGCCTTATCCATGGCCAAGGCGCTTGCCCACACCCCTGAGCCAATATAAGGAAGCCCAATAACTTCCAAGAAGCCCTGCACCGTGCCGTCTTCGCCAAGTTTTCCGTGCAAGCATAGGAATGCAACATCGAAAGGTTCGTCGATCAGACGCTTCAAATCCTCTTTTTCAGCAGGATCAAGGACGGTCACGTTAAATCCCGCTTCTTTCAGAGCTTGGGAAGCCCCTTCTCCAGAAGCCAACGATATCTCTCGCTCCCCGCTTTTTCCCCCGGCAAGCAACGCCACGCGACACTCGCGCGGATCGAAGCATTCAGACATGCGTCCTTCTTTCACCCTATGGATACGAACGTCAGCAGTATAGCAAAACGAGCAACACCGAGCGAAAACCATGGTGCGAGAGGAGCAATGTTTCACGTGAAACATGTATAATGACCGGCATGAATACTTCAATTAAAGCTTATACACTCGACGGTCTTACTCGGATTGTGAAAGACCTGGGACAACCGGCATTCCGTGCGAAGCAACTCTACGAATGGCTCTACACACACAACGTGCAGTCGTTTGACGAAATGTCGAATCTCCCTGCAGCGTTCAGATCATCTCTTGCTGAAAAGTTCTCGATAGATGCTCCTTCGGTAGTTGACCGTCAAATATCGAGCGACGGCACCAGAAAATATCTTATATCGTACGAAGACGGCGTGTGCGTCGAAACGGTTGCCATACCCTCAAGAAGCGGAGATCGTTTGACAGTATGCTTCTCGACACAAGCTGGGTGCGGCATGGCATGTGCTTTTTGCGCAACGGGAAGGGAAGGGTTCACCAGGAACCTCCTTCCGGGTGAAATGGTGGACCAAATACTCTTGATCCAGAAGGACACGGGAACGCGGGTCACGAACGCTGTGGGCATGGGACAGGGCGAACCGTTCCTTAACTACGACAATACGCTTGCCGCGCTGCGCATACTCAACGACCCGAAGGCAGTCGGAATCGGCGCGCGCCACATTAGCATTTCAACCTGCGGCATACTTCCCGGTATAGAGAAGTTCGCTACGGAACCCGAGCAGTTTACGCTTGCGGTATCGCTTCACTCCGCCGCACAAGGCACCCGCGATTTGCTTATGCCGAAAGTCGATCGCTTCAAGCTTAAAAACCTCAAGCAGGCGCTACAGTCGTACGTCGAGAAAACCAACCGTCGCGTGACGTTGGAATACATCATGATAGAAGGCGTGAACGATTCGAATGCAGAGCTTTCCAAACTGAAAGAGTTCTGCTCCGGTCTTCACTGCCATGTCAACCTGATTCCCATCAACGCCGTTCCCGATTCCGTTTTTCAACCGAGCGATCAGGAAACCATTGAAACCTGGCTCCGTGAAATTCAGAAGCACGGCACCGAAGCTACCTTGCGTGATTCTCGCGGCTCCGATATCGACGGAGCGTGCGGACAGTTAAAAAATACGTATCGCAAAAACCAAGGATAGATAACCTATTTAAAGTACCATGACGTTAGAAGAGCTCTTCTAAGCCCTTCTAACGTCATACATTGGTGTTTCTTGAGTACAGACTCGTCTAAATCATTATGAGGGCTTAGAAAGCAGCTCCTCGAACAATCTCTCAAGATCCTCTTCGTCTTTGAATTCGATTTCTATCTTATTCTTCCCTTTGACCGACTTAACCCTTACATTCGTATGCAGAGCATCTTTCAAAGCACGAGCGACGGTTTTGTAAGTTTTAGGCAGCGGAGCCTTCGGCTGAGCGGATTCGCTCTTCTTACCCGACATCAAACGCGCGATTGCTTCAGCTTCCCGCACCGTCAACTTATCCGCAATAATCTTATCGGTGAGCTTTTGACGGCCTTCCTTGGTCGGAATGGATAGAATCGCACGAGCATGGCCTGCCGTAATCTTCTCCTCGAACAAAAGCTGCTGCGCTTCTTCAGGAAGTTCAAGCAACCTCAACGCGTTCGCAACGGTCGAGCGACCCTTCGACATAGCTTGCGCGACTTCAGACTGAGTAAAGTTGCAGCGCTCCATCAAGCGACGATACCCGTACGCTTCCTCGATAGGGTTCAAATCGGAGCGCTGGATGTTCTCAACAAGCGCAAGCTCTAAAGAACGATCGTCGTCAGCTTCCTTGATGCGAATGGGAACCTTCTTCAAGCCAGCAAGCTTGCACGCTTGCCAACGGCGCTCTCCGGCTATGATCTGATACGTTTGCTGGCCGAGCGGCCTTACCAGGATAGGCTGCAACAACCCGTCTTTCTCGATGGAAGCAGCAAGCTCCTCCAATTCCTCGCGCTTGAAATTCGTACGAGGCTGATCGGGGTTCGGGCTAATGGACTCGATAGCAACTTCGTCCGTATTACGTTGCACCACGCTTTTGATGGTTACATGGCTTCCTTCTTCGACGATAGATTCGCCTTCAGCAGGAAAAGAGGTGATTCTGACGCTTGCATCGTCAAGAGGACGCGCCGGTTCGCTCGGTGCCGAACGAGGAGGACGGGGGGCTTCCTCTTGCTCATTTTCCACCAACACCCGCTTCGGAGCGGACTCGATAGGAGCCGCTTCTTCGAAAGCACCTCCCAGCAGCGAGTTCAGACCTCGTCCCAAACCACTTTTCGCCGACTTAGCCACGCTGAATCACTTCCTTTGCAAGCTCCACATACGATTGAGCACCTTTTCCCGACGGGTCGTACTGCGTAATAGGCTGCCCGAAGCTTGGTGCCTCGGACAACTTAACGGTACGAGGGATCAATGTCGTAAAGACAGTTTTTCCAAAATAACCGCGCACCTCGCTTACCACCTGCCGCGAGAGCGTGGTACGTCCATCGTACATAGTCAAAAGCACGCCGAAGATGTCCAAAGTAGGATTAAGGCGAGTTTTGACACGTTTCATTGAATCAAGAAGTTTTGTCACACCTTCCAGTGCATAGAACTCACACTGGATAGGAATAAGCAGCTTGTCCGCAGCTACTAATGCGTTCACGGTAAGAAGCCCAAGGGAAGGCGGACAATCTATAAAAACGTAGTCGTACTTGCCGCGCAGACTTCCAACGGAGTCTTTCAAACGGTTCTCTCGTGCCATCTCGGAGACAAGCTCGACTTCAGCGCCAGCAAGGTTGATGGTAGCTGGAATGACGTCAAGACCGTCGCATACATCGGGAATGATCACGTTCTCGATAGGCACATCATTGAGCAGGACATCGTAAATACAGTTG
>ERZ836760.1241-NODE-1241-length-29237-cov-3.982078_pt1 | contig 29237 bp, 31 predicted proteins | sample MGYA00519941_ERZ836760 | MGnify/ENA primary metagenome ERZ836760 (study PRJEB31850, sample SAMEA3708807) | human gut metagenome | biome: human gut; feature: human-associated habitat; material: faeces | place: China | collected 2014 ... | reverse complement strand
GGTGGAGCGTCGGCAACGCGCCGGAGAAAAGCCGTTGAGTGTCTCTCGTGGTGGGCAAGAGGCTTTTGGCTGGGGAGTCTCTCGCTCCAGAAAGGCTCGTGAGAAAGCCGTAGAGTTGGGATTGCTGATCGAAATGGATCTTCCCGGCAGGAAGGCCAAGCATCTTTATCCTCCCGCCCAATGTTCCGATGTTCCGCAATGTTCCGCTTTGGTCGGAACATTGGACTAAGCTAATAATTTCAATGGAATAATATAATGTTCCGGGGAATTTGTTCCAAAGTCCCGGAACATGGAAAAAAGATCAATTATTTCACCAATGTTCCGATGTTCCGATTGTTACCCCTAAAGGGGGGAGAAGTGGAACAGAACATTCCACTGTTCTCCCACTTCTCCCCTTATCCTTTGGGGCGACGGACCGGAACAAAGAGGAGTCCATCATGGATGTGTTGACCCTCTATCAAAGCCTTTCCCCGGCAGGTGAGATCAAGAGCAAGGGCAACGGCGAATACTGCGGGCCATGCCCCTCATGCGGCGGACGGGATCGTTTTCTGCTCTGGCCGGAACATAAGAGCGGCGCAGCGGGCGGACGGTTCCTGTGCCGTGGTTGCGGCGCACAAGGGGATGCCGTGGAGTTTCTGCGGGTATTCCAGAACCTGACCTACCGTGAAGCCTGTGAAGCCCTGCAGCTGGAACCCCGCCGCGCCGTTCGTCACACCGCCGGAAAGGGCACGGCAAGGGAATGGATGCCCGAACCCGAACGCCTTCCCGCTGCCGAGTGGATGGAGCGGGCGGCCCATTTCGTCGCAACCTGTACCGGGGGCATTGAGTCCGGGCCCGCACTGGAAACGCTGCAAGGCCGTGGCCTGTCCCCTGAAACGGCCCGTGCTTTGGGCATCGGCTGGAACCCTGCGGACAGGTACGACCGCCGCGCCGATTGGGGGCTTGATGAAGAGGCGAACCCGGAGACGGGCCGTCCACGCAAGGTATGGCTTCCCCGTGGGCTGGTGCTTCCGATCCGCCGCAAGGCCGGAGTGACGGCATTGCTTATTCGCCGGGCCGACTGGAAACCGAAAGACGACCTCCCCAAGTATTGGCAGGTCAAAGGTTCCGGGAATGGCTGTTACGTCATCGGCAAGCCGGGCCTTCCGGTGGTGCTGGTGGAATCCGTTCTTGACGCCGTGTTGATCTGGCAGGAGGCACGCGACCTCGTTGCGGCGGTGGCCCTTACCGGATCCACGAAGAAGCCCGATGCCCAGACGACGGACTTTTTGAGAAACTCCCCCGGCATTCTATGGGCACTGGACTTTGACGAGGCCGGGCGCAAGGCGTCGTCGTGGTGGCGCGAACACTTCCCCGGCATGAGGACATGGCCTTGCGCCGCGGGTAAAGACCCCGGCGAAATGCTCAAGGTGGGCATCCCCATCCGTCCGTGGCTTGAAGCCGTCCTCCTGTGTGAGCCTGCGCCCTGCCGGGAAACGCACAAAAACGCCCCTCAGAGTGCCGAAAGGCAAAAACATGACTAGGGCTCATGCCACAATTGGAACCGTCCGCAAACGACACGTTGGAACGTTTGGCAGCTCTCGATACCAACATAGCCGCACTGGTGGGTTGGGAGGTGGCGCCACACCTTCAGGACGGGGAACTTGTCATTGATGGTCTGGACAGGCTGGACGCCGAAAACCGGGCCGGACTGGAACGTTGGTTTGCCCATAAGGGGCCGAACGGCGAACCGCGCCGGGAACGTGTGATTCGTGCCCTGCGGACGGGAAGGAGGGCGGCATGTTGATTGTGGTGGACAGCCGGGAGCAATGCCCGTTCCCCTTTACCCATGAGCGGTACGAAGCGAAGACGAAGCAAGGCGCGCTGACCGTGGGTGACTACTCCCTTGCCGGCCTTGAGGACAAGGTGGCGGTTGAACGTAAGAGCCTTCCCGACTTGGTGGCCTGTTTGGGCCGGGAGCGGGAACGGTTCGAGCGTGAGTTGATGCGCGGGGCGGCGCTGGATGCCTTCGCCGTGGTTGTAGAAGCCGACTGGCTGATGCTGGCCCGTGGCGAGTACCGCAGCCAGTTGAAGCCGCACGCGGCCTGTCAGAGCGTGCTGGCGTTTACGGCGCGGTATCGGGTGCCCTTCCTGTTTGCCGGAACCCGTGGGGCGGCGGAGTACATGACGTGGGGATTCCTGCGCCAGTACCTTGAATCCGCCCGGAAGCGGTGGCGGGCCATAGCTAAGGCGCAGGGCGACGATGCGGCATAACCCCCACACGGGGCGAGTGTGAAATGCCAAGCGATAAAAGGAGAATGGATATGCAGCAGGAAGACAAGGCTTGTTTCGTACAGGGCGGCAGGGAGCTTGCCGAAGCCGCTTACAAGACCGGATTCGATGACGGATTTGAGGCGGCGGTGTACTCGCTCATGACCATATCGGACGGACTGAAAGAGCGAGACGGCGCAGGCCTCCCCTCTGAGATCATCGTGGCTCTCGGCAAATGCAGGGCGAAAGCCTTTGAGTGCTTTGGGCGGGATCGGTTCGAGGTGCGAATGGTGCCCCCGATGGGCGGAGAGCAGTAGCTTGGATTGAACCGAGAATAAACTGAGAAGAATACGGAGATACCATCATGGGAAAGGTTGAAACCCACGCCAACGGCAAGGATATTCACCCCCTCAGGCTTGAGGATGTGATTGAAGAAATGGACAGGCTGACGGTGGCGGCATGGCAGACGCGGGACGAACGCCCGGAACTTCGGGACGAGTTCACGCAACGGAGTCTGGTTTTCGGTTCAGCATTGTTCCACTTGAAGAAGTTCTCTGAACTGCTGGAAGTCGTGCGGGACGTGGCTTGTGATATGCCCGCGGTAGGGACGGAGCAATAACGGCGTCCCATTGGGCAGTGAAGTTTTGGGGGAATAACCTATGCTCGGAATTCGTCGGTTTCTCAAAGGCAGTATCGTTATTGCGGCATGCCACGGGGTGATTGGGCCGGGAACGGCGCATCGGCTTCTGTCGTTTTTCAGGCTGATTCATGTTTGATGCTTCCGTTGCCGGGAAGCTTTTTGCATGGTAACTTATCATAAAGAACAATGGGATGCGCCAATATTGGCACTCGTCGGGAAAGGAGGCGAAAGTATGTTTTTCTGGGTAGTCTTTTTACGTGGAACAACCGTAGACGTGACGGAGTGCTGGCGGGCCATGTATGACGAGATAAAAGTTTCCGGGCAGGGTATGAACAAAGAACGATGCGAGGTGCTGGTATGACTGTGGCTGTATCATACGTCCCTACATTGCTCTTTGGCTTGGGTGCCATTGCCGATGCATTCCGTGTCAGCCCCGAACGTGTGAAGCGATGGATAGAACAGGGAGCGCCGGTTGTCGTTGACGGTGAGGGCGGAAGTCGGCGCTACACTGCTGAACTTGCCGCCTTGCAGGCTTGGCGGGTTCAGATGAGTGCGGCCAAGGAGGAGTGAGCCGCTTTTCGGCGGCTTTTACAAAAAACGTCAACCTCCCCTCGCACCTCCCCGTATACCCCCCCTTTATACCTCCCCCTGTTGTCGGGATATGAAAAATCCTCTGTGCTACGCTCCTGCCATCTTTCAATGCGGGAGCGTTTTTTTATGCCGAACCAACAGGAAGTCTTTGAAGCCGCCCATGCCCACGTCGCCAAGTGGGAGGGTGGATACTTTGACCATCCGAACGATCCGGGGGGCGTCACCATGTACGGCGTCAGCCTCATGTTCCTGAAGGGGCTTGATCTCTGGGAAGGGGACATTGACGGCGACGGGGATATTGATCGGGACGATGTGCTGGCCGTCACCAAGGATACGGCCCGCGACATCTTCAAGCGTCACTTCTGGGACAGGCCGCGTGCCGGGGAAATGCCCCCGCTGGTCGCGGTGTGCTTCTATGACTTCGCCGTCAATGCGGGTGTTCCGCGTGCGGCGAGGATGCTGCAAGGGCTCCTGCGCGTTGAGGCGGACGGCATCGTCGGGCGGAACACGCTGACGGCTGCGGAGTCCTGCAATCAGCGCGAGCTGGCATCCTTCATGCTCTTGGAGCGTGAGCGGTGGTACCGCGGACTCGTGGCGAAGAAGCCGAAGTCCGCGGCGTTCCTGCGCGGCTGGCTCAACCGTACCTCTGATTGCCGGGCGCTGGTCGAACGGCTGGCGGCGCGGTGGGGGATTACGGGATGAATCAGCGGGCGGTGCTGGCCGGGGCGTTGTGCCTCTTCGCTATTGGGCTTGGTGTGTACGTCCTCACCTTACGAACGGAACGCGACACGGCCCGGACGGAAGCGCAGAAAGCCCGGCAGGACGCCGCGACATGGAAAGCCGCTGCGCAGTCGGGAGAGGCCGCGGTCAGGGAACTGGCGGCGGCGAAGGCCACGGCGGAAGCTGCGGCGGCGGAACGGGACGCCACGATCAAGGCGCTCACGCGGGACAGGGACGAACAGCGGCGCAAGCTGCGGGAGGCGATGCGGCATGACGAAGAGGCTGGCGATTGGGGTGCTACTCCTTTGCCTCCCGCTGTTCTCGGGCTGTTCCGGTAGGCGGGGAGTGGCGGCGGTTCCGTTGGTCATCCGGGATGAGGTTCCCGCGTACCTGACCGAGCCGACGCCCGCGCCTGTGCTGGCCGGGGATACGAACCTCGACCTTGTAGGGCATGTGTTTGACTGGCAAGCCGCGCTCGGCGCGTGCAATGCGGACAAGGCGGCGATACGGGCCGCAACCGGGAAAGAATGATGATGCAGCCGCCCGCCCCGATGGAGGGGCTTGCCTACTACACGCAAAGCCTGCTGGCCTTGTGGCCCGAGAAGGCCGTCATAGGTTCGTGCGTCGCCGGCGTCGTCTCGCTGTTCGGCGGGGACGCCTATCTGCTGTGGATGCTTGGGGCCATGCTGGTGGCCGACTTTGCCTTTGGGCTGGCTGACGCCGTGCGGCGCAGGCATTTCCGTTGCCGGATGCTGGCGCACGGGGCGCTCAAGTTCCCGGCCTACTGCCTTTACTTGCTGATTGTCGGCGTGGTCAACGCCAGCCTGTCGCGGTCTTTCGGCGGGTTCGACATGCCGTTGCTGAACCTTTTCATTGCCTACCTGATCATTACGGACGCCGTATCCGTCATTGCCCACATGCAGCGGCTCGGCATCCCCGTGCCGGATCTGTTGCGGCGGGTGCTTCTGCGCAGCAAGCGGAAGGTGGAGCGGCGGGTGGATGAGGCCGTGGGCGGGGACGACGATGCCCCCTAGACCGCTCAAGGTGTGCCGCCATGCCGGATGCCATGAGCTTACCCGTGATCCGTCCGGCTATTGCCCGAAGCACAAGGACGCGGCGGAAGCGCGGGCGAGGAAGTGGAAGGCCGAGCAGGACAGCCAGCGGGAGAGCGCATACCGGCGCGGGTACGGGGCTCGGTGGCGGAAGCTGCGGGCGCAGATCCTTATGGATGAACCGTTGTGCCGGGAGTGCCGCAAGGCCGGGCGCATCGTGCCGGCGACGGATGTTGACCACATCGTGGCCAGAGCCGACGGCGGGACGGATGACCGGAGCAACCTGCAACCCCTCTGCCAGGCCTGCCACAGCCGCAAGACCGTCCGGGAGAACGGCGGGCGTGCGGTGACACGATGAGGGGGGGGGGATCAAATGTTTGGTGCTGCCACCGGAAGACCGCATAGGGCAGGCGGATTTTTGTTTGTGCAAAATGGGGGGAGGGGGTCAACCGGGATATGGCGGGACGTAAACCGTTGCCGACACATTTGAAAATGGTTCGCGGGACGCTGCAGAAATGCCGGATGAACCCGGATGAGCCAACCCCGGACCCGGAAATCCCCGCCGCGCCGCCGCACCTGTCGCCGGAAGCGCGGGAGGAATGGGATCGGCTGGCGCTCGAACTGTATGAACTCGGCATCCTGTCCACCATCGACCGGGCGGCACTGGCGGCCTACTGCCAGGCCTATGGACGGTGGGTTGAGGCGGAAGAGCAACTCCGCAACATCGACGGCACCATGAAACTCACGGAAACGACCTCAAACGGCAATATCATCCAGAACCCTCTGGTGGGTATCGCCAACAAGTCGCTGGAACTGATGCACAAGTATTTGACCGAGTTCGGCATGTCCCCGAGCAGCCGTACCCGTGTCAGCGCAAAGAAAAAGACGGGCGAGAAAAAGGGCTTCGCGGCCCTGTAGGAAACACCATGGCAAAGGAACCGACATATCCCCACGTTGAAGCCGCGCTTCGGTACGCCCGCGATGTTGTCGCCGGGCGGATTTTGGCGTGCCAGTGGGTGATCCTCGCCTGCAAGCGCCAGCTCGACGATCTGGGAAGGTGGGACGGCGTTGACGGCGCTCCGTATTTCTTTGACCGCGCCGCAGCCGAGCGGGTGATCAAGTTTGAGGAGATGATGCCCCACGTCAAAGGGGAATGGGCGCGCAAGCGCATGACCCTGAAACTTGAGCCGTGGCAGAAGTTCATCCTTTCAACGCTGTTTGGCTGGAAGCGCGCCAAGGACGGGCTGCGCCGATTCCGGGAAGCCTATATTGAAGTGCCGCGCAAGAACGGCAAGTCCTGCTTCGTGGCTCCGATGGGCCTTTACATGCTCGTTGCGGACGGCGAAGAGGGCGCGGAAGTGTACTCCGGCGCCACTACGGAAAAACAGGCGTGGGAAGTGTACGGCCCCGCGCAGATCATGGCCAAGCGCGCCGAAGGCTTCATGGAGCACTACGGCGTGGACGTCCGCGCCAAGAATATGAACCTCATCGGTTCCGCGTCCAGATTCGAGCCGTTGATCGGGGACCCCGGCGACGGCGCGTCGCCGCACTGCGCCATCGTTGACGAATACCACGAGCACGACAGCCCGCGCCTGTACGACACCATGATCACCGGCATGGGCGCACGCCGCCAGCCTTTGATCATCGTCATCACCACGGCGGGCTTCAACCTTGGCGGCCCCTGCTATGACATGCGGCTCCGCGCCGGGAAGGTTCTTGATCGCACGCTTCAGGATGAGGAACTGTTTGCCGTCGTCTACACCATCGACGCCGAGGACGATTGGAAGAGCCCCGAGGCGCTGCGGAAGGCGAACCCGAATTTCGGTGTTTCCGTCATGGAAGACTACCTGCTGGCGCAGCAGTTGAAGGCCATCCAGACCCCCTCGAAGCAGAACACGTTCAAGACCAAGCACCTGAATATCTGGTGCAACGCCCGCGCCGCCGCGTTCAACATGACGAACTGGGAGAAGTGCGCCGAGCCCGGCCTGTCGCGGGGACGCTTCGCCGGGAAACCCTGTTTCATGAGCCTTGACCTCGCCAGCAAGGGCGATTTGAACGCCGCTGTGTACCTCTTCCCGGAAGACGGCGGGACGTATGCGCTGTTTGCCGATTTTTTCCTTCCCGAAGACGCGCTTGAATCCACCCAGAATGCGGACATCTACCGGGGGTGGGCTTCCGAAGGCTGGATCACGCTCACGCCCGGCGGGATGGTCGATTACGACACCATTGAGGAACATATCCTTGAGCAGGCCAAGCGTTTTGAGGTGCGGGAGTGCCCCTATGACCCGTATCAGGCGGCGCAGCTTGTGACGCATCTGGCGGATTCCGGCCTGACGATGGTGGAGTTCGGGGCCACGGTGAAGAACTTCTCCGATCCTTTCAAAACGCTGATCGCGTTGGTGGATGCCGGGAAAATCCGTCATGACGGAAATCCCGTCCTGACGTGGTGCATGTCCAATACGGTCTGTTTCACGGACGCCAAGGACAACATTTACCCCCGGAAAGACCGTTACGAATACAAGATCGACGGCGCGGTGGCCGCGATCATGGCGCTTGGGCGGGCGCAGGCCGTGCCGGAAGAAGGATCCGGCGCTGTCATCACGCAAGGTTTCGTTGACCTGTGGGGGAACCTGTAATGGCGGGCATGAGAAGGAATCCGCTTACCGCACGCCGCACCGGGCGGCCTCAGAATGCCAGCGTATCCGGCGGGGCCTCTTTTTCCGACTTCTCCGAACTGTTCGGCATGGGCGCGCCCGTAGCCTCCGGGCAGGTTGTGACGCCCGAGTCCGCCATGCGCTTCTCGGCGGTGTTCGCCTGCGTCCGACTGCTCGGCGGCGCGGTGGCTTCGGCTCCGGTGAAGGTCTACCTGCGGGAAGGCACGGAACAGCGCCAGCTTGCCCACGGGCACCCGCTGGCGGACGTGCTGCGCCTGCGGCCCAACCGATTCATGACGTCCACCACGTTCTGGAAAACCTTTGTCGCCCACAAGGTGCTTCAGGGGAACGGCTACGCCCACATCATCCGGGAGCGTTCCGGCGAACCCGTGGGGCTGTATCCCCTGAACCCGCGCAACGTGGTTGTCTATTGGGCATGGGAACTCGGGCTTGATCAGCGGCTCGGCGTGGAGCGGAACAGGCTGTTCTACCGGGTGACGTTCGAGGACGGGCAGGCGCGGCTCTACGATCAGGACGACATGCTGCACGTCCCCAATGTCGGTTTTGACGGCAAGCGGGGCCTGTCTACCATTTCTGCGGCGGGGCAGGGGATTGGCCTCGGGCTGGCGGCGGAAGAGTCCAGCGCCCGTTTTTTCAGCAACGGGATGTTGTCGAAAATCGCCCTGACTTATCCGGGCAAGCTCGATCCTAAAGTAGCCGACGACCTGCGGGAGTTTTTCGACGCCCGGTATACGGGCACGGCCAACCACCACCGCCCTTTACTTCTCACTGAAGGCGGCGAGGCCAAGACGTTGAGCATGTCCGCGGAAGACGCGCAGCTTATCGAATCCCGGCAGTTCTCTGTCATCGACATTTGCCGTTTCTTCGGCGTTCCCCCGGTCATGATCGGGGAGACGGAAAAGACCTCATCGTGGGGGAGCGGCGTCGAGCAGATGGCACGCTGGTTTACGACCTTCACCCTGAACGATCACCTGACCGCCATTGAACAGGAGCTTGAGGCCAAGCTGTTCCGGGACGGTTTCTTTGCCGAGTTCGACGAATCCGAGCTGACCCGTGGCGATACCAAGACGCGGGGCGAGTTCTACCGTATCGCCCGAGGTTCCATGCAGGAGCCGGGCTTCATGACCACAAACGAGATCCGGGCCGCCGAGGGCCTGCCGCCCATCGATGGCGGCGACGAACTGCAACACCCGGTGAAAAAGGACGAAAATGGACAGACTGTTGAAACTCCTACGCGACAACGCCCGGAACAGGACGGTCAGCCCCCCAAAAGCTAAGGCTGAAGAGTCCGGGGAATCCACCCTGTACCTGTACGACGTGATTGTGAGCGACGACTATTGGGGCGGCATTTCCGCCGAGAAGTTCGTCAAAGAATTGAACGCTCTTGATGCGCCGACCATCCACCTGCGGATCAATTCCCCAGGCGGCGAGGTGTTCGCGGCGCGGGCCATTGAAGCGGCCATACGGAACCATCCGGCGCGGATTGTCGCCCATGTGGACGGGTACGCGGCAAGCGCGGCTTCCTTCGTGGCCGTGGCCTGTGACGAGGTGGAGATCGCGCCCGGCGGGTTCTTCATGATCCACAAGGCATGGACGTTCACGGCGGGCAACGCCGACGATCTCCTGCACACGGCGGAAATGCTGGAAAAGCTCGACGCCTCGCTGGTGGACACCTACGCGAAAAAGACGGGGTGCGCTCCGGAAGCGATCGCCGGATGGATGAAGGCCGAAACGTGGTTTTCCGCCGGAGAATCCGTTGAACACGGTTTTGCCGACCGCGTGGCCGAAGCCGCTCCGAAGGCACAGGCCGACTGGAACCTTTCCGTCTACGCCAACGCTCCGGTTGTTCCGGCTGCGGCGTCTTCCGTCAACCCTCAGAACCGCGAACGGTACGAGCGTACCGCCCGCCTGTTTGCCGTGACCCGGCACTAGGAGATTTTTGCATGAGCAGCATTCAGGAACTGCGCGAGAAGCGCACGGCCAAGGCCCGCGAGTACCGGAACCTTCTGGACAGGCATCCCGAAAGTATCCCGGAGGAAGCGGCCAACCAGTTTGACGCGCTGGAAAGCGAGATTTCCGCCCTTGATGAGGCCATTGCCCGCCATGAAAAGGCGCTGGCGATGGAAGCCGACCGTCTGACGGGGGAACCCCGCGACGAACGGGAAAACACGCCGCACGCCCTCTATGACAAGTGGATGCGGAACGGCCCGCAGGCGTTGACGCCCGATGATTGGGCCGCCGTCCGCAACACCATGAGCACCGGGACGGATGCGCAGGGCGGGTATACCGTACCCACGGAAGTCTCCGGCACCATCATTGAGGCGTTGAAGGCGTTCGGCGGGATGCGTTCCGTGGCCACCGTGATCAGCACGGCCACCGGCGTGCCCATGACCATGCCCACCAGTGACGGCACCACCGAAGAAGGGGAAATCCTCGGCGAAAACACGGCGGCGGCCGCTGCCGATCCCTCGTTCGGCGTCGTAAATCTCGGGGTGCACAAGTACAGTTCCAAGACGGTCGCGGTGCCCATCGAACTGCTTCAGGACTCCAACGCGGACATTGAGGCCTTCGTGAACAACCGTCTGATCACCCGTTTGGGGCGCATCACGAACAAGCACTTTACTGTTGGAACGGGCAGTTCCCAGCCTTCCGGCGTGCTGACCGGCGCCACGCTCGGCGTCACCGGCGCGAAGGCGCAGGTTGATTCCGTGACCTACGACGATCTGGTGGAATTGGAGCACAGCCTTGATCCCGCCTACCGCGAAGGGGGGCGGTGCGCCTTCATGTTTGCCGACACCACCCTGAAGGCGATCAAGAAGCTGAAGGACGGGCAAGGCCGACCCCTGTGGCTTCCCGGCATCGATGTGAAGGAACCCGCGAGCATTCTTGGCTATCGGTATGTCATCAACCAGTCCGTCCCGGCAATGGCGGCGACGGCCAGGTCCGTGCTGTTCGGTGACTTCTCCAAGTACGTCATCCGCGACGCCATGGGCATCACCATGTACCGTTTTGCGGATTCCGCGTTTGCACAGAAGGGGCAGGTGGGGTTCCTCGCCTTCATGCGCTCGGGCGGCGTCCTGACGGATGCGCAGGCCGTGAAGTTCTTCCAGCACGGCGCGGCGGCCTAGCCATGACTGTACGCCTGATCACGCCGCCCGCAGCGGAACCCGTCACGCTTGAAATGGCCAGGCTGCACACCCGCGCCGAAGCCGTGGAGGATGATGCCCTGTTGACGGTGTTGATCACGGCGGCGCGCCAGCAGGGGGAGGGCGTCACCCGCCGCGTATTCGGAGAATCCGTCTGGGAGGTCGAAACAGGCCCCCTGACGTCCCCGTTCCGGCTTCCCCTCGTGCCCTGCATGGCGGTGGCGTCCGTGACCGTGGGTGGCGAGGCGGTGGATGCCGGGCTGTACGGTTTCACGCCGTCCGGCCTGTCGCCGCAGGAATCGCCGCTGCGGGCGGCCTTCATCCCCGGCCCGGATTTCCCGCAGGGGGAAACCGTGCTGACGGTGAGGGCGGGCCCGCCGAGAGGTTCCCGGAACCGATCCGCCAGTGGATGCTGGTGCGGATCGGGACGCTGTACGAGCAGCGGGAGGGTTTCGCCGTGGGTTCCAACTTCAACGAGTTCGGGCGGTCATTCGTGGACTGCCTGCTTGATCCCTATGTCGTCGCGGGGGGCTTCTGATGCGTGCCGGAATGCTTCGCCACCGCGTGACCATCCAGCGGCAGGAAATCGTTTTTGGGAAATTTGGAGCCCCGCGACATGGCAAGGTCTGGGAAAACGTGGCGACGGTCTGGGCTTCGCTGGAAGCCATGAGCGGGCGGGAGTTTTTCGCCAGCCAACAGGCACAGTCCGAAGTCACGCAGCGCATCCGCATCCGGTATAGGCCGGACGTGACGGCGGACATGCGCGTCATCCACAACGGGAAGGTGTTCAACATCGTTGCCCCGTTGCCGGACAACCGGGGCCGGGAACTGGTGCTGATGTGCCGGGAGGTGAGCTGTGAGCAATGACGTCGTGGTGGACATCCCCATCGAAGACATCCGGGCGGGCGTCCGGGCGGAGATTGATTCCGATTTGGGAGGCATTGCCGCGCAGGTCTTTGAGAAGGCCAAAAGCTCCACGGCGTTCAGGGACAAGACGGGGAGGCTGCGGCAATCCATCTGGATTTACCGCTCGAAGTATAAGGACGGCGGCTATGTGGTCTATGTGAAGGCCCCGCACAGCCATCTTGTGGAGTTCGGGCATGATTTGGTTGTGGAAAAAGACGGTACGGTTGTGAAGCATGTACCCAACTATGTCACTGGAACACACTTCCTGCGCAAGGCCCGCAACGCCGTCCGGCGAAAGGTGGATACGATGCTTCAGGACATGATGGGGGACCCGCATTATGGCAAGCGCCGTTGATTTTGAAATCGTCCTGTTGCGGACGCTGCGGGAGGATGCGGGCTTGTCCGCGCTGGTTGGGAACAAGGTTTTCGCGCTGGTGATCCCGCAGGGGACAAAACTCCCATGCATCACGTTCCAGCGCATCGGCGGGATGCCCGCAAATACGCTGTCCGGGCATTCCGGCTTGGAAGAAATCGACCTTCAGATCGACGTATGGGCGCGGGACTATGACGAGGCAAAAGCCATTGCCAAGGCCGTTCGTGCCGCCATGCCGCCAAGCGGCCCGTGGTTCAGCGCGCATCTGATCGAGGATCAGGATTTGTACGAGGACGGGACGAATTACTTCCGCGTGAACATGGAGTTCAAGGTCTGGTTCCTCGAAACCGAATAGGAGATTGAAACATGCCCAACAAACAGATTGCGGTCGGCGCCAGAACCAAAGTCCTGATGGACGTGGAAACGTCCTACGGCGTGGCTCCGACTACGCCGGGGGGTGTCCTCCTCCCCATCAACTCGTTTTCCCTGAAGCCGTCCCGCGCCAAGAACACCCCGGGGACGCTGACGGGCCGCTATGACCCGGCGGAACCCTTTGACGGGAACCTTGAAGTGTCCGGCGGCGTTGTCGTCCCGGTTGACGCACGGGCTTTCGGCCACTGGCTCAGGGCCATGTTCGGCGCTCCGGCCACGGCCGGGACGGGAGAGCCCGCCGCCGCGCCGTTTACCCATGTCTGGAAGTCCAACAAGGACATGCCGTCCCTCGTCATGCAGGCCACCTATGGGGACATCTACGGCCAGTTTGTAGGCTGCAAGGTGTCGTCTCTGGCTATGCAGGCGGGCGGCGACGGGGAATTGACCGCCACGGTCAACATGCTCGGGCGCGATGCCGATTATGTGGATGCCGACTACAACGCCGGCGCCCCGTCCGTGGCCATGAAGCGGTTCAACAATTTTCAGGGTTCCCTGTTGAGCGGCGGCGCGGAGATCGGCGTGGTTACGGATTGCAGCCTCAATATTGATTTCGGGCTGGATTCGAGCATCCGCAAGCTCGGCGATAAGGGGCGGGTCTATGATCTGCCTCAGGGCGTCATGGCGGTTACCGGCAGCCTCACCGTGTTCATCACGGACAAGGCCCTGCTCATGAAGGCCAAGAACAGCGAGGAACTCAGCCTTGATCTGTCGTTCGCCATCGATGAGGGCAACAAGCTGACGTTCAGCGTCCCGGAAGTGCAGCTCAGTTATAACGGCCCGACCGTGGACGGCCCCACGGGGATCAAGATGGAGCAGAGTTTTTCGGCGTACTTCAACGACAACGCGGACAACGCCTCTGTCGTCGTTACTCTCGTCAATGACGTGGAATCCTATTAACCATCAATTTAAAAGGAAAACACCATGCGTACCGTTACTCTTTCCGGTCAGGACTTCATTGTGAACCCGCTCAAGGGCAAGGACATCAAGGCGCTCAAGGCGCAGGGCTTCGACCTTATGGGCGGCGGGTATTCGATTTCCGAGGGCATGGACGCGGTGTTCGCCACCGCCGGATTCGACGCGGCCACCACTGACGAACTGCCCTTCCCCGACATCCTCGCCCTGCACAAGGCCATCGTGAACGAAACCTTCGGCGTGGCGGAAGAAGAAAAAAACTAGCGGCGGTCTGGGAGTGGCTTTCCGGTGAGGGTGCGGAATACTGCGCCACCTGCCGGAAGGCCTCCCGGAACCGCGACGATCTGGATTGCGAAGAGTGCGAGGGGCGTTGCCCGGATCTCATGCCGGAGAACGCCGAGGCATGGGAACTGCTCCAGGCGGGTGCTACCCAACTCCGCATGTCCGGCATGGGCGGCCCGGTGGGGTTCGATTACAACGCGCTGGCGCTGGTGGCGGAAGCTTTCGGCATCGATCTGACGCCCGGCATGTGGCAGAAGGTACAGGCCGTGGAAACGGTCATCCGCCGCAACGCCGCGAAACAGGCTGAAAAAACGCAACAGGCTTCCGCATCCACGCGGTGAGCGGTTCATTGACAACGGCATAGCGATTTTTGCGGATGGAATGGGCCGGGATGTGGGGTCCCGGCCCGGTGTTCTTATGGGGAAAAGTTCTAAGTAGTTTTGCTCATGAACGTGACAACGCTTGGTAGGGCCGGAGAATTCCCCTATCAAAAAAATGATAAATCATCATCGGATTTTTGCTTATAAAGTTCTAATGGGGTATATTTTACTGTTAATTTGCCGTTTTCATTTAATATATCTATTCTTGTTGTACTCGTTTTGTATGCAGCTTTAAATCCATGCTGAGATTTGTTGTTTTCTTTATTGATAGGTTCATATTTTTTATCAAAATGATCTGTTAATTTTTTGAATAACATAAACCTTGTTGATTCTCCGTATATATTAAAAATATAGTCGCCTGATATAAGCTTATTGTCTATAAATGTATATATTATATAGCATTCATTTCCTAGTAACATATCTTTGTAAATCAATTGGGATGTATTTGATTTAAATTTATTGTCAATAAAAGTAGATTTTTCATTATTTATTACTTCACTATTCGGAATGCCCCATCTAAAGTTTCTAAAATCATTAGAAGCTGAAGCGTTACTAGTTGATATAAGAATCAAAAAGCATACCAAAATTAATTTTTTCATAGTGAATCCTCCTGACGTTTCCTCATCATAGTGTACTCAGAAAGTCAATATTCATCCGTGAAAATTACCGTGTCGTTCCAAATAGGAAGTGAAGCATGGCAAGAAAGACACCCGGCATTTATATAGCGATCCGTGGTGATTACTCCGCGTTTGAAACCGACTTGAACCGCGCCAAACTGGTTGCCAAAGAGCAAGGCGAAGCCATTGCCAAGAGCATAGGGAACGCGGTTTCCAAGGCGGATCTCACTGGGGGCATCAACAAGCTGACGCGGGAATTGAAGACGGCGCAGACAGCGTTGTCTTCCGGCGCATTCAAAGCGCAAGTGTCTGGTCTGGATGAGATTGCCAAAGCCGCAGGTGTCAGTTCAAAGCAGCTTGAAGGCCTTACCAATTCCATGCTCAAGTCTCAGGCCGCCGCGACCGCGAACCGGGCTTTTGAGTATCTGCAGAAGAACGCCGGGCTATCCACGCTTCAGCTTGCCAAGCTGCGGGTAGAGTTGGGCGACATGTCCGGGGCACTTTCCACACTGGCGACAGGGGTAAAGGCCCACGCCGTCGGTATGTTGGCGTTCGGCGCTGCGGCGGCGATGGCCGGAAAACAGGTCTTGGACGCTTCTCTTCAAATGGACAGGCTGAACAAGGCCTACGCCACAATCACAGGTTCATCTTCCGCCGCGCAGAACCAGCTTGATTATATGTATGATGTGACGCAGCGGCTTGGCTTGCAGTTTCAGGGGACTGCGGAAGCCGCCAAGGGCTTCTTCGCTGCGGGCAAGGATTCCGCACTCACGGATCATCTGAATGGCATTTTCGAATCCGTCTCAATGGCGGGTTCCGCGCTGGCTCTGAGCAAAGACCAGATGGACGGCGTGTTTCTCGCGCTCGGTCAGATGATTTCAAAAGGGAAGGTGCAAGCCGAAGAGTTGCGCGGGCAGCTTGGCGAACGCCTCCCCGGTGCGTTTGACATGGCGGCGAAGGCCATGGGCGTCACCACGGCGAAACTCGACGACATGCTGAAGAAAGGGCAGGTGACGGCGGAAGAAATGCTTCCGAAGCTGGCCAAGGTCCTGCATGACGACTTTGCCGTTGCCGCCGCCGAAGCATCACAGGGTTTGCAGGGACAGTTGAACCGCCTGAGTACGGAATGGACGCGGTTTCAAGCCTCACTCCTGAACGGTGATGCTGCCGCCAAAGTCATGAAACAGCTTGCATCCGGCATGAAGGTTCTTGCCGATCATGGTGCCGAGATTGCCTCAATCGTGGGCAAAGGCATTCAGTGGGCGGTGTGGACGGCTGGAGTCTATGCGGCGATCAAGGCCCTTTCTGGTCTCAGGGCAGCAGTGACAGCGGCAAAGGCCGCTCTCGTCGCCTTCAATGTTTCATCCGTTGCGGCGGCTGTCGGTTCGCTGTCCGGCTTGCTTGGGCCTGCCGGCCTTGCCGCCGCAGTGGGTGCAGCGGCTGTCGCCTTTACCTCTCTTTCTGGCTCCACACAGTCGACGGATGAGATTTTCCAGAAGCATCAGGCGACCATTGATGCCTATAAGAAAAGGATGGGAGAAGCCCAAAAGTCTGTCGAATCTTTTTCTGAGGCTCAGAGGAAGGCTTATAAGGAGTCTCTTGAACTTCAGAGCGAAGCGCTGAAAAATGATATAGCCGAAGCCCTCAAAGGGATGAATAAGGGTTTGTCCGGGATAGGCTCCATCAACTTTGGCAATAATTTTTTTCAGACGGATTCTCGGCAACTCGGCGTTTATCGTGCCCAGTTAGAAGGGATCAACAACCAGCTTCTTGAACTGGGCAAGAACGTTACCCGTCAAGATCTTGATATTTGGAAAAGCAAGGTAATGGCTTGTGCCGAACAGGTCCGGGGGAATGGTTTAGCTACTAAAGAATGGACTGATTTTATTATTCAATTGGTGGGTGCAGGGGATTCCTTTTATATCAAGCTGGCGGCCATGATCGACAAGGGGGTGAGTCTTGAAGAAGCCCTGCGCCAGCTTGAGAGACAAACAGATGCCACCAAGACAACTCTTGCTACAGGTTGGGCTCTCAACGTCGATGATGTGACCAAAGGCATAGCCACGATGGAGAAATCCATTCGTGGTATGCAGGCTGAGATGCTTGGGTTTAAGTCTTCCAAAGCTCTTGTGGATCTTCTCCCGGGGTTGTCTCCTGAAGAGATCAAGGAGGCAAAGGACGCTTTCGGAAAGAACGGCCTTGAAGGGGCGCTTCGAGCTGTTGGTGATGCTGCAAATGATTGGGGCGTTGCCCAACGTTTGGCTTTTAATGATCTTCTCGAAACAGGTAATGCTCTTGACGATCAAGAGAAGAAACTTGACGCATGGCGAAAAAAACACAGCGGAAAGGCCAGCGCCATAGAGCAGACTTCCACCAAACTGGAAACGCTCAGGAAGGAAGTAGCGGCGCTAGAAGAGGCCAATATTTTGATCAGATCGTGGCCAAGCTGGAGCTCGAACGCAAGAATGCCGTCGCTGCGGCGGAAGAAACCGCGAAGCTGTCAGTCCAGCGCAAACAGGCGACAGCGACACAGGCAACCGAGCAGAAAGCCCTTGAAATCCGTAAAGCGGAATTGGTCTACACGCAAAAGCTCCGGGAGGCCGAGGCCAAGCGTGACGACGATCTGAAGAAGAATGCCGATCTCCGTCTCGACTTCGAGAAGCGATATGCCGACATGGTGGGCCTGTCGTCTGAAGCCGTGTCAAAATCCATCTCGAAGCAGGTGGAAGAGTACCGGAAGGCCATAGAAGCCGGAGAGAACGCCGCCGAGGAGCTGGTACGCCTTGAAGAATGGAAGCGTGACCAGATCCAGCGTGCCAGCCGCGAGGCGATGGACGGCGCACAGGTGGCCTTGCGCGACTATCAGGTCGAGGCCTCGAATCAGGCCAAGTCAATGAACGACGCTTTCCGTGGCCTGTTCTCCGGCATGGATTCCGGCTGGAAATCGGCATGGGAGCAGATGATCGAGACGGGCAAGGTGTCCCTGTCTTCATTCCGTTCCGTGTTCGCGTCGTTCCTTGCCGATTTGATGCATATGGCCATCACCCGGCCCATCACGGTTCAGATTGCGGGCGTTGTGTCGGGGATGCTCGGCACTGGCGGGGTGGCGTATGCGGCGGGCGGCTCGGGCGGGGGGGCTGGCGGGTTGTTTAGCAACGTTCCGCTTTCCAACCTGTCCAGCTTTCTCCCTGATTCATTCACTTCCGGTTTGTCCGGCTTTATGGGGGCGGCCCTTCCGGGTACGGTTTCCGCATTGACGACGCCGGGAGCGTACACGGCAGGAGAAATCCTGCTCATGCAGGGCGGCGGCACCACTGCGGGTACGGTGGGCGGTCAGGCCGCGCTCATGTCAGGCGGGCTTTCTCTCGGTTCCGCGCTCATGTACGGGGGCCTCGGTTCGCTCGGGTATTCCCTGCTCGGCGGGGCGTTGGGGCTTCCCCAGAACAAGTACAGCGGCATTACCAGCGGCCTTGGAGCTGGGCTTGGCGCATGGGGCGCCAGCGCCGCGTTGTCCGGTACGGCCCTTGGCGCGACGTTCGGCAGCGCGGTGCCTGTGGTTGGCACGGTCATCGGCGCGGCTCTTGGCGGGCTGGCATCGTCTTTGTTCGGCGGCGGGAAGAAAACACATCCTTCCGTCTACACCAATGTTGTCGACGCCAGTCTGTTTGGCTCGGACTGGGAAGCCCTCATGACGCAAGGGGCATGGACTGACCGGGCCAGCGTTTCCGATGCGGCCGGGATTTTCAAGGGGCTTGGCGAGGTGGCCAACACCACGGCCAGCTCAATCATGGGGTTCGCGCAAGCGTTGCCGGAAGAGTATCAGGCGCAGGTCCTTGCCCGGCTCAACGCCGAGACGGTCAGCTTCGGTCGCGGCTCCACGGCGGGACGTAAGGGCGTCACCGACTACGGGCCGAGCACGTGGAATTTCCAGTTCCATGACGAGGAACAGCTTCAGGAGGTCATCAATACCGCCGGGGAAGATATCCAGCGCGTTATGCTGAACGCGCTCCAGCGGGCAATGGCCGGAACGGATCTGTCCTCGATGCTGGCCGTGGATCTGTCGTCCACGGAAGGGCTGGATAAGGCGATTCAGGCCATCAACGCCATCAATACGGTAACGGAAGCCACGGCGAACATCAAAGAACCGCTATCGGAGATGGAGCAGCAGGCGAAGGCGGCACGGGCGCAACTGGACGAATGGACGGAGTCCATGCGGTCGCTTGGTGTGAATGCCGATTACGCCGGGAAGCTCATGGAGGACTACAGGCACGCTTACATCGACAACGTGATCGAGTCACTGGACGAGTCCTTGCACCCGCTTTCGGCCTACGCGCAGGCGGTGAAGGCGGCGAACGAGGCCGTGGATCAGCGCAAGAAGGCGCTTGAAATCATCGGGGCGACGGAAGGGCAGCTTGCGCAGGTGGAGGCCATGCGCGCGGAGGTGGTGAAACAGGCCACGGAGGAAATGCTGCGCTCGTTCGGCCAGTCCGTCGCGCAACGGTGGGCGGCGGTGAACGGCAACAGTGATGAGGTGGGCCGGGCCATATCGCAAGCCAACGAGTTGCGGGAGACGATTCAACAGTTCGGGGAAGGCTCCGCGCAGGTGGCGGAACTGTTGAAGCTCCACGCCGCCGAAACCGCAAAGGCCGCGCAGGACGCCGCGAAGTCCGAATACGATTCGCTCAAGGCGCAGATGGATGCGCTGGAACAGCAGCGGGTCCAGCTTCAGCAACAGGCGATACATGAGCAGATCAACGCCATCAACGAGCAGCTTTCCGCCGCGAAGACGCTCAAGAGCACATGGGAAGGGCTCGACAAGAGCCTTGGGCAGTCCCGGTACAACCTGTTTGCCGGGAGCGCCAACCTTGACGCGGAGAACCGCCTCGGCACGGTGCAGGCCGAGTTCCGGCGGCTGTCCGGGCTGGCGCTTGGCGGCGACTCCGACGCGGCGGGCCAGCTTGCGGGCGTGGGCAATTCCCTGCTCGACCTCGTGAAACAGACGGCGGGCACGGAAGAGGAATACCTCGACGCTTTCTTCGCGGTGAACGCACAGTTGAAGTCCGCGCAGGACGCGGCGGGCGCGCAGGTGTCCGCAGCCGACAAGCAACTTGAAGCGCTGCAAGGCCAGCTTGATGTCCAGAACGCGGCGCTTGCGGAGTTGCAGGGCCAGAGCGCCACGCTTGAGGAGATCGAAAAACAGATTGCGGAATTGAGGCCGCTTCTGGATGCGGCCGGCGACAAGGCCGGAGTGAAGGCGTTCGCCCGGGGCGGGCTTGCCATGCCGGGATGGTCCCTTGTGGGCGAGGAAGGGCCGGAACTGGTGAACTTCTCGCAGCCGGGGCGCGTCTACACGGCGGCGGATACGGCGGCGCTGTTCCGCAGCGCGACGCCCCGGGGGACGTCCGGGGAGAGCGGTGGAAGCCGCGAGGAGGTCTACGAGCTTCGCCGGGACATGAACATCCTCCTCAACGAAGTGGCTAAGTACGGGCGGCGTGTATCGGATTTGGTCGAACTTTGGGACAAGGAAGGTATGCCGGGGGTGCGGGCATGAAGCTCATAGAACCGCAGGCTATCCGGTTGCTGTCCAGCACCGTGCCGGAAAACGACGCCCCGGCGTGGAGTGCGGGCACGGCGTATCAGATCGGGGATTCCGTCATCCATGAGCACAAGGTCTACAAGGCCGTGGCCGACAGCACGGGTAAACAGCCGGATCAGCACAGCGAGGGAACCGACGCTTTCTGGCGGCTCATGGGGCCGACGAACCGTTACGCCATGCTCGACCAGTATGTGTCCACGCAGACTGTCGCGGCTGAGGACGTCATGACGTTTGCGGTAACCTTCAACCGCTGCACCGCGTTCGCGCTCTTGAACTTCAAGGCCACCAGCATCCGGGCCGTGGTGCGGGACGGTGACGGCCTCGTCATGTACGACCGCACGGTGAATACGCTGAAAGACGTGGACGGCTACTGGAAATACTACTTCCTGCCCCTTGAGCGCATCGTGGATCAGGCCGTGACAAACATTCCCGTCTCTCCCGTGGCGACGCTTGAGGTCACGCTCACGCAGGAGGGAGGCCCGGCGCTCGGGCAGGTCATCGCGGGGCAGGCGTGGCCTATCGGTACGACGCAGTACAATACCCGGCTCGGCATCCGGGACTATTCCAGAAAGGACACCGACGAGTTCGGCAACACGCGGCTGGTCAAGCGGGCCAACGCCAAGCGCACGAGCCTGCCCTTGTACCTGCACCCGTCCCGGCTGGACAGCGTGCGGGAAATCCTCGCCCGGATGCACGGCCTTCCCGCGCTCTGGCTCGGGGACGACAACGAGGGCATCGGCTCCTACCAGTCGCTGACTGTCTGGGGCTGGCTTGAGGACTGGAGCGCAACCATCATCGGGCCGAATGAAGTGAGCATGAACATTGACGTACAGGGGTTGAAGTAATGGCAGTAAAGCAGCTTCCCAAGATTTCGGATCTCCCGGAACCGCCGGACAGACTTGTGGGCGATCAGGAACGGTTTGACGTGCTGACGTTCAACAGCCTGAAAGCGCAGAAAAAGATGGTCAACGATGATCTGAACAAGACGCTGATCCCCGCGCTGAACGAATTTGCTGTGGATGTGAACGCCAGCGTCGACGCGGCGGCTCTGAGCGAACGGAACGCCCACGACTCGGAAGAGGTGGCGAAAAGGAAGGCGGGTGAAGCCTCGGGCTCGGCGGGGGCCGCAAAGGTTTCGGAAGACAACGCGAAAGTCAGCGAGACGAACGCCCTTGCCTCAAAGAACGCGGCGGCCCTTTCCGCCGAATCCGCCGAGGCCGACCGCGTAGCGGCGGAAGCGGCCCGCGACGAGGCGCAGGACCTCGCCAATGTCGGGTATGTGTCGGAAGGCCACGCGGGGCTGGCGAAGGTCGACGGGAAGACCACGCGGGCCGACGCGGGCGGCGTGATCACCGTGAAGGACGTGGCGATTGGGGGGGATCTCGGGGATCTGGCGAGCGCGCGGGGGCAGATTGGGGATGCAAGGCAGCTTGCCGATTTAGATTTCAACATGTTGACTGTACCTGGTTTTTACAGAACGACAGGTAATCCCAAAAATGGCCCGATCGGAATATCCGGAGCATCAATAGGATCGCTTTTTGTCTCAGGAATGCAGGGCAACGGCAATCGCCTTTTTCAGATTATGGTATCCGGAAATGGCATATACTGGAGAACATCCATATCTGGCGGAACTACATGGGAAATATGGAATCAAGTACTTACCGGGAATAAGATCGGAGACGGAATCCGTAATACCAACGGCATCATCTCCGTACCCGAGATGCAGGGCGCGACGTCTGCGCAAGCGGGTGTGTCGGGGTTGGTGCCTCCTCCCCTTGCGGCTGATGCCGGGAAGGTTTTGGGGGCTGACGGAACGTGGTTTTTTCCAAAAGACGTGGCGATTGGGGGAGACCTTGAGGATCTTGCGAGTGCGCGGGGGCAGATTGGGCCCGCAAGAGAACTTGGAAACAACGTGGATTTTAATACCGTCACTGAAGCAGGTCTTTATCTGATAAATGCCACAGGGAGCGTGAACGCCCCTCGGGAAAATCAGGCTTTCTTTTTGCAAGTGGTTCGAAGTGTTAAAGGAGCAATCACCAAAAATCTGTTTCAGATTGCTTACAATTATTCGTCTGTAGCCGACTTGGTTTTTATCCGCCAGTATAGAATGGCGAGTTCATCTTGGTCTGTCTGGACGCAGTTCATCACATCTTCCCAGGTCGGCGACGGCCTCACCGTCAACAACGGGATCATCTCCGTTCCCGAGTACGAAGGCGCGACGGTATCGACCGCCGGGACGTCCGGCCTTGTTCCGCCCGCAGCCGCCGGGCAGCATGAAAGCTTCCTGACCGGAGGCGGGGAGTACAAGCCCGCGCTCACCAAGATTTCGGACAGCGTGAGTCTGGAGGATTCGAAGACGGCGGCGTCCGCGAAGGCCGTGAAGGCGGCCTATGAACGGGGGACTGCCGGGGTCACTGCGGCGAATGGCAAACTGTCTTTGTCCGGCGGCGTAATGAGCGGGCGCATCGGTGGCCTTCGAGGGAACTACAATGCCGATGCGAGTTCACGGTATGTAACCGGCGCTCTCGAAATACGGGAAAATGGAGGCGTAGGGAATGCGCAATCAGACATAGCCTATGCTCCGACAATCGGCTTTCATTGGGCGAATAGAGTTGCGGGCCTGCTTGCGCTGCGAAGCGACGGCATATTTTCCTTTATGAAGCAAAACGGAACGAGAGCCGTTGTTGATTGCGATGTCCCGTATGCAACTGCGGCAAACAAGCTCCGCAGGGAAGGGGGCGTCGATACAAGCTGGTGGTGGTCTGGTCAGGGAGGCCAACCCGGTTGGCTGTGGGGAGGCAATGACGGCGTCAACATGTACGTTTACAATCCCGCTAATTTCAGCGTGAACTATGCCAACAGTTGCAACTATGCAAACGGGGCTAAGTACGCCAATAACGCAGGTAGTGTTGTTGGAACACCAAATATAAATGTCAATAACAACGGTTTTAATACTCTTCCTCCGGGTGGGACTTGGAGACTAATACAAAGCGATGGCTCTGGTTTTTTGCAAATAAAAGGTGAATATGCTGGAGGTACATACGTTGGCTATAGTAAATTTATGTACATTAGAATAGCATAAAGGATACATCATGATAGACTATACTAACATTATCCATCGTACATCTGATGATTCCTATGTCATCACGAAAAACGGCTTCCCGTATCACGTCTACCCTTACGCCGCAGAGTTCGCACAGGAGTGGGACGAGGTGTTAGCCTACGCCGAGGCGCACCCCGAATGCGTGACCGAGGAGCAGCCCTACGTCCCGCCCGTACCGACGCTTGAGGAAGTGAAGGCCGCCAAACTCTCGGAAATCAACGCGGCTGCAGACAGGGCCATAGGCACACTCACGGCGACCTATCCGGACCGGGAGATCAGCACGTTCGACAAGCAGGAATCCGAGGCCCGCGCCTATACCGCCGACGCCACGGCTTCGACCCCGCTCCTTTCCGCGCTGGCGACTGCACGGGGCATTTCTCTGCCCGACCTTGTGGAGCGGGTGCTCGCCAAGGCCGACGCCTTTGCCGTGGCTTCCGGCTCCATCATCGGCCAGCGGCAGGCGCTGGAAGATCGGCTTGATGCCTGTACGACGCTGGAGGAGGTGCAGGGCATCACCGTCAACATCTCCATGCCGGGGGTGGAATGACCAAGCTCTCACAGCTCATTGAGCGCAACCGCCGCCACAGCGACACGCCCTATATCCTCCTGCTTGAGTGCGCTTTGCCGAACGGCGTCACCCTGCGGTTCGCGCGGGACACGCAATCGTGGGTGTGGCCGCTCACGGGCAGCGTCCACGGCGACCTCACGTATCCGGGTCACTCCCTTGAGTTCGCAGCCGGGGACGCGGGGCTGACGCTGTGCGTGCTCGGGAAGTGGCGCGGGCATGTCGGGCTTGATGCCCGGCAAGCCGACGGCTCATGGTCCGAGATCGTGAGCTACACGCAGCGCGTCGAGGAATCGCACGACGTCCCGCCCGGCGCCTATCGCCTGTGCGCCCGTGAAGACTTCCGGGCCAAGGCGGCGTGCCACCTCGGCCCGCTGTCCATGCCTCTCTGGCAATCTATGGCGTTCGACTTCGACGAGTTCAAGTCCGGGCAGGACGCCCGCCGGGGCACGCTCACGATCAGCGTATCCAACGCTTCCGGCCTCCCGCTCAAGTACGTGGACGAGCTTGAAGACTGGCGCAAGAAAAACGGCCGCCTGAACGCCAAGGTCAGGCTCATGGTCGTGAATACGGGGTTGCTTGACGACCCGGAGCCGACCATGCGGCTCGATTTCGTGGACTGCGGCATTTCTTGCCCCGCGCCGATGGACACGATCCAGTTCGTGCTGGGGGCCCGGAACATCTGGTCATGGCCGCTCATGAGAAAGGTCATGCAGCAGTATTGCAGCTGGAAGCGTCCGGACGAGTGCCCGCACGTCGCCGAATGCGATCACACGCTGACGGCCTGCCGGAACATCTACGGGCGGCAATCCCTGTTCGGCGGGTTCCCGATGGTGGGCAAGGGGGCACTGTATGGAAGCTAGGCTGACGCCGGAACAGCGCGCGGCCCTGCGCGTCGTGTTCTCCGGGCAGTACAGGACGGGAGGTCGGGGGGAACGCTGCCCCGTGCGCCGCGTGCCGCTGTACAACTGTTGGGGGCTGGTCATGGCCGTGACGTCCATCCTCGGCGTCCCGGCCCCGGACGTCGCGTCCCCCGCGGTGCCCACGGCCCGCGCCGTCAACAGCCTGCAGGAACGGATGCTGTCACGCTTCATCCGGCTGGACGCCCCGCGCATGGGCTGCCTTATCGCCCTGCGGACGCACCCGCGCCTCACCCGAGCCGTCAACCATTTCGGCGTGGTGCTGGACGGCTGCCGCTTCGTCCACATCCAGAAGGACACGGGCGTCCACGTCTCACGGTTCGACGAGCAGCCGTACCGCCGCATGGCCGCCGGGTTCTGGCTTCCCCGTGAGGTGGGCCATGACTGAGCATGTCCAGCGCACGGAAGGCCGCGTCTGCCTGACGACCGCCTTTGACGTATGCAACCCCGCCGACGTGCGCGTGGAGTGGCTGCCCGTCGCGCCCGGCATGGGGATCGGCGACCTGCTGGAGCGCCGGGACTTTGTGCTGGACGACGGGTTCGATCTGGCTATCGTGCACAATGGCCGGGCTCTGGACGTCCCCGCCGCCGATGCCATAGTGCTCCTGCCCGGCGACGCCGTGACCGCGCGCATCATCCCCGCCGGGGGCGGGGGCGGCTCCAACCCGCTGCAAATCGTGGCGATGGTGGCGTTGGTGGCGTTGGCTATTTCAGCCCCGTTTATGATCGGCAGCATCGGCGGGACGGCGCTCAGTACGGGAGGTTTTTTCGCTGGCGGAACACTGACCGCCGCCGGGTCGGCATTGGCGGGCGGCATCATGATCGGCGGCTCCATGCTCATGTCCGCCGCGTTCCCCGCCCCGAAGCCTTCGCTCGGTCAGGGGCTTGGGCAGAACGCCCTCGACCAGTCCGCCACCTACGGCTGGCAGGCGCAGCGCAACCCCACGGCGCAGGGCGGAGTCATCCCCATCGTGCAGGGCACGGTCACGGACATAACACCCTTCCAGTTGTGCTCCTATATTTCGACGGACGGGGACAAACAGTATTTCAACGGGCTGTACGCCGTGGCGGAAGGCACGCTTGACGACATCTTCGACGTGAAGATCGACGGCAACCCGGCTTCGAATTACGACAACGTGCGGATCACCAAGCGGCTCGGCACGTTCGCGCAAACGTCCATCCCCGAGTTCTCGCAGGTGGTGCAGGAAACGGCGGTGGGCGTGAAGCTCTCCGAATCTTGGCACACGCTCACCTTATCCGGCACAGGGCTTTCCAAGCTCGGCATCGGCATCAATGCCATGCAGGGGCTCGGCTACGCCAACGATTCCGGCTCGCTCGATCCGATTACGGTCACGGTCGAGGTGCAATACTGTCTGGAAAACTCCTGCGAGTGGAAGGGGCTGGCGACCCTGACGCTCTCAGACGCGAAGCGTTCCGCCGTCATGAAGTACGAGGAGTTCGGGGTGGAGCGGGTTGCCGAGCCGTACAAGCTCCGCGCCCGGCGCGCATCCGGACCGACCGGGGACCGCTACATTTCCGACGTATATTGGGAGTATTACCACGAGGTCATCACCGACGATTTCCACCTCCCCGGCACGGCCCTGTTCGCCATTTGGGCCATGCCCACGGAATCGCTGTCCGGCTCCATCCCCAAAGTGACGTGCTCGGCCCGGCGCGATACCGCCATGCTTCCGGCGTCCGACGGTTCGACCGTGGCCCGGCCCCTGTCGAACCCGGCCTATGCCGTGCTGGAACTGGCGCTCAACGCCCGGTACGGTGCCGGGGAGCTTGCGGCCAACGTCGATCTGCAATCGTTCGAGCTTGCGGCGGACTGGTGCGACCGGAAGGAGATCAGGGGCGGCATGTATATCGATGCCGCCATGACCTTTGAGACGGCGGCGGGCTATTGGGGACAGGCCGGGCGGTTCACGCTGGAGCGCGTGGGCGTCCGCCTGACGTGCCTTTCGGACCGCCCGCAGGACTTCCCGGACGCGGCCTTCCTCGTCACGTCCGCCGACGTGCAGCAAGGCACCTTCGGCATGGACTGGGGGAACCTTGAAGACCGCGCCGACGGTTTCGAGGTGACGTGGTTCGACGACAAACGCGGCAAACAGACCTTGTTCGCGCCGGGACCATTCTTTTGGAAGGACAAGGATCGCCCGCCGCGCGTGTCGCCCGTGACGCTGTACCCCTGCCGGGACGAAGACACGGCATACCGGGCGGCGAACTACCTGAACCGCTGCAACCAGTACCTCACCCGCACATGCAGCTACACGCTCGGATGCAAGGCCCTCGGCAGCCACCTGCACAACGGCAGCGTCGTCCAGATCGCGGTCGACCTTTTGCTCAATACGCAATCGGGGCTGGTGGCGTCGGCCACGGCGACGACGGTCACCCTGAACCGCGACGTGCACCTTGAACCGTGCAAGGCGTATGAAATCGCACTCTCGCACATTGACCGCGAGGACACGCGCACGGGCCGGGAACTGGTGGAATTCGTCCCGCTGGCTCCGGTGGACAAGGCGACGACTACCCGCACGCTCACGCTTGCCGTCCCGTGGCGACACGTCCCGAGCCGGGACTGTTCCTGCGCCGTGGGGCCGCTGGATCGCGTCGTGCGCTGGTACCGCGTCACATCCATGTCCCGCGCCTCGGACATGACGGTCAAGCTGTCCTGCCTCGAATACGACGAGGCGATCTACACGGACGAGGGCGGCGCGCCGGATACCGACGGCGCCGGGGATTGGGAAAGCGTCGCCGGGCTCATGGCGTCCATCATCTCGACTGTTGAGGACGGCGTGGAAAAGCGCCTCCTGAGCTTGTCATGGCGCGGCTATGCCATGCGCTGGAAAGTCTTTTACCGCCGTCCCGGCGTCGACAGTTCGTGGACGCTGGCCGGAAGCACGGCCCGTCCGGCGTATGTCGTCCGCAACCTTGAAATCGGCTATGTCTACCGGCTCGCCGTCACGGCCACGTCGAACCCGATGGACGGCAAGGCCATTGACGTGGACTTCCAGCTCGGATCGTCATCCGGCGTCGTGCTGGACGTCGTTGTCGGAAGCGAGCCCGTTATGGTCGGCGATCAAACCGTACAAGCCATCATCTAAGGAGATCGTATGCCTATTCAACATGGAACCATCACCGGGGACGCCGTCCATGTCCCCTACGCCGGGACGTTCGCCAACGCCGCGGCCCGCACCGGGGCCACGGGCCTTGACTCGACGCAGCACGGGAAGCTGTTCCGGCAGCTTGACGACAACTCGTTGTGGATGCTGGCGAGCACGTCGCCGCTGACGTGGAAGTCTTTGAGCCCGGACAGGGTGGCGTCTGCCGGATATGCGGACAATGCCGGATATGCAAACAACGCGGGAAACGCTGGGGCGCTGAACGGCAAGACGGAGGGGAGCCTGTCGGTCAACTACGCCAATTCGGCCAACTATGCGAACAGCGCGGGTTCCGTTTCGGGTCTTGGGGGTGCGCGGGTATCTGGAGTTGTAAGCAGATGTGGGGATGAAATTTGCGTACATGCGCCTGCGGGCGGGCAATATCTCGTCTTATACGGACAACGGGTAGCGGTCACTAATGGACGTAGGGGGGGTGAACTTTACGCGACATTGAGCCCCGGAATTTACGCTGGGGGGAGCCATTTGGGACAGACTGGAAACCGTGAAAACGACGACGCGCACATGGTGGCCTATGCGGGCGAACTCTACCGGGTGTAAAAAAGGAAATGTATGTACCAGATAATGGATAGCATCATGAATGAAACGGAAGGTTCCGGCAGGTGGGACGTTTCCACAGTTTTTATCCGCCCCGACGGTTCCTATCTTATCCGGAGGCTCGATATCGTGTGCGGAGACGCCCTTTATCACGTGCCGGATGAAGGGAAGTGGAAGGGGATGTTTGATGCACTCACGGACTATGTATCAGAGCATCCGGAAACTCTCCGGGACATCCCCGTCCATACTCCGACGCTGGAGGAAGTGAAGACCGCCAAACTCTCCGAAATCAACGCGGCTGCGGACAGGGCCATAGGCACACTCACGGCGACCTATCCGGACCGGGAGATCAGCACGT
>ERZ836760.1229-NODE-1229-length-29529-cov-4.133643_pt1 | contig 29529 bp, 26 predicted proteins | sample MGYA00519941_ERZ836760 | MGnify/ENA primary metagenome ERZ836760 (study PRJEB31850, sample SAMEA3708807) | human gut metagenome | biome: human gut; feature: human-associated habitat; material: faeces | place: China | collected 2014 ... | reverse complement strand
TCACCTGCTTTTACTAATTTATAAGTCAATAATATATCAATTTTTTAAAAAAATCAAATATAAACAAATTTTTATTAAAATTCGCAAAAAAATCTGTAAATTCTACAATTGACACAAAGCTTTATCGTGATATACTAAATAATCGTAATTTTAATTAGGTTTGGTGAAAAGATTGAAATATGTTAAGCAGTTTTTAATTATACTTTTAATTTCATTTATGGGCGAGGGACTTAATTTTCTTATTCCTGCGCCTGTTCCGGCAAGTATTTATGCCATGGTGATTTTATTCGTATGCCTTTGCACTAAAATTATTAAACTTGAAGCTGTAAAGGATGCAGGTATGTTTCTTATTGAAATAATGCCGCTTATGTTTATTCCGGCCGGTGTGGGACTGATGAAAAGCTGGGGAGTTTTAAAACCGCTGATTATTCCGGTGGTTGTGATAACGGTTATATCTCTTATTGCAGTAATGGCTGTCAGTGGGCGGATATCGCAGAGAATTATTAAAGCTCAAGAAAAAAAGAGCAGCGAAAGTGAGGGTACAGTAAATGAGTGAGTTTTTTGAAAGCTCGGCATTTTTAGGCGTTACAGTAAGCCTTTTATCTTACGCTTTCGGTTCATTTTTAAAGAAAAAATTTAAGACGGGTATTTTTAATCCTCTTCTTATTTCCATTGTTATTACTATTGTATTTCTTTTGAACTGTAATATTGATTATGATACTTATAATGACGGTGCTAAATACTTGAGCTGGCTGTTAACTCCGGCTACTGCCTGCCTTGCAATTCCGCTTTATCAGCAAATCGAACTTCTTAAAAAGAATCATAAAGCGGTGCTTTTCGGTATCTTATCAGGTGTTTTAACAAGTCTTACCACTATTATGGTTTTGGCTTTTATATTTAAACTGTCACATAAGGAATATGTAACATTACTGCCGAAATCTATTACTACCGCTATCGGAATGGGAGTAAGCGAAGAGCTTGGCGGGTATGTAACAATAACTGTTGCAGTAATAGTTATAACAGGTGTGTTAGGCAATATTTTAGCAGATGGAATTTGCAAAATATTTAAAATCAATCATCCTATTGCCAAAGGTATTGCTATCGGCACATCTTCGCACGCAATCGGCACAGCCAAAGCAATGGAGCTTGGAGAGGTTGAGGGTGCTATGAGCAGCCTTTCAATCGCTGTATCGGGTATACTTACTGTTTTGGGTGCAATCATTTTTGCACATATTATATAAATAAAACCTCGAGTTTTTACGCTCGAGGTTTTATTTATTTGTTTGTTCGTTTAGTCAAGTGCGTCTGATACAGCATCTCCTGCTTTGTCAACACCTGAACCTATTCCGTCTGCCACATCATCTGCGCCTTTGCCGATGTCGTCGCCGACTTTATCTGCTTTTTCGCCTGCTTTGCTTACAGCACTGCTGGCTTCGCTTTCCATATTATCTGTTGTTTTACTTGTATCGGAAACGGTGGTTTCGCTTGACGGAATTGTAGTTGTTGTCATATCATTGTTGTTTTTTGCACATCCCATAAATACAGTTGCAATTACTGCAATTGCTATTGCTATAATTAAAATCTTGCTGTTCATAATGATACTTCCTTTCAAGAGTATTATTTTCTGTTTTAGTATAATTATTCAATTATTTTGTAAGCGTGCCGCCGTCGGAATAAAGCAAAAGCATAATATCTTCTTCATATCCTTTATCGGCGTTAATATAAATCAAAACTTCTTCTTTTGTTTCACTGCTCTTGCACCTGAATTCATAGCAGTTGGCTTCTTTTCCGTTTTCTTTCGGTATCACGCATTTTTTGCAATTGATAACTTCAAGATTTTTTGATAATTTACTTTGAGCTTCGCTTTTTGTAAGCTTGCAGTCAAAACCTTTTCGTTTGATGTGATTTGTTAAATATCCCTGTGCTTCAAGTGATACTATTTTGCCGTTATCCATTGAAACCCCGACTTTAATTAAATCTGCATAATAGGTTGTATTTTCTGTTTTGTACGCAAAATTTATTGTGCAAATATTGTTGTTAATCGCATAATAGGTGCTTTCCATATTACTGTAACCGAGCATATTAAGATAGCTTTGAGCAAGGTTTATTGCGTTGTCTTTATCTATTGATGAACGATTGATTTTTCCGCCGTAAAGGATATAAGCCACATATCCGCCTTTTTTGGTGATTCCGATTGTTTTTTGAGAATAAGTGAATGTGTAACAAGGCATATCACCGCTGTCTTCACCCGAATATGTTACTTCGCTTATATTGCAGCCAAGTGCTTTTGCCGCAACTTCGCGTGCGTTTTCACGGCTTACTTGTTCGGCCTTTTCAAGTAAGGTCGATTTTCTGTTCAATACCGCGTCGGCAAATGGACCGTCATAAAGCAAAGTGGGATAATCTTTAAACACTTTTGATGTTGCCGAAAAGCTGTGGGAAAGTGAAGAAATTTTCATTTCCTTTGCCTTTAGCTCATCCGTGTCAATATCCGCACCGTTGTTTGCAATTGTTGCCATATTGCTTACTGATTCGTTAAGCTCTTTTGAATATTTCAAAAGCTTTGTCAAATTTTGATGTTCTTCATCACTGATACTTTGATTTGCCGCAATTTTGTTTGCAATATATGATGCATAGTCGCTTGCCTGCGTGATGAATTTGTAGGTTGAATTCAAATTCATTTGCTCAACGGGCAGGCGTGAAAGCGCGTCTTTAGCCTGTGAACATTCGGCATATAAGTCTTTGCTTATATCCATAAGCATTTTATCCGAATTTGAATAAACCGATTTTGTTAAATTGGTTTCGATTGAATCGAGATTTTCTGAAAGTTCGTTTAAACTTTGCTGATAATTCAGTTCAAGCTGTGCTTTGTATGAGTTTGCAGTAGTCATATTCATTATCGCATATATTGAAAGAACAGCCGCAAATGCAATAGCGTATGAAAACAGCCTGATATAACCTCTTTTTGTCATAAAAATTACCTCCGATTTATATTTTTGACTGAATTTTGAAAAACATTCAAAAAAATGTTTTATTGTTATGGTATTTGTGATATAATGCAATTACTTGTAATTAGTATGGAGTAGTAGAATTATGGCACGAATTAAAGGGAAAAAGCGAATAGTTGTTAAGGTAGGCACATCAACTTTAACCCACCAAACAGGCAAAACAAATATTGCAAGACTTGCAAAGCTTGCATCTGTTTTATCCGATTTAAAAAATGAAGGGCATGAAATAGTGCTTGTATCAAGTGGTGCTATTGCAGTAGGTTGGTCAAAACTCGGACTCAGTGAAAAGCCGAAAACAGTCCAAGGGCTTCAGGCTTCTGCCGCTGTTGGCCAGTGCGAACTTATGTTTCTTTATGATAAATTATTTTCCGAATATACGGTAACCGTGAGCCAGCTTCTTTTTTCTGCCGATACTTTACGCAATCCGGAAGAAAAGGAACACTTGGTTGATACATTTAACCAACTTCTTGATTACGGTGCATTGCCGATTATAAATGAAAATGACTCGGTTTATATTGAAGAACTTTTAAACGGTGATAATGATTGCTTAAGTGCTATGGTTGCTACTCTTATTGACGCTGATTTGCTTATTATGCTTACTGATACTTACGGTCTTTATGATTCAAATCCAAGTGAGAATGATGATGCAAAGCTCATCGGTGTTGTTGAAGAAATAAATGATGATATTTACTCAATTGCCGGTGGTGCAAGCGAAAAGGGTACGGGCGGATTTCAAACGAAAATTAAAGCCGCACAAATTGCAACGGATGATGGTATACCGGTAATAATTATGAACGGCGAAAAGCCTACCGATTTATATAAGGTGCTTTCAGGTGAAAGTATAGGTACATATTTTAAGGCAAAGGGTGATAATAATGCTTGAACAGTTAGGAATAAACGCAAAAAAAGCATCGGCAAATTTGGCAGGTGCATCAACCGAACTTAAAAATAAAGCACTTGAAGCTATTGCAAATGCGCTTGTAGATAATGCTCAAAAAATTATTGATGCAAATAAAGTTGATTATAATGCGCAACGCGGAATTCTTGACGGTGGAATGCTTGACAGGCTTATGCTTGATTTTGACAGAATTAAGGGTATGGCAGACGGTTGTATTCAGGTTATGAAGCTTGATGACCCATGCGGCAGAGTACTTGAAACAGTTGAAAGGCCTAACGGACTTGTTATTAAAAAAGTAAGTTGCCCTATGGGTGTTATAGGTATTATTTATGAGGCAAGGCCTAATGTTACTGCCGACGCGGCTGCTCTTTGTTTAAAAAGCGGCAACGCTGTTATTCTTCGCGGCGGAAAAGAAGCAATTCATTCAAATATTGCTATTTCCGATGTTATGAGAGAAGCGGTTAAATCAGTCGGTATTGATGAAAATGCAATTCAGCTTGTGCATGATACATCAAGGCAGTCATCAACAGAGCTTATGAAGATGAAAGGCACGCTTGACTGCCTTATTCCAAGGGGAAGTAAAAGGCTTATTCAGGCGGTTGTGGAAAATGCGAGTGTTCCTGTTATTGAAACAGGTTCAGGCAATTGCCATATTTATGTTGATGAAAGTGCAAATGTTAATATGGCGGCTGAAATTATATTTAATGCGAAAACACAGCGCATAGGTGTTTGCAATGCCTGCGAAAGCCTTGTTATCCACGAAAATATTATTGAAAAGGCTTTGCCGGCAATAAAAGCAAAGCTTGATGAAAAAAATGTTATTATTCGCGGTGATGAAAAAGCAAGAGCGGTTTGCCCTGATATTGAAAAGGCGAGTGAGGAAGATTTCGGCACAGAATATCTTGATTACATTATCAGTGTTAAAACAGTTTCTTCACTTGATGAAGCGATAGAGCATATAAATAAATATTCAACAGGCCATTCCGAAGCCATTATTACGGAAAATAAAGATAATGCAGATAAGTTTATGAAACTTATTGATTCGTCTTCTGTTTACCATAATGCATCAACAAGGTTTACAGACGGCGGCGAATTCGGCTTGGGTGCGGAAATAGGTATTTCTACCCAAAAACTGCACGCAAGAGGGCCTATGGGACTTAGGGAACTTACTACTACTAAATATCTAATTTTTGGAGACGGACAAATCAGATGATAACGGATGAGGAAAGGCAGAAGATGCGTAAAAAGCGTCAGCGTGCCAGAAAACGAAAAAAAATCAGAAAAAATATTTTACTCACTCTTGCAGTGATAATAATATTATTGGCTGTTTTTGTGATAACAATTAAAATTGTTAACCCTGATTTTTTTGAGGCTTTGTATGACGGCGGCAAGGGACAGCAGGTAATTGAACTTATTGATTCAAAAATATTAGGCAAAACCACCGAGACACAGCCGCAAAGCACTACTGAAAAAGAAACTACAACAAAAGTGCACGAAACAAACAAGGTAAATTATGATTATGATGATTTCGGTGTGTTCGCATTTGATACATCACTGCAAGGTAATCAAGTGGGTAATTTGCTTAATAAAACAGGTGGTGCCGTAACTTACAGTTCATCATATATTTATTATTCTGTCAGCGGCAAGGGCATTTTTCGCTTTGAACCTAATGAAGAAAAGAATTCAAATGTTATTAAAGGTAATTATAATTTTAAATATCTTAATGTGCTCGGCGATTATCTTTATGCGGTTGATACAGACAGTGCAACGCTTAAAAAATTCCCTGTTTCCGGCGGTGACAGCGTAACTGTAAGCGATAATATCGCATTTGCGTATTTATATAATGATAAAATTTATTTTGTTTCAACCGATAACAGCGTAGGTTTTATAAATTTGAATGATTTTCAAAAAACGATTTTATATACTGCTTCGGCTGATAAGACGGTATCATTTGCAGGCATTTCGCTTTACAGAATATTTTTTGTGACTCACGATAATGTTGCGAATTATGATGAATATATCACCGTTAATATGAGTGATGCAAACGATGTACTCAATTGGCACGATGATACAAATAATAATGATATAGTTAATATGTCATTAGAATGTGGATTTATGTATTATTACAAAAAAAATGATGATTCATCATATTCACTTTGCAGAAAAAAATTCGGCTCTGAAAATGAAGTTGTTTTAGTTGAAAACTGCTCTGTTACAGATTATCCCGTTGTTTATTCAAACAGGCTTTATTTCAGCGAACTTGACGGTTCAAAGTTTAAAGCAAGAGAGCTGAATATGAATTCAAACGAAGTTAAAACAATGCTTTTAGCATCCGATTGCGACAGCACGGGTTCTATCGGTATCGGATATGGCTATCAATATGTATTTTTAATCGGCAGTAAGAGTGAAAACAGCGAATCTGTATGTAAAGCAAGTTGTATTTACACCTCTTCTTCCGGGGATAATACCTTAAGTTTTAACGGTGAAAAGCTTACTTATTAAATTATTATTTGAGGAAAGTTTATGGACAAGTACAAAAAATTAGCGTCAAATACAATAATATTTGCAATAGGCACTTTTTCTTCAAAGGTACTTTCTTTTTTGTTGATGCCGTTTGTTACAAGAATGATGGGAACGGGCGATTATGGTGCTGCTGATTTGGTTCAGCAAACCGTTAATGTGCTTATTCCTATTGTAACATTGCAGATTAACAGTGCTGCGCTCAGATTTGCACTTGATAAAGCGACAAATAAAGCAGATGTATTCAAGGTCGGAATTAGGACTACTTTTGCCGGATTTGCGGTATTTTTGCTGTTTACTTATCCTTTAAGCATGCTTACAATCAATGATTTCCATTTAGGCGATTATATAATTTTAATTATTGCCTTTGTTTTGGTTTCAAGCCTTAGACAGCTTTGCCAGCAATTTGTCAGAGGTAGCGGCCATGTTAAGCTTTATGCGTTTGACGGTATTCTTGCAACAGCAACAACACTTGCATTTACCATATTATTCCTCGGTCCGTTTAAATGGGGTGTAACGGGATATATCGTTGCCATAATTGCATCTGATGCTTGCTCGGTTGTATTTTATTTTGCCGCAGCAAAGCTTTACAGATATGTGAGATTTAATAAACTTAAAGATAAGGGCATTGCTTTTCAAATGCTTAAATATTGCGTGCCGCTTATTCCTACCGTTGTACTGTGGTGGATAATAAATGTGTCTGACAGATATATGGTAACATATTTTATTTCATCTTCTGCCAATGGACTTTATACTGCCGCATCTAAAATACCTAATTTTGTAATACTTTTTTCGCAAATATTTATTGACGCTTGGCAGCTCAGTGCGGTTGATGAATATGACCAAGAGGGCGGTGCGCACTTCTTTACCAAGGTATTTCGTGCTTATTCGGGCGGTGTATTTGCAGTGGCTTCCGTGCTTATATTTATGTGCCAAATTATTACCAGAATACTTGTGGCAAAGGATTATTATGAATCTTGGCAATTTGTACCTATTCTTATTATTGCTACAACTTATTCGTGTATCGTTAACTTCCTTGCCTCCGTATATATGGCAAAGAAAAAGAGCCTTATGTCACTTGTTACCGCTATGAGCGGCGCTGTCACAAACTTTGTATTAAATCTTGTGTTTATTCCGCGTATGGGTGCTAACGGTGCAGCACTTGCTACTGTTTGTGCATTCCTTGTTGTATTTGTAACAAGGGGCATTGATACAAGAAGATATATTAAAATTGACTTTAAATTACCTGTGCTTTTGAGCGAAACCGCTGTTCTTGTTTCGCAATCCGTACTTCTTCTTAAATTCGGAAATACATTGTGGATTTACGGTGTTGAAGCTGTGCTTGTTGTAGTGATGATTCTTCTAAACTTAAAGCCTATTAAGGAACTTGTAAATCTTCTTTTAGCTAAATTTATTAAGAAAAAGAAGTCATAATATGAACAATGATATATTACAGTTGCAAAAAGCATAATTTTAGTATATAATGTACAAAGAACATAGTAAAAATAACTGAAAATATAATTCTTTTTGGAGGATTTGTATGGAAAAGATGACTGTTTCGCAAGCAAAGAAAGCTATCAGCGATAAGCTTAGTCATTTCTTTGGTGTAGATACAAAAACAGCAACAGACGCTCAATATTACAAAGCAGTTGCACTTATTGTTCGTGACAGACTTTCACAGATGAACAGTGATTTCAGGCACGAAGCTAAAGGGCAGGACAGCAAAGAAATTTATTATCTTTGTATGGAATTCCTTATGGGCCGCTCACTTAAAAATAATCTTTACAATCTTGATTTAACAGATACATTTAAAAAAGCACTTGAATCATTTGATGTAAGCCTTGATAAGCTTTATGAAAAAGAGCCTGATGCAGGACTTGGTAACGGCGGTCTTGGCAGACTCGCAGCTTGCTATCTTGACGGTCTTGCTACAAACGGTTTTCAGTCAATGGGTTATTCAATCAGATATGAAGCAGGTATTTTCAAGCAAAAGCTTGTTGACGGCTGGCAGACTGAACTTCCTGATTTCTGGCTTCCGGGCGGTGATGTTTGGCTTGTTCCGCGTGATGAAAGAAGTGTTGAAGTTAAGTTTGAAGGTTGGGTTGATGAAAGCTGGGACGGTGATTTCCACCATGTTGATTACAGAGATTGCAACACTGTAACAGCAGTTCCTTATGATATGTATGTTTCAGGTAAAGGCAAGGGTGTTTCAAGGCTTCGTCTTTGGGCATCAAGAAAACCGGAACTTGATATGGGCCTTTTCAATTCGGGTTCATATGTTAAGGCTATGGAGCAAAGTGCTATGGCTGAAGCTATTTCTAAAGTTCTTTATCCTGCCGATAATACACCTGAAGGCAAGTCACTTCGCCTTCGTCAGCAATATTTCCTTGTTTCAGCGTCAATTCAGGATATTATTCAGCGTCACCTTACTAAATACGGTACACTTGATAATCTTCCTGATAAAGTTGCAATTCATATTAACGATACGCATCCCACAATGGCAATTCCTGAACTTATGAGAATTATGCTTGATGAATGCGGATATGATTGGGACACTGCTTGGTCGCTGGTAACAAGAACTGTGGCTTATACCAACCATACAGTTATGAAAGAAGCACTTGAATGCTGGAGTGAAGATCTTTATAAGCGCCTTCTTCCTCGTATTTATTCAATTACTAAAGAAATTGATAATCGCTTCCGTGCATATGTTTGGGGCGCAACAGGCGATGCAGATAAGGTTGAAAGAATGGCTATTGTTTCAGGCGGCGTTGTAAGAATGGCTAACCTTTGTGTTGCAGGTTCACATTCTGTTAACGGTGTATCGGCACTCCATTCTGAAATTCTTAAAGATACTGTATTTAATGATTTTTACACCATTACCCCTGAAAAGTTCACAAATGTAACAAACGGTATTGCATTTAGAAGATGGATTTGCCAGTCAAATCCTAAGCTTACTTCATTTATTACCGAACTTATCGGTGACGAATTTATTACAAAGAGTGATGAACTCCTTAAACTTCGTGAATTTAAGGATGATAAGCAGGTTCTTGACAGGCTTGCAGCTATCAAGCTTGCAAATAAAGAGAAATTTGCAGATATAGTTAAAAAGAGAAACGGTATTGAACTTGACCCTACATCTATATTTGATGTTCAGGTTAAAAGACTTCATGAATACAAGAGGCAGCAGCTTAATGTTCTCAACATTATTGCCGAATATCAAATGCTCAAGGCTAATCCTAATATGAAATTCCAGCCGAGAACATACATTTTTGCATCAAAAGCAGCTCCGGGCTACTTTATGGCCAAGAAGATTATTGAACTTATTGATGCACTTTCAAAGGTTGTTAATAATGACCCTGATATTAAAGGCAGAATTAAAGTTGTCTTTATGGAAGATTACAATGTTTCTCTTGCTGAAAAGCTTATGCCTGCGGCAGATATTTCAGAGCAGATTTCACTTGCCGGCACAGAAGCATCAGGTACCGGTAATATGAAGCTTATGTTAAATGGTGCTGTTACTCTCGGTACTCTTGACGGTGCAAATGTTGAAATTCACGATGCTGTCGGTGATGATAATATCTTTATCTTCGGTTTGAAAACTCCTGAGGTTATGCAACTTCAAAAGAAGGGCTATAATCCTATGGAATATATGTATAATAATGATGTGCTTAAATCTGCTGTTGAATTTATTCAGGCAGGGGTTAACGGCAAAAGCTTTGGTGAAATCAGCTCATCACTTATGAATGTTGACCAATATATGGCACTTGCTGATTTTGCAGATTACCAAAAGGCACAGCAATTGTCTGCTAAAGCATATCAGGATAAAGAAAAGTTTGCAAGAATGTCGCTTATGAATATCAGCGGTGCAGGTATATTCAGTGCTGACCGTTCAATTATGGACTATGCGAATAATATTTGGCATACACAGCCGGTTAAGTTTAAGGAAGAAACACCTAAAGCTTCTAAAAAATCAGCTCCTATGCAAGCCGAAGCAAAGAAGCCTGCAAAAAAGAGTGCTGCAAAGAAAGCTGAACCTAAAAAGGAAACAGCAAAAAAGCAGACTAAAAAGCCTGCAAAAAAATCTAAGTAATCATTTTATTATAATTTAAAGAGGTTAATTAAATTAACCTCTTTAGTTTTGTATAGAGGTTTGAAGTGCAGATATATAATTCACGAGATAAGTCATATAAATCAATAATTTCGGCAATTGCAACAAATGAAAAATGCAAATTTCGTATTATAGTTCCAAGAGATATGAAATGCTGCGGCGCGTGCCTTGCCATAACAAAGGAAAGTGAGCAAACAGCTTATTATAATATGTTTTGGGCAGGAATGTGCGGTGAGAATTTTGAATATTGGGAGCTTCATTTTTATGCCACCACACCGGGACTTTATTTTTACCATTTTGTGCTTGATACCCCTTGGGGCAAAAGCTATATTAAAAATGCAGGTGAGGGTAGGGGCGAACTTAATGCATTTTTGCCTGATTTTCAGCAAACCGTGTATGATGAAAATTCTGTCACACCTGACTTTTTAAAAGGGGGAATAATGTATCAAATTTTCCCGGATAGATTTTTTAAATCAAATCAAGAAAAGAAAAATGTGCCAACCACACGCGTTTTGCGCAAATGGGGCGATACTCCTTATTGGAATGAGGAGCAGATGAACGGTATTTGGAATAATGATTATTTCGGCGGTGACCTTAAAGGAATTGAAGAAAAATTACCTTATATTGCAGATTTGGGCGTTACCTGTATTTATCTGAACCCTATTTTTGAATCACATTCAAACCATAGATATGATACTGCCGATTATGAAAAGGTTGACAGCCTTTTGGGTGATGAAAATGACCTTAAGAGCCTTTGCAAAAAAGCAAAGGAAAAGTATGGAATAAGTATAATACTTGACGGTGTATTCAGCCATACAGGTTGCGACAGCAGATATTTTAATATGTATAATCATTATAATGATGTGGGGGCATATAACAGCAAGCAAAGCCCATATTATTCATGGTACAAATTTATAAAATGGCCTGATGATTACCATTCCTGGTGGGGTATTAAGCTTTTGCCGGAAGTTATTGAAGAAGATGAAAGTTACAGAAATTACATTTGCGGTAAAAACGGAATACTGAAAAAATGGCTTAAATTCGGCATTGCGGGTTACAGGCTCGATGTTGCAGATGAATTGCCTGATATTTTTCTTGATGATTTAAGGAAATCCGTAAAATCGGAAAATCCTAATGCTATTATTATCGGCGAAGTGTGGGAGGATGCCACAAATAAATTTGCTTACGGGCAGAGAAGAAAGTATCTTCTCGGCGAAGAGCTTGACAGTGTAATGAATTACCCGTTTGCAGATGCGGTGTTGGACTTTGTTCGTTTTGCTAACGGTGACAGCTTTTTTAACAGCATTATGTCAATAGTTGAAAACTATCCGCCGCAGGTATTAAGCGTGCTGATGAATCATATCGGAACTCACGATACTGTGCGAGCAATTACCCGCCTTGCAGGTGAAAATCCTGACGGACACGACAGAACTTGGCAGTTTGAGCATAATACTCTTTCAAAATTCGATTATTTAAGGGGCGTTTCTATGATGAAAATTGCTTCCCTTATTCAGTTTACACTTCCGGGTGTACCGTCAATATATTACGGTGATGAAATCGGTATGCAGGGTATGAAAGACCCGTTTAACCGCGGATGTATGGCTTGGGATGATGTAAACGATGAACTTTTGAAGTGGTATAAGCGTCTTGGGCAAATCAGGCACAGCTCAAAAGCTTTTATAAACGGTGATTTTGAAAAGGTTTATTGTGACGGAGGAGTTATTGCATATTCACGCAACTGCGAATCTGATAGTGTTTTGGTTGCAATAAATAATTCAAATGAAAGTAAAAAAATATTTGTCGGTACACAGTGGGATAATTCCTATTCGCTTTTCGATGAAATATGTGTTGACGGTTTTATAACCTTACCGCCTTATAGATATACTTTGCTTTCAAAACAAAATAAATAAAATAACCCCGCTGTTTTCTTTCAATATGAAAGTTAACAGCGGGGCTATTTTTTTAATATAGCATAAATTATATATACTCAACATTTTCGCTTGATTTAAACATCATTATAAAAGGAATTATAAGCAATGCGCTTGCTATAAAAACACTTTTAACATCAAGATATTTTGTTACTACCGCACCCACAATTGCACCTATAACGAAAAACAGATTTATGCCATAATAGGTCAAGCTTCTTATTGCGATACTTTTATCTTTCTTGCTTATTCCTAAAAAAAGGAGTTCCGTACCGCTTCTTAAATTGCCGGTGCACATTGGTGTTGCAACGGTGTTACCGTTTATAACTCTGAAACTTTCAACTTGAAGTGAGCAAACAAACGATACCATAACATTAACAAAGGTGTTGCCCTTGCCGCTTGGAATGAAACCGCATATTATCAGGATAATTATTTCTGCCAACACAATTATTTGCCGCCAGTGCATATGCGTGTTTTTTTTAAGTGTTGCCTTAATTACTTCGGAAATTAAGATGCCGAGTGCAAATGCAAGGATAGGCACAACATAATGTATTACCCTTTCAAAATCGCCCTTTGCAATATTTATGCCCATAAGTACAATGTTGCCCGTTTGAGCGTTTGCAAATACACCGCCGCGCGTGATAAATGTATAAGCATCAAGAAAGCCGCCGCAAAGTGCAAGCATTATGCCGAGTATGAAATTTTCACTCATTTGTTTTTCTTTGAATTTTTTATTTAATTCCATATTAGAAATCCTTGTGTAAAATGCATATGTTAAGCGGACGAAGTGTTTTCGTCCGCCCAAATCTTATATAAACGATGTTATACTCTTGCCACCATTTCACCGTATTCTTCTTTACTCTTTTTGATGAATTCTTCAACCTGTGTTGCACTTGGCATAGCGTCAGAGCATGAATGTGCGCTGATAAGAATTGAGGCAGAAGCTGAGCCGAATTCAAGACATTCAATTATTTCTTTTCCTTGAAGCAAGCTGTAAAGGAAGGATGAACCGTAACCGTCACCGCCGCCGAAACCTTTAAGCTTAACAGCAGGGAATGGCTTGATAGAATAGAATTTACCGTCATTTGTATATGCGGTTGAACCCTCTTTACCGTGCTTGATAACACAGATGGCCGCACCGAATGACTGCCAATATTTTGCAGATTCAGGGTCGGAATTTTTGACACCTACAATGCCTTCGGTTAAATCAAATTCTTCTCTTGAACCCATTATAATGTCGGCATTTTGTGCCACAAGGCTGTAATATACGGCGATTTCATCTTTTGAAGTCCAGGTGTATTCCCTGTAATCAATATCAAATATAATGCGAACATTATTCTTTTTTGCAAGCATCATAGCTTTAAGGCAAGCTTCTCTTGACGGTGATTTTGCAAGTGCTGTACCACTGATTACAATCGCTTTTGCCGATGCTATGTATTCTTCGTCTATATCTTCGGCAGCCATACAAAAGTCTGCAACATTGTCACGATACATAAGTATGGATGATTTTTCTTTAGAAAGAATTTCCGTAAATGTAAGGCCGATACATTCACCGTTCTTTGCTCTTGTTACATGGCTTGTATCAATACCCTCTTTTTCAAAATAGTTAACTACAAAATCGCCGAATTGGTCATTGCTGACACATCCGCAAAAGCCTACTTTGCAGCCAAGCCTTGCAAGGCCTACTGCAATGTTTGCAGGTGAGCCGCCGACATATTTGTTGAAATTTGATGATTCGCTGAGCGGCATATACATATCTGTCGGATTAAAGTCGATAGCAATTCTGCCGATTGGAATAAAGTCAAGTGGCTTTGACATATCAAATTCTACATATTTCATAAATTTTACCTCTCATATATACAAATAATATTGTTAAGCTTTATTGTCTGTGCCGAAAATCAAAATGTGCTTTTTTGCATTTTGATAAGCACCCTCAACTTCAGCACCCTGCAAATCATAGTATCCGCTTATTTCACCTTTTTCATAGGCAGATTTAACTGTATGCTCAACACTGTCGAAAGTAGCGGTTGCAATATTTATTTTTTTAATACCGGTATGCGCACAGCGTACAAAATCATCAGGTGTAATTCCTGTGCCGCCGTGCAAAACAAGCGGTAATTTTGTATTTTTTTCAACTTCTTCCAGTATATCAAATCTGAGCTTGGGTGTACTTTTGTAATTTCCGTGTGCATTGCCTATTGCAATTGCAAGTGCATCAACACCTGTTTCTTTTTCAAATTTAACTGCGTCTTCAGGTTTTGTGCAGTTAATGGCAATGTCTTCGCTTCCGTCTTCAGAACCGCCCACACAGCCTATTTCTGCTTCAACATCCGCACCGTATTTTTTAGCAAGTTTTATAACTTCTTTTGTAACTTTAATGTTTTCGTCAAGCTCCAAGTGTGAACCGTCAAACATAACAGAAGTAAAGCCAAGTTCAAGTGCTTGGCTGATTTTTTCAATGGTTTTGCCGTGGTCAAAATGAACTGCAACAGGTGTTTTGGCATATTTGGCACTTGCTACCATAAGCGGCCCTATAAGTTCAAGCGGACTTTGCTTGAGCCTGACTTCCGCTATTTGCAAAATAACAGGCGCATTAAGTTCCTCACTTGCTTTCAGTACGCCAAGCACCATTTCCATATTTGCTACTGAAAATGAGCCAATAGCATAGTTGCCTTTTTGTGCATCTGCTAAAAGCTTACTCATGTTTACAAGCATATTATTTTTACCCTCTTAAAATAAAATGGGCGAGTTGACAGTAAGCCGAGTTCTGTCGTGGGCAATTATCTATCTAGTTGCAAAATTACTCTTGCAATCAAGCCATCCTTCGAAGTTATGTGTCGAGCAAACAACCCTTCAGTCGATGTTGCAGTGAATAGGGTTTACATGGCAGGGAATGTTTCCACCCCCTCGGTGAGCTCTTACCTCGCCTTTCCACCCTTACCTGCTAAATATAACAGGCGGTATATCTCTGTTGCACTTTCCCTAAGGTCACCCTCGGCGGCCGTTAGCCGTTATTCTGCTCTGTACTGCTCGGACTTTCCTCATACCGATAATTCGGCACGCAATTGCCAAGTCAACTCGCTTCTTCTATTTTAAGGTAATTTATTATTCATGTCAATATATTTTATAAAATGGTAGTTGAAATAGTTTTAAATATGTAGTATATTCTTTAGTAGAATTGGAGGCGATTGTATGCCACGCTTTGAAAATGAAGATTTTGACCCTAAAAATAGAAGCAGGGAAGATATAGACAGAACAGTTCCTAAAGATGAAGATTATTATAATTATTCACCTATGGATGTTGACCTTAATTTTAATTCTAAAAAAAGAGACGATGTTGTAGTTGATAATCAGCGAAAAAACTCAAATTATGAGAATTATCAGCTTGATGATAAAGGCGATGTCACCTTTAAGAGTGAAACTATTGATGATTTCAGCAGAAGCGGCAGCCATTCAAAAGCTTTAAAGGGTAATTTTGCAAAGTTAAATAGCAGCAGACCTAATCATCATTTTGACAACAAACCCGGTAAAAACAAAAGGCACAGCAGTAAAAAGGGCAAGAAAGCAAAGGCTGTTTTGGCAGTTATTTTGGTGCTTGTTCTTATTATAGTAGGCTCGGTATTTCCGGTTCTTGCAAGAGTTAATTATGATGAGAAAAAAGAAGATAAGTATGTTACCGCAAGCGATTTGAAAAATGATTCGTCGGTTAAAAATATTCTTCTTTTAGGTGTTGATGCCAGAAATGGTGAAAATGCCGAGCAAACACGAAGTGATACTATGATGATTGTAAGCGTTGATTCAAAGCATCATTCTATAAAGCTTGTATCGTTTCTTCGTGATACTTGGGTGTATATTCCGTCACTCGGGCATGAGCAAAGGCTCAATGCGGCATGCTCTGACGGGGGATATAAAAATGTAGTTGAAACTATTGAATATAATTTCGGTATAGATGTTGAAGGATATGTGGTAACCGATTTTGAAATGTTTAAGGTGCTGGTGGACAGCCTTGGCGGTGTTAAAATTGATGTTACCGAAAAAGAAGCTAAAGAAGTTACAAATCATCCGAAAAGATATGGCGATGTTACACTTGAATCCGGTAATAATAAACTTACGGGCGAGCAAGCACTTGCTTATTGCAGAATAAGGAAGATTGATACCGATTTCGTCAGAACTCAAAGGCAGCGTACGGTTATGAGTGCGATACTTAAAAAAGCACTCACAAATCCTTTTAAGCTTTATAAAATGGCATATAACAGTGCACCATATATTGAAACCGATTTGTCAAAGGGTGAACTTATGGGGCTTGTGTCAAAAGCAGGTACTTGCGCATTTAATATTCACCAAACAAGCGTTCCTTTTGACGGAACTTGGGATTATGCAACTATTTGGGGCAACAGTGTTATTAAAATCAATACAGAAAAAAATAAGGACAAACTTATTGACTATATTTATAACTTATCTTCAGCCGATATTAAGGCACAGGAAAAATCAGATGAATAACAATACGGCAACGAATAAAATTCGTTGCCGTATTCTTTATTATCTTATTTATCAAAAGAAGGATTGAACGCATAGTAGTTTTTACTGTCAAGTTTATCCGTAACAAGCCTTAAGCCTTCACCTCGTCACCAATCTTGTAGAAAATAATGACCGATAGTTCAAAAACAATTTTCAATTGCACTTATTCAAAATATCCATACTCATCACATATATTGTTTACTGACTCAGCAAATAATGATCTCGACTTTTTATTTATATCATTATTACTATTCTTTCTCTTTAAATACATTTCTCTCAATTCTGGCCATAAATCTTCGTCTTTAATCCATTCAATTTTTTCGTCAAGCATATAAAAACCGTCATCTTGCTCTTCCCAAGTGTAAGAATTATGTTTTTTATTAAATCTTATGTATTCCTGGCATTGGTATCCTTCTTCATCTTCATAGTCATTTACAATCGCAAAGTCTACACTATGAATGATTCTGGCATTTTTTGTATCATTAACTTTAATGGTTATAACTCTTGTTGAGTTTTCGATTTTAGAATATTTGTATTTTTTTAAATATTTTCTAAAAGCCTTAATAAGAGTGGTTTTGATTTCTTGAGGGGAATATTCATTGAAATCATCATTCGGATATATGTTCACATCCAAATCAAAACCAATATTTGATTTAGAATCATAGGTTATCATATTGCGAGAGTAGCTGCCTACAATTTTATATTGAAATGTGAATTTGTCTCTTACCTCATTTTGAACGTTCTTAAGTATTTTAATAAGATTATTGTAAGCAGATACTACTTTTTCATCATGCTTTGATATGTATTGAAAATTGTGTGACATAATAATACCTCCGATATAGTTCCCCTATCCTACCATTTAGTCTGCTTACTAAATCATTTCATTATATCAGAAAAATTATTATTGTCAATACAAATATCAGAAAAAATATTATTGTCAATACAAATTTAATTAAATATAGGTTTATGATAAAAGCATTGTTATTGTATCATTTTTATTGACAAAAATTCGCTAATAAAATATCATATAGTTATGATTAAGATTATGTTTGTGTGCCACGGCAACATTTGCCGTTCGCCGATGGCTGAATTTGTGTTAAAAGATATGGTTAGGCACAGATGCTTGGAAAAGGATTTTGTAATTGCATCCTCTGCTACCAGTACAGAAGAAATATGGAATGGTGTGGGCAATCCGGTTTATCCGCCTGCAAAGGCTGTTCTTGAAGGTCACGGCATTGACCCGAGCGGTAAAAGAGCCGTTCAGCTTAAAGCGAGCGATTACGATAAATACGATTTATTCATCGGTATGGACAGTGCCAACATCCGCAATATGACTCGTATTCTCGGCGGAGATAAGCGGGGCAAAATCCATGAGCTGATGGAATACACAGGCGGTAGCGCAGATGTTTCGGACCCTTGGTATACCCGTGATTTCGACAGGTGCTACAAGGACATCTATGCCGGTTGCGAAGCATTGCTAAACAGCTTAATATAATTATTGATTGAAACTACGAAAGGATGAAATATATGAAAATTAAACCATTCAAGATTACAAGTGCAGGAAATACATTAAGAGGAATAATGCTTAACTGTGATGCAAAAGTGCCTAAAAAGACGGTCATTTTATGCCATGGCTTTGCAAGCAATATGCTGATTACCTCGCCTTATGCAAAGGCATTTACAGATTCAGGATATGCCGTAATTATGTTTGATTTTTGTATGTCCGGCAGTGGAATTTCCGGTGGCAAAAGTGTAAATATGAGCGTACAGACTCAAAAGAAAAATCTACTTGATGTGCTTGAATATGCCAAAGCTCTTGATTTTGTTGACAACAATCACATAACCCTTTGCGGTTGCAGTCAAGGTGGACTTGTCTGCTCGTTAGTAGCTGCCGAAAAAGAGGACGAAATCGAGAGGCTGATTATGTATTATCCTGCCCTTTGTATTCCCGATGATTCAAGACGCGGATGTGTAATCGGAACAAAGATCGATCCAAACAATGTGCCTGACAGCTTTTACGGTGTTTTTGTCAAGCTCGGCAAAAAGTATGTTGATGAGGCAAGAATTCTTGACCCTTATGAGCAGATTTGCACCTTCAAAAAGCCTGTTTTGATTATTCACGGAATTGAGGACAAGCTCGTTAAGATTGAATATTCAAGAAAAGCGAATGAGAGATACGATGATTGCGAACTGATTGAGGTTCACGGCGACCACGGCTTTATCCTAAAGGGCTTCAAAGCCGGCAAGAAAGCAACTGAAAAATACTTAAGTGATTTGAATTAATGAAGCTTATGAATCAACTAAACGACAATGTTCCCGATAATGTTGTTAAGGAATTATTAGATAAATCTTATAACGAAATCCTCAACAAGCTTACAAAGAAGAAAAGAGCAGAAATATTATCATTGTAAAAATTTAATATATTAAACCTTAATAGTTGTGAATGTAAAATAGAAGTGTGTAAGTAAAAAAATAACTTACACACTTTTATTGAATAAAGTTGTCCGTGAATTATGCTTCAACATTTATTTGAATATCGTTAGTTATACCATAAATATCCATTAGTTGTTTTGTATAAACTCTAATCCTATTTGAACTTAAATTTGCTTCAACATAGATATTTGTTCCATCTATTAGTATTGGCTGATTAACAAGACTCTTATCTGTTGTCAAAATGGGATCATAGCATGGATAGTTTTTTGTTTTTGTAGATTTGTGAATAGAGTTTTCTTCAACAATTCTTTTTAGTAATTCGGAATCAAATTCATTTGCTATACTACAAATTGCAAGAAGCAACTCACGCCATGAGGCAATCTTTTTCACTGTTCCGTCAAATATAATTTCAGTAACATTAGTGCTGTTCATTGGAGTGGTTGTATCAGAAATTGGGTAAAGCCCTGGCTTAAACTCTTCGGAAGCAACCTTTGTTTGATATTTTCTAGTTCTAGGTAACGGACTGGTTATTGCTTTACAAGCTCGATTAGATATATCTTCATTTCTGTTTTTAATATCAGATTCTTTCCATTCTTGATAATTTTCAATCTCAGATGTGATAACGAATTGAACATCTTTAATTTGTTGCAATTTATCGTACCACGGTTTGTTTGAATTTTTAGAATTATACCCCGAGGACATAGGTGCTAAATTACCAATACAATTCAAATATCTATCATGAATATCCATTGCTTGTTCTCTTCCACCTAAATATTCAATCCACCAATCTGATAGTTTTTGTGGCATTAAGTGTTCAGTTGTAACCTTGTTAATTGATAATGGAATATTTTTTGTTTCGTATTCTTCTATCCTGAGTAACAATGCTCTTGCATAATTCACATTAACATCTTGCATTAGTGCATCTTTAAATTCTTCGTCTTCAGGAAATCTTCCCGATAACGAACTACTGTTTGATAATTCAAATAGTAATGATTCGTATGTTAATTCAATTTCATCACTACTTAGTTTTTCAAGTAATTGATAAAACAGACTTCTCATAGAACCACCACCACCGTATGGTGCAACGATTCTGTATCGTATCATAAAGTCTGTTAAAAGGTTTAATAGCTTTATGAGTAAGGAAACATCATTATCATACAATTTATAAAACAAATATATAAATAATGGATATAAATCGTCCGTTTTCAAAATACTTAAGTAACCAAGAATATGGTTTATTTTGTCATTAGGTGATTGCTCAAATTTTATCCAAGAAAAATATTTTGATAAAGAAAACATCTCTCTTAATATATCTAAATGAGTTGCATTAGTTTCATTGAAATGAGATTTAAACATCTTATATACATCTGCTTCTGCAACATCTTCATAAATATTCATAATAAGATAATCTCTAGCAAATTTAGAAATGTAATGGTTTGTTACTAATTGTTCGATTTTTACCCAGTAATTTTTATATAACTCTTCTTGTTCGTTGGAGTTATTAGCAAGTAATAAATAGTTCCTAATTAAGTCTGCAGAGGTAAGTTTTTTACCGGTAGAATTGATTTTTTCAAAAACTGTTTGTACTGCAGTAAGATCATCATTAATCTGCAAATTTACATCAACAATTTCTAATTTTGGTATGGTATTGTAAATATCCTCTGGCGAAACAGAACTCTCTTTAAGTAATTCAATGAAATGTAAATAGTTTTTAACCACATTACTCTTTGAATATTGGGTCAAATCCATATCATCAACAACCGCAATAAACGAATCAGTATCATAAGATGTCTGCTTTAATCTAATTCTAAATTTATCGCTACTTGTGTCATTCTTTAAGTATCTTTGATTAATACTTTTCTTAATATCATCAGAAACAAGAGATCTAATGGCGCAAAGTAGCAAAAGGATTGTAGTAACCCTTTGCTGTCCATCTACCAATATGTATTCGCTATATGCTGCACCACTATTTTTTCCAACATAGTAAACAACGTTTCCTAAATAATGCGATTTACCTGTTTTATATGCAACTACAATATCCTCAAACAACTCGTCACATTGTTCAAAAGTCCACTCATAGTTTCTTTGGAAAGGTGGTATTACAAAGCATTTATCTAATCCACCAATAAGATTTAATACTGTTTGTTCCTGTGCTCTCATGTTTTTCTCCATTTTTCACATATAATTAATTTATCAATTACATAATCGACAAATATACCTATATTTTAGCAATTATTTTTATAATACGCAATAGTTATTTCACTATTCCCATAGGAATTTATTTTTATAGGTAAAAACTTTTATTCATTTGATTCTCAAACAATATATGCTTTAATAGCATAATTATAGAAAAAAGAGAAACAATTATCAAGATTGTCTGATGACAATAGCGAAACAGTCCCCAAAATATCCCCTTATTTGTCACATTATTGACGATATGAAAACTTAACGATATAATGAAAACACCATAAAGAGTGTGCGAGGGACAAGCCCGTTGACCACACAGCAACCTGCGTTTGTAAGGTGCTAATGCTTGTATGATGGGCGTTGTATTTGTTTTTTTACACTCCTTTCTCTGCTCCCATCATAACGATGGGAGTTTTCTTTTGCACTCTTTTGGAATATATTTTTAGGAGTGTTATTATGAGAACAATCGCAAATTTATTAAACCTTGACGGCAGAGTGTATGTTTATGTGCCAAGCAAAAACATCAGAAGGCTATTCTTAAAGAATGCTGGGGATGAAGGCTTTATGTTTGCTGGCGGAGTGAAGCCTACAAGAAGACGAGCCTACGATGATATTTATGCCTTAAACAAAGATTTTACATTAAATTTTGTCGGCTCTATCGGGCATATCGCATTTCATCATCCTGACTATTTCGATAATGACAAGTTAATAAGAATAGACCATTCCGCCTATCTGTCAGGTGCAGAAAACTATATTGTAAAATAGAAAAAGCCGGCTTAAAAAAGTCGGCTTAAATCATTTGATTTCCTGTTCAAGATTTCTAAAGGTTTCTGTATCAAAGAAATCGGTTATTGTTATATCCAAACCGTCACAGATTTTCTTAATTGTGGTTATGCTTGGGTTTTTGCTTTGATTATAAACGTTGGATTTAACAGTTGTGTACGGAACACCAAAAATTGTCGAAAGATGACAGGAATTTGGTCTTTTTTCATAGGGTTGTATTATGCTCCTTTGCGACCTGCGTTAATAGTTTATGATAACTCATCAGCCCGCCTCCTTTCAATAGATGTAGTACAATATATAGTCTATAAAAATTTGTCGAACCGTGATAAAGAGTTTTATTTTATTATTCGTAGTTTTTGTTACATATCGGATTATATGTAGTTGTTAAAACTGTTTGATTATGGTAAAATGATTTTATTGGTGGTGATTGAATGTTAGAATCAGGACTTTACGAACAAGTAATAAACAAAGAATTAGGTGTAGCTATCGACAATGCCGATGACAAGGATTGTTCAACTGCGCCTATTGATAGTGCAGAAGCTTCAAAGGTACTTTCTAAATACATAGCTGATATTATCGAGAAAGGTCTCGATACTGTTGCTGATAACGGAGGAGACATTAATAGCCAAGTTGCACTTGCAAACAAAATTGTAAGTACCATTATTGCCGAGAGTGGTGAAGAAGAATTTAGTGCAATGTCTGTTGATGAACGTGCTGAACAGCTCCTTTCTGTGCTGGACAAAATACATACAGGCACAAGTAAAAACACTTTGCCACGTCCTGAAACGTCAATTGCTCAAAGTTCATTATTTACCGGTGCAATTCATGAGCCACAAATGTTTACAGAACTAAAAAAAGAAATCCTATCTGCAGATAAAATTGACATGCTCGTATCATTTATTAAGTGGAGTGGACTTCGACTTATTATTGATGAATTGCGTGAATTTACTCAAAACGGTGGAAAATTACGTATTATAACAACCTCGTATATGGGTGCAACTGATGTTAAGGCTATAGAAGAGCTAAGCACTCTTCCTAACACTGAAATCAAGGTGTCATACGATACAAAACGCACTCGTTTACACGCTAAAACATACGTTTTTTACCGCACCACTGGTTTTACTACTGCTTATGTCGGCTCTTCAAACCTTTCAAATGCAGCTATTTCAAGTGGACTTGAATGGAATGTCAAAGTTACTGCTAAAGATTTGCCTGATACTATTGTTAAAATCAATGCTACTTTTGATAGTTATTGGAATTCTAACGAATTTGAGCCATATCAGGAAGGCGAAAAAGAACGCCTTGCAACTGCATTAAAAGCAGAAAAATATCATGATACAAATAATGCGTCAAGATATATGTTTGATATATCACCTTACTCATATCAACAGGAAATTCTGGACAAGCTTAAAGCCGAAAGAGAAGTTCGTGGTAATTACAAAAATCTTGTTGTTGCCGCAACTGGTACAGGTAAAACCGTAATATCTGCTTTTGATTATAAGCATTATTGCCAAGATCATAAAGGCGAGCCTTGCAGATTATTATTCATTGCTCATAGAGAAGAAATTCTTAAACAAAGCATTGAAACATTCAGGGGTGTATTAAAAGATGCAAACTTTGGCGAAATGTTTGTTGGTGGATACCACAGGCCCGAAGATGTTTCTCATTTGTTTATGTCAATTCAAACATTTAATTCACAAGAATGGCACAAACACACCTCAAATGATTATTATGACTATATAGTTGTGGATGAATTCCACCACGCAGCAGCACCAAGCTATCAAAAGTTATTGTCATATTACAAGCCAAAAATATTACTTGGATTAACTGCTACTCCAGAACGTATGGATGGCAAAAATGTAACTGAATATTTTAATAACCGTATAGCTGCTGAAATCCGTTTGCCGGAAGCTATTGATAGAAAATTATTGTGTCCATTTCAATATTTCGGCGTTAGTGATACTGTTGACCTTGATGGATTAAAGTGGACCCGTGGTGGATATAACAAGCGAGAGCTTTCAAATGTATATACCATTAACAAAGCAGTAGCAGATAAGCGCGCCGATAATATCATTAGTTCATTACTAAAATACGTTACTGATTTAGATGACGTTAAGGGACTTGGTTTCTGCGTGTCCATAGAGCATGCGGAGTATATGTCCAATTATTTTAACGAACATAATATTCCTTCTATGTTCCTTACCGGTGATTCATCTGATGATGATAGAAATAGCGCAAAGAAACGACTTGTCAATGGCGAAATAAGGTTTATATTTGTTGTTGATTTGTATAACGAAGGTGTAGATATTCCAGAAGTAAATACAATTCTTTTCCTTCGTCCAACAGAATCATTGACAATATTTCTTCAACAGCTTGGACGTGGCCTTAGACTTGCCGAAAATAAAGAATGCCTAACCGTTTTAGATTTTATAGGTCAGGCAAATAAAAAGTATAATTTTGAAGATAAGTTTGCAGCTCTATTATCACATTCAACGCGAAGTGTTAAGCGTGAAATTAAAGATGGATTTGTGTCCGCTCCAAAGGGCTGCTACATACAACTTGAGAAGAAAGCAAAAGAATATATTTTCAAAAATATTAATGCTTCTTTCGGTGCAAAGGCTGGATTAATCACAAGAATTCAAGACTTTGTTGTCGATAGTGGAATAGAGCTTACACTCAAGAATTTTGTTGAATACTATCATCTTGATATAAAGGCAATTTATAAGCACTCAAGTTTTTCAAGGTTATGTGTTCTTGCCGGTGTTAAGGATGATTTTGACGAAGAACTTGAGCAAATTATGACAAAAGCATTCCAAAGAATTTGCGCCATAGATTCACGCAGATGGATTAAACTTATATTCAACTTTTTTGAAAATCTTGATCGCATTTCATATGAGGCTCTTCCTATTATCCAGAAGAGAATGGTCCAAATGCTACAATTCACAATTTGGCAGAAGGATTATGAGAAATGTGGATTTGTTGATGAATTAGAAGGTTTCCGGAAGTTGAAATCATGTCCAAACCTGTTAAGCGAAATGATTGGATTATTGCAATATAATTTCGACCATATTGACTTTATCGACGAGCAAGCAAATCTTAATTTTGATTGTCCACTTGATGTTCATTGCACCTACTCAAGAGATCAGCTTTTGGTAGGTTTAGGTTTTATGAAGCCGCAGTCAGTAATGGAAGGTGTTAAATATCTTCCTGACATAAAATCTGATATATTTATGGTAACATTAAATAAATCAGAAAAAGATTATTCACCAACTACTATGTATAGTGATTACTCTATTAATGAATGGTTGTTTCATTGGCAAAGCCAGAGCACAATATCACCAGAAACACCAACAGGACAAAGATATATCCATCACAACGAAAGCGGCAATAAGCTGTTGTTATTTGTTCGTGAATTCAAGCAAGATTCGCTTGGCACAGCACCATATACATTTTTAGGACCTGTTAATTATGTCAACCATCAAGGCAGCCGTCCTATTAGTTTTACATTCAAACTTGATTCACCAATACCTGCAAAGTATCTCAAGAAAACAAATAAATTAGTTGTTGGATAACAATCGTTTTAAAAAGGTGTATTTCTTATAAAAGCACCCGCTTTCACCATGACAAGATATGAGAACAAACCAAAAATCCTTGAAACGTTATTGTTATTATTGTTTCAAGGATTTTTGTTTATCTATCTATGTATTCAACCTTTCTTCTTTGAAAAATCTATTAATCTTTCTGAAATAAATATAATCAATCATATAAGATTTTCTATCTAAATGTTTTAGTATTGGGGTTAAATTTTTATTAAACAGATATACTACAACTATTATTTCTGTTTCTATTTTAGTTACAATAGAAGGACCGTATTTTTCTTTTAACTTTTTGAACACTTTTTCTCCAACTAAAACTTGAGAAATAGAATAGATATGTCCTTCATTCACATCAAGAGTAATAATTAAATAACAAGAATGGTTTCTTAAGTTGCTTACTTTATAAACCATACAAAAGTTAAATGCTTTATTAGCATCAATATCATAGTTATTTAAAATGCTATTGTCAAAACCCAAATAATATTTTGCACTCTGCTTATAATCTATTAATTCTCTTGTTTTAATATTTGTAATCTCGTTTGTACTTAGTTTACCAAACTTTTTTATTCCTTTAGTCATTTGAGAAATATACATTTCTTTATACTCAATTTTAATAGGTATATCGTTATTCAAATTGATTAATTCAATACCAACAAAACAATTTTTGTCAGTTCCATTTAAGCCTCCACCATGATATATCGTTTGATAGTTTTTTGAATCAATATCATTTTCTGAAAAAAGGCCAAAATTTTTATCATCAAATAATAATTCTACACTAACATGAATTCCATTAGCAAAATATTGAGTTTTATCGTTTAACCATGTTTTATAATATAAAAATAATCCGAGTACAATTGTGCAAAAACTTGTCGCTAATCCTACAACAAGATCAAAAACATCTGCATTGGTGGATTTTTTTATAACTGATAATGATCGCTAAACTTGGCACAAATAAAAGTGTGACAATCATTAGCCAATTCTTCTTTAAAAATGAACCAAAGTTTAAATTTGTATACAAAGAATCTGTATATTTAACGCTCTTAAAAAAGAATTTTTTAATTATTAGTAAAATATATGTTTTAAAATCAACCCGACAAACCCTAAGCGTAGGGTACTCATTAACAATCATGTACAACACCTCTTTATTTCAATATAACAAATTACTATAATAATTTCAATCACATAAATAAGATCAAAAAGCAATACAACAAATTTTTATAAATGATATTTAACTCTTAATCTTTAAAAAAACGTCAACAAATAAGTTGATGTTTTTTTACTTTTTAGTCTTGACAAGGGCGAATATTATGGTATAATATAGTCAATCAATAGTAAATGAAATGCAATTGATTTTGATAGGAGATATGGTTATGTTAACAGAATTAGGAAAAGAATTAAGGAAAATAAGAATAAATAATAATGAGAGATTAAAAGACATGGCCTCAAAGTTAGGAATTACTTCTGCATATTTATCAGCTATTGAAAATGGTAAAAGAGAACCTACAAATAAGTTCATGGATACCCTATTTTCAATATATAGTATTTCATCAGAAGATATAAGAAATTTAACCCAAGCATTTCAATCTACTGTTGATAGTATCAATATTAATTTATCAAATCAAACTCAAGAGCATAAAGATTTAGGCCTTGTATTCGCAAGAAAGTTTGATGATCTTACCCAAGATCAAATAGATAAATTAATCAAAATTCTTAACAAGGAGGAAAATAATTAGTGCCATCAACAGTAGCACCACCGCTTAGTAAAAAGAAAATCGAACAATTTACAATAGATATAAGAAGTAAGTTTATGATTTCAGGTTGTTATTTTGATATTATTCGTTTCATGGAATTTGCAATGCGAGTCTTTGATCCAACATTTGATTTTGAGTGTGTTGATGAATTACCAGGTAACACATATGCATATTATGATCCGTCTGTAAACAAAATATATGTTTTAAATAGTGTTTATGAGAACGCTTGTGATGGAGTTGGACGGGACAGATTCACTATTGCTCATGAAATTGGTCATTATTTTTTGCACAGAAATGGTTTTTCTTTTGCAAGAACAGAAAGACAAGTTCCGGCATATAGCGATCCTGAATGGCAAGCAAATACTTTTGCAAGTTTTCTTTTAATGCCAAGAGCACAAACATCATTTATGAGTATAGAAGATATTGAATACAAATGTGGAGTATCTCATCAAGCTGCTGAAATTGCGTACAAACGCAATTGGCAATAAAAAAAGCAGTAGCGCCAACTACTGCCAGGGTTAATACAACGGATGAAACCCGACATATCAACCAGTTCATTTATATGTTATCACATTTTTTACTGTTCGTCAAGAACTGTTTTATTGTGGCACCGTTGGGAAAGGAATATAGGTAAGCAAAACCATGGCTAAAGAAAACAGTAGTCAATTTGTTTACAGGGCTAGTATGACCATTAACGGTGTGACTTATTATGCCAAAGATTACGGTAAGCGAGCTTTCCGTATCCCTGCAAACAAGACAAAATAATTTTTAAATAGCCAGCAGTAATCTGCTGGCTAAATTATTCAGAAAGGAAAAAATATGACAAAATATTATAAGAAACATTCATTGTTTAGACGAGCACTAGATATAATAGATGACATTTTGGATAGATTTATAATTGTGTACTGGATATCGCTAGGACTCAGTATTGCCATACCTACTCTAGTAGTATTTTATTCTTTGCCAAATGAAATAAGAACGCCCATATCTGGTATTGTAAGTGGATCAATATCTTTAGTATTAATTCCATTGACAATAAATTATTTAAACCAAAAAAACACTATGAAAAATAGTGTTTATAATGAAAATAAAGAGTTATATTATGAGCTATCTGATATTATTGTATCAATACAAGCTAATAAAAATAGTAAAAAACAAGATAATAAAAGACTAAATACATACATAAAAAATAATTATAGTAAAATGTGTTTATCTTTTAAAGCAAATTTAATTTGGGATGTTATAAGCTTATATGAAGAATTTGAATTAAATAGCAATAATGTTAATTATTATTGTGAAAAAATTCTTAAAAAAATGCGAAGAGAAGCTGGAGTTACAGACTCTTTCCACATAAATCCAAAAGCAATTTCATACATTTCAAGCGATGATAAGGAGGTGTAATTATGTCGGTACATCATGGTGGAAAAGTAGGTAAAGCAGGAAAAACACTTGCTTCTAAATCATCATCTAAAAGTTCTAAGTCAAAAGCAGGTAAGACACTTGCAAATCATAAGGCAACAAAGCACTAATTTATAGATATAAGAAGATCGAGAAAGTCGATCTTCTTTGTTATTTATATATTGTAAAATTCGTTTAATTATTGTAAAATAAAAGAAATAATTTTGTTTGGAGGTTTATAATTTGAAAAATACAATTAGGGAAAGTATATTAGGTTAGGAGTGTGATGTAGAAAAAATATAAGCCTGTGGTATTATGCCACGCAAATTTACAAAGTTGAATAATGAAACTTGTCCTTACAATATAAATTGGTATAGGGAGAGTGTGCATTATGGATAAGCCTG
>ERZ836760.1214-NODE-1214-length-29976-cov-7.586979_pt1 | contig 29976 bp, 18 predicted proteins | sample MGYA00519941_ERZ836760 | MGnify/ENA primary metagenome ERZ836760 (study PRJEB31850, sample SAMEA3708807) | human gut metagenome | biome: human gut; feature: human-associated habitat; material: faeces | place: China | collected 2014 ... | reverse complement strand
ACAATGAACAAGCTCATTGTATTGCCAATTATCTTTTTATGGCTGAACTGTTACAGAAATAATATTATAGGTAATTGCGAAACTAACTATATGTTATATCTGCACAATTTAATCAAGATTTATGATAGTTTCGCATTTATCTGAAATAATACAATGTTTAGTTAAATTTGTAATCTGCATCATAATATATAATATACTATACTTTTGTGCTGCGTACCATTCCAAATTGAATTGAAATTTAGCTGAGTAGGGATTAAATGTATTTGTTATTGTTTGTGTCTGCGGTGTTGCAGGCGGAAAATTCTTATATTTAATATAAAGACAGAAAATTTGCCACTTGATATTATAAATATAATATTGTAAAATAAATATAAGTAAAAAGTTGGAAAAAAGCAAATCTGAATCTTGTATCGTCTGGCAGATTTGTTTAGGAAAAGATGGTGCAGAAAAGAGGCGAAGGATGAAGATTACAAATATTCCGGACATCAACGACTTTTTTAAGGTGGTTGACAAATGCAAAGGGCGTGTAGAACTTACATCATCAGAGGGAGACAGAATCAATCTTAAAAGTAAACTTACACAGTTTGTGGCAATGGCTCAGCTTATGAACACGACATATGTAAAAGAACTTGAGATAGTAGCATCAGAACCCGAAGATGCAAACAGACTCCTTGATTATATGATGAAAAGAAAAATCTGATATATTTATATATTTTGCCCCTTGCATCATATTTTATATGTATAAGCATAAGGAATTAAAGTAAAAACAGAGAGTATGAACATTTAATTCATACTCTCTGTTTTTACTAAGATAAGTGCTGAAAATAAAGAATTAATATGTTTCAATAAATTATGGTCAGGAATACTGATAGTGTTATAGTGCCGAATAAACAATATCTCTTATAACCTGAATATCCCTGTAGCCGTTGCCGCCGCATTTTTGTATTACATAAATGATGGCAAGATTTTCTTTTGGGTCCATTGCGACATAACTTCCAAGCCAGCCGTCCCATCCAAATTCACCCTCTGAGCCAAAACTCTGGCTTGCAGGAACATCCATCATTACACGCATGAGATTTCCGTAGCCGTAGCCTTTGATAGTATCCCAGTCATACATTTCAAGCTGTTTTGGTGTGAGATTGTTTCTTGTCATTATCTCAACTGTTTTTCTGCCGAGTATGCGTACATTTCCAAGCGTTCCCTTACCAAGCATCATATTTACAAATTTTGAATAGTCATCTATCGTAGAGACAAGTCCTGCTCCGCCCGACTCAAAAAGCGGTTTCTTTTTGTGCATATATGTAAGTCCCAAGTGCTGCCAGGTGCAAGGCTCCATTGTCTGTGTTTCAGGCATATACTGGTAGTTTTGCATAAAACGGTTTTGTTTTTCTATAGGAACATAAAAGTCAGTTTCAGTCATTCCTAGTGGCTCAAATATTGTTTCCTTAAGGTATTCGCCATATGTCTTGCCGGTTACGACTTCAATCACCGCACCTAGAACGTCGGCACAAAAACTGTATCTCCAGCCCTCGCCCGGCTGAAATTCAAGTGGCTGCTCACCGATAAGTACGGCAAGGTCATATGTAGATATAGGATTTCCGGATTCGACATCGGCATAATACTTATCTATCATATTTTGCATTTCTTTTCCGGCAGGGAATGAAGCATCAGGGTAAGTAAGACCTGCTGTCATATTGAGAAGATCCTGAATGACAACTTCTCTTTTTGCAGGAACATAGCCTTTTTCAGTGAGAACAGTCTGGTTTTTAAAACTAGGGATAAAGTTGCTTACCGGGTCTGAGAGAGCGATAACTCCTTTTTCAACAAGTGTCATAACGGCAACTGCCGTGACCGGTTTTGTCATAGAATAACATCTGAAAATTGAATTTCTTTCCATCGGAATATGATTTTCTTTGTCTGCTTCGCCATATTCATTTCTGTAGACTTCCTTGCCGTCTTTTATAATACAAATGGCTGCTCCGACATTGCAATCAGGGTCTTTTGAGTTTCCTATAAGTGTTGATGAGATTGCATCATCAAGTCTTTTTAAAATTTCTGTATTCATTGTTTCCCTCGATTCTTATTTAATGTACTCTCGAAATTCTTTGCTCAAAAGATTTAGAGAGTATATTTTGTTCATGCGAAAGCAGAGTGAGTATGGAACAAATAAATTTATTCTGTACGATTGCATCCGCAAGGTATTTGACTAGTGTACTGGCATGTTGCTATTTAGCTAAATATGGATAGGTCAGCACACTAGAATGTTTTGTTAAAAAATTTAAAATTTTTATATTTTATAGTTTATCACAGCATGATGGAAAAAAATACTGTATTTTTGACATTTGAATAGTAGTATAAGTTAGATAAAAAAATACATACTACTTATAAAGTGTTAATGGTGAAGTAATTATGAAACTACTTATAGGTTATGTTTGTACAATTTAATCAAAGATTCTGAGAGTACATGATATTACAAAGGAGGTTCATATGATGGGGACAGGTATGAATCATTTTCAGGTTTATCTGATAATGTTTTTGACGGGTGGTTTTCTTTATTGTGGAATTGAAATTTTATACCGGGGATATTCCCATATTTCAATGCTGCTGGCAGGCGGATTATGCTTTATGCTCGTAGGAGCTGTTGAAAATTTGTTAGGTGATGGGGCATCGCTTATAGGGCAGATGATTATATGTGGTCTTATGATAACCGGTGTTGAATTTGTAGTCGGTATGATAGTCAACAGGCAGATGCATCTTAATGTGTGGGACTATTCCGGGCAGCAATACAATCTTAAAGGGCAGATATGTCTGCTATATACAAATTTATGGATTTTATTGTCATGTCCGGTGATAGTATTGCATGATTACATGGAATATATACTTTTGGGAAGTCAACTGCCGAATTATAAGATTTGGTGACATTTTAAGAATGAAAGGGGATTTTTATGGGGAAGTTTATAACTAATTCTTTTAAGTTAAGAAAAGCAGATGAGAGCAGGAAGAATGTTCCTTTTGAATATTATGCAGTTTTTTCGGGAAAGGAATTTAATATTCCTGTCATCGATGTTTTTAGGAAAGGAAAAATATTTGGCAGCAGTCTTGATTTTGCAAAGGTGGTTTTTCTGCCTGTTGGGGCAAAATCTTATGAAAATGCGTTAGATATGGGACAAAAGATTGTAACATCAATAAAAAAGAAAATAAGATATGGGACTATGTCATCAATCGAGGAAAATGATGATATTTTGACAAGGGACATAAGGGGTTATCTCTATGATATTTTTGATGTTATGAAGATGATGTCATCGGCAGTAAAAAGCTGTGGATTTAAGATGGGAGAGGATGTTGTATTTATGCTTGATGCTGGGGCAGGGAGATTATATAGGAAAGAAGCGGATATGTATTATTTTCCGGGGGAGAGTTCTAAGAGAAAAGATAAGTTAAATACTCAGGGGAACGAGGAGGAGACATGGCAGAATTATATAGAAAAAGAGGTAGGCTGTCAGTGTGAGGGAGTGGAGTATAGGACTTGCTGTGACAGTCCTGCTTTCAGTATGGAAAGTCTGTGTGACAGAAAAGTGCCTGACTATGAGAGAGGTGTTGACAGAGCTTTTTATCCTATGGTGTCAATGTATGAGAGAGACAGTGAGGATATTATGGAAAATATTCTGCCTGAGACACCTGATACAAAGGCGGTGTCTGTTCTTCGCTCAGCTTTGGAGATGACAGACTATTATAAAAAGCTGTGCGACAGATTTCCGGTGATTGCTATATCCGGGGCACTTGCCGTGAATGATGTAAAGGGGTGGGAGATACTTGATGATAAATTGGGGGACAGTGTGGTTTTTCTGGATGAGGGTGTTTTCTAATGAATATAAGGAACGGACGCCGTGAATAAAGGTATTATTCCACGCTCATGGACGCTTTCGCTCGGAGAACATTCGCCGCGGTACATAAGCGAGCTTCAAAACGCTCGCCAAGTACCGATGATGTTCTAACACCATTCGGTCGGAATAATACCCCTTATTCACGGCTGTGTATCGCAAGGATTTATATATAAAGTTTGATATTATTAAATTTTGGTATTACATAAAAATAGTAAACGAAAATTACCTTTATAAGCAGGCAGCATAGCCTGCCACAAATAGCCGTTTGACAAAAAATTTAGTTTTTAGAAAAAGTTGAGATATAAATATACAAAAAATAATAAGTTTATGGTTTTATTTTGGGATGAGATATATTAGAATACATTATGATTTGTGTGGAAATTTCTGGGATGTGATGGTAGAATTGTAGGTTTGAACAGTAACTATAATATTCGGAAATAAAAAAATTTGAGAAAAAAGTATATATATTTACTGAGGATAGCGTGAAAAATAAAATTTTTCACACTCAGGATTTGTGTCTGCGTACACTTGACACAAATCTTATATATGAAATATAGATTAGTTCACATTATACAAAAAATGTGTGCAGAAATGAGGTTTTTATGTTTGAGTTAAATGAGAAAAATTATGCGAAAGCTGCCAGACAGGCTGTGGCTGAGGGATGTGTACTTCTTAAAAATGAGGGCGGTGTGCTGCCGCTTGTTAAAGGGACAAAGACTGCGGTTTTTGGTATTGGAGCTTTTTATTATTATAAGGGCGGTCTTGGCTCAGGTGGTCTTGTTAATACAAAGTATGTTGTCAGTATTCTTGATGCTTTGAGAAAAAGCGAGTATATTAGTGTGGACGAGTGCATTTGTGAGGAGTATGAAAAGTGGATAAAGGAAAATCCTTTTGATGAGGGTAACGGCTGGGGAAGTGTTCCGTGGTCGCAGAAAGAGATGCCTTTGTCAGAGGAGTTTATCTGTGAAGCTGAAAAGAGAAATGATGCAGCAATCGTTATCATAGGAAGAACAGCAGGTGAGGATCAGGACAACAGAGCCGATGAGGGCAGTTATTATCTGACACAGACTGAGCGTGAGCTTATTAAGAATGTTACTAAAACTTTTGAAAAGAGTGTTGTTTTGTTAAATGTCGGAAATATAATCGACATGAAATGGGTGGACGAGTATAAGCCGTCTGCTGTTATGTATGTCTGGCAGGGCGGTCAGGAGGGCGGCAACGGTGTCCTCGATGTTCTTGACGGAACGGTTAGTCCGAGCGGAAAGCTGACTGATACCATTGCTTATAATATAGAAGATTATCCGTCAGCATCATATTTTGGAGATGCTGACAAGAATTATTATGTGGAAGATATTTATGTAGGTTATAAATATTTTCAGACTGCTGCCGCCGATAAAGTGATGTATCCGTTTGGTTTCGGTATGTCATATACGGATTTTGAGATAAGCGGCAGTGTAAAAAATGTTGATGAAAACAGCGTTGTTGTGGATACAGCCGTGAAAAATACCGGTGATTGTGAAGGAAAAGAGGTTGTACAGATTTATATCGAAGCCCCTCAGGGAAAACTTGGAAAACCGGTGCGTACATTTGCCGGATATGCAAAGACCAAAGAGTTAGCTGCAAATGAAAGTGAAAATATAAGTATCTCATGCCCTAAATCATATTTTGCATCGTATGATGACGCAGGTATTACAGGACATAAGTCTGCGTTTGTGCTTGAAGCTGGTGAATATAAAGTTTATGTGGGAAACAGTGTTGCTAAGGCTCAATGTATCGGAAGTTTTTCGCAGGAATTTCAGGTAATAGAACAGCTTGAGGAAGCACTTGCACCGATTGAGGAATTTGAAAGGATGCATCCGGTTTCAGAAAACATCGAAGAACAGACAGTAGAAAATAGTAATGAGAATATTGAAATACAGTCTGCAGAAAAAAATCAGAAAAATTCATGTGAATACAGTATGGGATTTGAGAAAGTTCCTTTAAGAACCATAAGCCTTTCGGATAGGATTGAGAGTGAGATGCCTGAGGAGATATTATTTACAGGTGATGAGGGGTATTCGCTTAAGGATGTTGCAAATGGAAAGATAGATATTGATACATTTATCGGACAGCTTTCGGATGAAGACCTCATGTGCCTTATGAGAGGTGAGGGAATGTGCAGTATGAAAGTAACACCTGGAACTGCTGCAGCATTTGGTGGTCTTACACCATCGCTTGAAAGATTTGGAATACCTGCACTCTGTTGTGCTGACGGACCGTCGGGAATAAGAATGGACTGCGGAACTAAGGCATTTTTACTTCCTATAGGAACATTACTTGGGGCAACTTTCAATGATGAACTTATCGGGGAACTTTTTGAATATTTCGGTGCCGAGATGAAATATAACCGCATTGATACTATTTTAGGACCGGGCATGAACATACACAGACACCCTTTAAATGGAAGAAATTATGAGTATATTTCGGAGGACACGATTCTTACCGGAAAGATATGTGCGGCAGAGCTTAAAGGACTTCACAGAGCGGGTGTGGAGGGAACGATAAAACATTTCTGTGCAAATAATCAGGAATTTCGCCGTGCTGATGCAATGGGTGTGATTTCAGAGAGAGCACTCAGGGAAATTTATTTAAAATGTTTCGAGATAGCGATAAAAGAGACTGGATGCAGCTCGGTAATGACTACATACGGACCATTTAACGGACTCTGGACATCAGGGAATTATGACCTTTGCACAACGGTTCTCAGAAAAGAATGGGGATTTGACGGTATTGTTATGACTGACTGGTGGGCGGTTGCAAACTGGGAAGGAGAAAAGCAGGACAGAAAGAACAGGGCTGCAATGGTTCAGGCTCAGAATGATATATTTATGGTATGCCCTGATACTGAAAATGAAAATGCCATCGACAATATAAAAGCACAGTACACGATAGGTAATATAACAAGAGGGCAGCTTCAGAGAAATGCAAGGAATGTACTTAAATTTGCACTTAGAAGTCTTGCAATGCAGATAAAGCTTGGAAAAATTGACCTTGCGGAGTACGCACCTGAATGGGATACAAGTTTCAGACCTGACGGAGAACTTGAAATAATCATAGCAAAAGGCAGCCATATCGAGGTATCAGCCGAACTTGCAGAAAAGGTGCTTTATGATGATGGAATTTACTTTAATATAGCAGATACAATGGCAGGAGATTACAGTGCAGTTATAAATATAACTTCACAGCATAACGAGTACACGCAGATACCTATATCCGTATTTATAGACAATGATTATCGTGGAACTATCACATTCCAGGGAACGAATGGAAAAGAAGATGAGAATGAAATTTCCATTGGAAAACTTGGAGAAGGAGAACATTATGTCAGAGTGGCTTACAGACCGCATGGCATAACGATGAATAAGATTGTTATAAAGAAGAATGATTAGAGTGGTGTTTGATATTTGCCTGACATGATAACATATGATATTATTTTTGTATTGACGGTGATTTAAGGAGAAGATGTATGAACTTATCTAATGTTAAAATAAAAAATTTTCGTAATATTGAAGAACTGGACATTAAATTTAAACCCGGATTTAACTTGATTAAGGGGAAAAATGGAAAAGGAAAAACATCTGTTTTAGAGGCGATAGCTGTCGGTCTTGGAGGTTTTATAGGTGGAATAGCAGATGTTTCCACAAGGCATTTCAATATTGATGAGGTAAGAACTGAATATTTAAAGATAGGTGACGGTTCTTACAGCAAAAAATATCATGTACCTACGGAAGTTACGATAGCAGCACAGTTATACGGTGAAAAATATCAGTGGACGAGAGGAAAGAGCAGTATTAAGGCATCGAGAAGTACAACACAGCCAAGAGACATATGCCGTAAAGCGGAAGAAATGGCTGAGGATGATAATGTAGAACTTCCTATTCTTGCGTATATAGGGGCGGGCAGAGTATGGAATCAGATGAGACAGAAATGGGAGAATCCATTTAGAAAACATTATTTCAGAACAGTGGGATATACAGATGCACTTATTGAGGCATCTAATGAAAAATTGTTGATGAGCTGGTGTGTCAAGATGGAGCAAATATCATGGCAAAAAGAGAAAAAAATAGCAGAGTACGAAGCTGTTAAAGCCGCAGTAGCTAAATTTATGGATTTTATGGAGGAAAAAGAGGGGCATATTGTATTTTATGATAAACAGGAAGAACAGATGATGTATAAGTCGGATGAACTGATACAGCCGATAGAACATCTCAGTGCAGGTTATCAGTCTTTAATTTGGACAGTATTTGATATTGCATATAGAATGGCAGTACTAAATCCATCAAAGCTTGACAAGATTGCAGAAACAGCAGGCGTTGTTCTGATTGATGAAATTGATATGCATTTACATCCCAGATGGCAATGGAATGTTGTTGGGGCATTGATCAGCACATTTCCAAATGTTCAATTTATTGCGGCAACTCATGCACCAATATTATTTGCATCACACAAAAATATATGGATTATAGATGTGGATGAGGAGGAAGTAAGGTATTCAGAGTCGCATTATGGTATGGATGTTAATACTTCTATGCAGTATTATCAGAATACAAGGGAAATCCCGGAAAAAGTAAGACAAAAAGTTGAATTATTTAATGAAAAAATGGATGATGAAAAATATGAAGAAGCTGAAGTTATTTTAAAACAACTTGAAATAGAAACAGCTCCGGCTCATCCGTTGTTAGTAGAACTGCGTACAAGATTTGAATTTGAAAGTACAGATTGGGAGAAGTAATGATATATATAAAGAAAGGGAAAGAACCTGCATCCTTAACTAAATATAAAAAACAAAAATTTGCTTATTATGATGGGTATAAAGAAAAAGATGATTTACGAAAAATGCTTTTAAAAGAGCAGGGGTATCTGTGTGCTTATTGTATGAGGAGAATTGATATAGAGCACATGAAAATAGAACATTGGTTTCCTGAAAATGAGCTGAGTGATATAGAAAGATTAGACTATAGAAATATGCTTGGATCATGTGAAGGGCATATTGATGGAACAAACGGAAAAAAAGATGATACATGTGATTCGCATAAATCAGGGGATAAAATAACAGTAAATCCATTGGATAGAAGTACATTGTGTTCTATAAAGTATAATTCTGATGGAGAAATTTATTCAGATAATGAGATTATTGAGAAAGACATTGATGTTGTATTGAATCTGAATTCTGAAAAGCACCTGCTTAAGCTAAATAGAAAAAGTATGCTAAAGCAGGTTAGAGAAGAATTGTGTAAAATGCAAAAAAGAGGAATATGGGGCAGAAGTGTGTTGGAAAAAGTAAAAAACAAATACATAAATGCAGATGAAAACGGTTATAAAAAAGAATATGCGGGTGTTGCAATATGGTATATAGATAAAAAATTAAATAGTACTACATAAAAATAATAATCTGTATTTTTTTTCCATCATCGCTTTTAGCATGAATCGTTCCGCCATGCAGTGTGACAATGCTTTTTGCGACAGAAAGACCGATTCCTGAGCCACCCGGGGCAGAACCACCGGGACCTCCGTTTGTGTCTCCATCAGGCTTTGCAGGAGGAGTGCCCTGCGGCATCCCACTTGGTGGAGTCATGTTATCGCTTGTGTTTACGGTCTCTGCATTTGCATTTTTGGCGGTCTGTTCAGGAACAAGCTGTATTGTACCTATGACAAGAGCAGACGATAATCTCATTGCTAATATACCTTTCCAATTTCTCATAAAAATCACAACCTTTCTAAATTTTGGTGACAGTTTAAAAATGTAAGGCTAAACTGTCTATGCTTTTGTTTTTTGATATTTCATGTGCATTAAAATTATCTGTTGTTTACACTGTAAGTCTGAGCAGCAGGGTAATATGTTGTTTGGTTATATCCGTATAATACAAAGCAAAGTTAAAATGAACTTAAAAAGTAACAGCTCAGCCATAAAAAATTAAAATATCAGCGATGAAGAATAAATTTTTTTCGCATTAAAAATCGCTAGTATTTAACAAAATATCTTCTGATGATGTAAAATAGTTATAAAAAGTTTACGCATTGGGAGGTATTTTGATATGAACAAAAAGGAAAAAAGAAAAATCAAAGAAAAAGACAGAGGTATTGTAGATATTGCTGTTATAGCAAATCATTTTTTTAAAGACCTTCTAAAATGGATAAATGAAATGAACGATCCTAGGCAACGGGGGTATATTAAATACGAACAGTCAGATTTTATTATACTTGGTATTCTGAAAAATATATGCGGTGTGGAAACAATGAGGCAAATGGATGAAAAATTTAATAAAGAAAACTGCATAAAAACATTGAAAATGATATCTGGGGACAAAGAATTATCAGAAATGCCACATTACGATACAATAAATTATTATCTTGAAAAATTATCTCCAGAATGTTTAAGAGGTTTAAGGAAAAAGATGATTTATAGTCTGATACGGAGAAAAAGTTTTTATAAACATCGTTTATTAGATAAATATTGGAGAATAATACTTGATGGGACAGGACAGTTTTATTTTAAAGAAAGGCATTGTGAAAACTGTCTGTGTGTGAAAAGAAAGGTATCAGATGGTAGTACGAGAATATTTTATTATCAAAAAGTTCTAGAGGCAAAAATAGTAATGAGTAATAAGGTTGTCTTAAGTCTTGATACAGAATTTATAGAGGGTGAACAGGAAAATATAAGCAAACAAGATTGTGAGCAGAATGCAGGAAAAAGAATTTTAAGCAGAATAAAAAAAGAATATCCAAGACTGCCAATTTGTATACAAGGTGATGCATTATATGCAACAGAGCCGATAATGAAGATATGCAGAGAAAACAAATGGGTGTATATATTTACTCATAAAGGAACAAGACAGAGATTGTTACAAGAAAACTATGAGCTGTTAGAAGAGGGAAAAGACAAATATATCATTGCCAATGTATGCCAAGAAAAAGGAGAAGGAAAATTTGCAAACAATGTAGGAAAACTGGCCGGAAAAACAGAACAAATGAATATATTAGAGTATAGTTTTGAAACAAAAGAAAAGAATGGATTAAAGAGGAAGAGAATGGAATGGGTAACGAATATAGAGATAACAAGGAGAAATTTAGAAAAACTGATAACAGCAGGAAGAGGGAGATGGAAAATAGAAAATGAAGGATTTAATAATCAGAAAAATGGAATATACAAGATATCCCATATAAATAGCCGAAACAGTAGGGCAATGAAAAATCACTATCTGCTAACGCAGATATCAGATATAATAATGCAGCTTTATCTGTCGTGGAATAAATACATAAAAGAAATAAAACAGAGCATAAAAAATACATCTTTAAGGTTATTGGAAAGTTTTCGAAGAGACCCAATAACAGATGAAGATGTAAAACAAATCACCAAATATATAACGATACATTTGGAATAAATATATTATACACAAAATAAATAAAAAAATCCATATAAAATTTGGGAAACTATGCCTTGTGACTGTGGATAAAGACATGAAATCAATGTGGAAATGTTGAAATAGAAAAATATTGTAAAAAAATGAGATATTGTAGATGATTACAAAAATTTATTCTTCACTGCTGTTAAAATATGAATTTAAATGGAAATATTTAAAGATATATAGTATAATAAAAAAGACAGGTGTATTCCTATCGGCAGATATCTAGAGTACATTAAATAATAAAGGGGGAAAATACATGAAATTAAGCACTAAAATAAGTATTGTATTCAGTTTGACAATTATTATACTGGTTTATATTATCGGTACAGAGGCATGTTTATATAGTTATAGTTCAACTATTTCTCTTGTGGAGAAAAATTCAAGGTCATCGGCAAAGACAACAGCAAGGGATATAGAAGCACTTTTGCAAAATTACAAAAACATTGCTAAAGCTTCAGGTTCCGATATTACATTGATTGGAAATGTTCCTAATGAAGTAAGAGTGAAAAAGGTTGAACAGCTTGCAAAACAATATGGCTTTACGAGCGGAAATCTGTTAAATAAAAAAGGTGTGAGTATTAAGGATGGCACAGACTTTAGTGATAGAGATTATGTAAAAGCAGCACTTAATGGAAAAACCAATATTTCAGATGTCACATTAAGTAAATATACAAATACATATGGGATAAGCATAGCAGCACCACTTATATCATCTGGCAGGATTATAGGTGTGGTTTATTATAGAGCTGATGTTGATTTTATGAATGATATTGTAAAACACATTTCTGTAGGTCAAGGAAGTTATGCTTATATACTTGATGAAAATAACAATGTCATTGCACATAAAAATGAAAAATATATAATGAACGATAAGTATAAGGAGATGATTCCTAAAGATATTAAAAACTGTATATCTTCACAGAATGGCAGCATGACCTGTTCTTATGGCGGTGATAAATATATATGCGGCTATTCAAAGATAGATAAAACGGCAAATTGGCGTGTTGTTATAGCATCACCGGAATCAGCATATAATTCGGATATACTCAGATTTGTCAAAAAACTTGTTATAAGTGATATTATAGCACTTATAGTAGCCATAATAGTAGCACTTATAATAGCAAGAGTGATAAGCAGACCAATAGTAAGGGTGAAAAATCTATTGTCAGCATTGGCACAGGGAGATTTGTCAGTGCAGCTTAACGATACCAAAAATAAAGATGAGCTTGGCATACTTCAAAATTCGGCGGTATCGCTTAACAGGATGCTTTCGGATATGCTTACACAGTCGGGGGATGTTCTTTCAAAGATGGCAGCATATGACCTTACATCCGAGGATATGAGAGAATATCCGGGTAAGTTTAATGAGCTTGCAGCTTCGATAAATTCAATCAAGGCTATTTTAAGCAATATGATATTAAATATACAAAATTCATCTGTCAATGTTGACGGTGGTTCAAAGCAGCTTGCAGAGGCGGCTTCAATGCTGTCGGAGGGTACTATGGCACAGGCATCTTCATTACAGAAACTTGTTACGGATGTGGAAAATGTAGCACAGAATATAAATGCAAATTCCGATAAGACTATTTTTGTTAATGAAAGTCTTGGTAATCTTGACAGCGAGATAAAAGACGGAGATCAGAAAATGCAGGAACTTTCCAATGTCGTAAGAACAGTTGAGGAAATGTCCGAGGACATCAAAAAGATAGTAAATACGATAGACGGTATTGCTTTCCAGACCAATATCCTTGCATTAAATGCTTCTGTAGAAGCAGCAAGAGCAGGAGAAAGTGGAAAAGGTTTTGCTGTTGTAGCACAGGAGATTGGTACACTTGCCACAAAGAGCAGTGATGCTTCTAAAAAGACGGCAGAGCTTATAGAAAAATGTATAAAAGGAATAGAAAGTGCAAAAGAGTATGCAGATATAACATCAGATTCACTTGCAAAGATTGTGTCAGATTCAAACAATATTGCAAATGCATTTGATGAAATGTCTAAGGCAAATGAGATACAGGCAAAAAATGCCAACGATATAAGAAATGAGATAGAAAATATATCTCAAGTAGTTCAATCCAATACGGCTACGGCACAGCAGACGGCAGCCTCAACGGAGGTTCTTTCAGAGCAGGCGGCGGCACTTAAGGATATGACAGGAAGATTTAAGGTTGATTACTAAAAATTAGTTTAACGATATCAGTAAAAGTTTTGAGATACCTGGTGGTTTACAAAAGCATATATATCATAATAAAAGATTAAGCCGTAAAAAGACATAAAAATATACTATTTATGACATTGTTATGACTTGAAAATTTACTTTAATATAGTCAGGGAATTCAAAACAGTCTTAAATATTAAATTGCTGATTACAACCATATTGTAAGCAGCAATAGTGATGGAGCTGTTACATTATTATGTGGCAGCTTCATTGCGTATGTGAACGGTAAATAAAGATGACTTTTAGTATAGTCAGCAAAAAGTATCCTGTTTGCCGCAAAACGGCAGATTTGTTAGTTTTTTAATGTAAAACACAACTGATTATCAAAATGAATTGTTAAATAAAAAATGTTAATATAAATTAGGATGATACGTGGACTGACATCACACGCAGGTCGGGTGACATGTCGTATCGAAGGTAGAAAAAACAATATTTGGGCAAAACAATAAAATATGACAAAATAGGAGGCATTTATGAAGAAATCATTAAAAAAGATAATGACATTTGCTCTTTCGGCAGCAATGGCAGTTACCGGTATGTCAGGTACAAGCTTTGCATCTGCTGCAACAAAGACAAATGAAGGCGGAGCAGTTATGGCTTCATCAACAAACGAGGTTGAGACGCCTGACAATCCATCACCATATACAGACCTTTCAGCAGGTGAGATAATATCAGAAATGGGAACAGGATGGAATCTTGGAAATACATTAGAAGGACACCAAAATTATGCGGTTGGGGAAACTGTATGGCAGGGTGCAAAAACTACAAAGGCATTTGTAAAATATGTACATGATGCAGGCTTTAATACAATCCGTATTCCGGTCACATGGGGAAATATGATAAATGCTGACTATTCAATCAATGAAGAGTGGATGAACAGGGTTCAGGATGTAGTTGATTATGCTACAGCAGAAAATATGTATGTTGTATTAAATATTCATCATGACGGTACAGACAATAATTCAGATTATAAGGGTACTTATGGTGATGAAAAATATAGTCATGGCTGGCTTGACATTACATCTGATGATGAGACAGTATGGAGTGGAGTTAAGACAAAGTTTGCAGGAGTGTGGAAGACGATTGCAGAAAGATTTAAAAATTATGATGAGCATCTTATACTTGAATCAATGAACGAGGTATATATTCATGGTCAGGGCTGGACGGCAGATGCGGAGTCAATATCTAAACAGAACAAAAAGATAAATGAACTCAACCAGATATTTGTTGACACTGTGAGAGCAACAGGCTCTAACAATGCCAAAAGATGGCTTACGGTGTGTTCATTAAATACAAATATCAAATATGCATTAGGAAATTATTCAACAAGCTTTGAGATTCCAAAGGACAGTGCGGCAGGAAAAATTATGGTAACTGTTCATGATTATGATGCATATAACAAAAATTCGGTAAATGAAGCAACAGATGCATCGTATGCAAATCAGTTTAAACAGCTTAAGAGTAAATTTGTAGACAAAGGTGTGCCGGTGCTTGTAGATGAGTATGGTTTCCAGACAAAGATTATTCCGGATGCAAGAGCGTGCAAATTTGAGGGTGTAAACTACCTTGCAAAGAAGTACGGAATGGTTGTTGTTGCATGGGACAACAACGGAGCAGGCTCAGGAGAGTCGTTCAGAATTTTAAACAGATACTTTAATAAGCCATATTCCGTAAAGACGGTATCCGCTATTATGAGAGGATACTTTGTAGATACAGAGGCTCCTCAGTACAGATTTGATGCTTCTGACGGAGAACTTGCGATTATAAAAATGACATCTGTCAAAACAGATACAGATGATGTGACTCTTAAAGTTGGAGAGAAAAAGCAGATAACAGCAACAACAGAACCTGCCGGGAACAATGATGTAGTTCTCTGGAAATCTGATGATTCCAGTGTAGCTTCAGTTTACAATGGAAAGATTACGGCTACTGGTGTCGGAACAACAACAATCCATGCATATTCACAGGCAGATGCATATGACAGCAGTACAACGACAAAAGTTGAAAAGACAATAAAAGTAACTGTTGAAAAGACAGACCTTGCAAAAGCAACAACAGCTATTACTACGGATTTTGACTCATATAAACTTGAGGAAAAACAGTCTGCATTTATAAATGCCATTGCGAAAGCGGCAGACGGAAGTGCAAATGGTGCAGCAATAAGATATTCTTCATCAAATGAAAAGATTGCAACTGTATCACGCAATGGAAAGATAGCAGCAACAGGTACAGGTGTTGCAGTAATCTCAGTAATAACAGCAGATGGCTTTGAAAAGAGCATAAATGTGACTGTAGGTTCAGTTACGGAGAGTGCTTATGAGACAAACCTCGGACTTCGTCTGTACTACTTTGATGAGGCTGCAAATTCATACAACTACACGGATGTTGCCACGGACAGAGTAGCTGTTAAAGCAGACGGTGAATACACATTGACGATAGATGCAGATAAGGATTTAAACGATATAGCTAAAAAAGCACTTGCAGATGCAAACGGAAATGCCTGCATTAATCACATAGCATCACTTTATATAATGGATGCAGATGTGGCGTCACAGAAACTTACAAAATCACAGGTTCAGAGTGGTAATATCATATACAAAAAATTTGTTGTTAATGACACTAAAGAAATTGAGATAACAAACAAAGAAGCTAAGTCAGTAATGAGTGGGACAACATTTGATACCGGAAATCCTTTAAATGTATGGGATGGTTCAGTGATTTCGTCAGGAATAGAGTCAAAGACAAGCAGCGAGGGTGCACAGTATCTTGACTTTGCAAGTGACTTAGGAAGTGTAAAAAAGATAAGTGTAACATTTACATTATCAGGACTTTCAAGTATGGCGGCATCCAAAGATGATGAACAGCCTGACAGCAAACTTGATGAAGATGATGACAATCCAAACAAAAATGACAACAGCAATAACGGAAGTAATGATAATAAGAATGACAATACAAACACAAGTGAAGCAAAGAATGTTAAGATTGGAAATGTTACATACAAATATATCAAGTCATCAAACAAGATAACAGGTGTTGAGTACGCATCAAACTCAAAGAAAGCATCACTTAAGACAGTAAGCATACCTGCAACTATAACAGTAGGAAAGACAAAATACAAAGTAGTAAAGATTTCAAATTCTGTATTTAAAAATGCAAAGAAACTTACTACGGTTACTATCGGTTCAAATGTAAAACAAATAGGAAAAGATGTATTTAACGGCTGCACAAAACTAAAGAGTGTTAAAGTAAACTCTAAAGTCATAACAAAAGTAGGAGCAAATACATTTAAGAAAACAGCTTCAAAGCTTGTGATAAAAGTTCCTTCGGCAAAACTTTCTTCATATAAGAAGATATTCAAAGGAAAAGGTCAGAGTAAAAAGGCTGTAATCAAAAAATAAAAAGAGTAATTTATTTATAAAAATTTGCAAACACCCTCTTATAATATGTTTTATAAGGGGGTGTTTGTGTTGAATGAAGTTTGTTTCTTAACGAAAGCAAACAGCGTTGACTGTATAGTTTTAAAGCAAGCTGTTCAAAAATGGAGATTAGTGTAAAAAATTTACTGTTTATTCATTATTTCCGGTTGAATTTGTGATATAATAAACTCCAAAATCCAGATGCGTTGCATCTGTCGCACTTCGTGCTATAAGATTTTGTCGTTCACAAATTCGGTGCAGGAGAACAAGCTCTCCCGCATTGCGAATTTGTGATATAATCGACGAGTTTATTTGGGTTACTGCTCACTTGCATAGCTTGACGGCAGTGTCAGGTATGTGAGTGGGCAGTAATGTCGTTTTTTGCAAATCTATAACTGTACGGTAGATTTGCATATGTGTGCGTCGTACAGAGATTGGAAAATAAAAGATGAATTTTGAAGAATTATGTTTGGATACGCGTATATTGAGAGCAGTTACGGAGATGGGTTTTGAGCAGGCGAGTCCTATTCAGGCACAGGCGATACCGGTTGCCATTGAAGGAAAGGATATGATAGGGCAGGCTCAGACGGGAACGGGAAAAACAGCAGCGTTTGGAATACCGCTTTTGCAGAGAGTAGATCCTCACAACAAGAAGCTGCAGGCAGTTGTACTTTGTCCGACAAGAGAACTTGCGATACAGTGTGCAAATGAGATGCGTAAATTTGCTAAATTTATGCACGGAATAAAGGTACTTCCGATATATGGAGGGCAGGATATCACAAAGCAGATACGCTCGCTTAAAGGTGGAACACAGGTTGTTATTGGAACACCGGGACGAGTTATCGACCATATAAGAAGACATACATTGAAAATGGCAACAGTAGGGACGATAGTTCTTGACGAGGCTGACGAAATGTTAAATATGGGATTCAGGGAGGATATAGAAACAGTGCTTCAGACACTTCCTGAGGAGCACCAGACACTCCTTTTCTCAGCAACAATGCCAAAGCCTATTATGGAGATAGCAAAGACATATCTTAAAGAACCTGAGATAATCAAGGTTGTAAAGAAAGAGCTTACTGTTCCGAAGATAGAGCAGTATTATTATGAAGTAAATCCGAGAAAGAAAGCGGAAGTACTTTCAAGACTTCTTGATATGTATGATCCGGAACTTTCACTTGTATTCTGTAATACAAAGAGAAAAGTAGATGAACTTGTTGAGGACTTAAAAGGTCGTGGATATTTTGCGGCAGGACTTCACGGTGACCTCAAACAGAGCCAGCGTGACAGGGTTATGAATGGTTTTAGAAACGGAAGAACAGATATACTCGTGGCAACGGATGTGGCGGCAAGAGGAATAGATGTTGACGATGTTGAAGCGGTCTTTAACTATGATGTGCCACAGGATGATGAATATTATGTGCACCGTATCGGAAGAACAGGCCGTGCAGGAAGAACAGGTCGTGCATTTACGCTTGTTGTCGGAAAAGAGATATACAAACTTAAGGATATTCAGAGATATTGCAAGACAAAGATAAAACGCCAGCCGATACCGTCAGTAAATGACATTACGGATATAAAGGTCGAAAAGGTGCTTGAAAAGATAAGCGGAATAATCGAGCAGGACAATCTCGGAAAGATGATAGATATTCTTGAGGAGCATCTTGAGGACAGTGATTACTCGGCAATCGAGGTGGCAGCAGCACTCCTTTCTATGGAAATGGGAGATGCAGTGCTTGACAATAATTCAGGTGAAGAATTTGGAGATACCGGAGCAGAGCCTGGAATGGTACGACTTTTCGTAAATATAGGAAAGAAAGACCGTGTCAGGATAGGTGATATTTTAGGTGCAATCGCAGGCGAATCCGGAATGCAGGGAAACCTTGTCGGAGCAATAGATATGTATGATAAATATACATTTGTCGAAGTGCCGAGAGAGTATGCAGCAGATGTAATTGAGGCGATGAAGCACGCAAAGATAAAAGGCAGAAATGTAAATGTAGAACCAGCAAATAAGAAATAATGTATATATGGAGTTTTGATTATGTCACTGTATGCAATAGGGGATTTACATCTTAGCTTTGAGTCGGATAAATCTATGGAAAGGTTTGGTGACGAGTGGAAAGACCATCCTAAGAAAATAAAGGATAACTGGCATGATATTGTAAAGGAAACTGATACAGTAGTTATTACAGGTGACCATTCGTGGGGTAAAAGGCTTGAGGATAGTATGAAAGACCTTGAGTTTATAGCAGGTCTTCCCGGTAGAAAGATTTTGCTTCGTGGAAATCATGACAGATTTTGGAACAAGACAAGTAAGACTGACAGCCTAAATGAACTTTTTGTAGGGAAACTTTTATTTCTACAGGACAATTTTTATGAGTATGAGGATGATAAGAGCGGGAAGAAGTATGCACTTATCGGTTCTAAAGGTTTTTCGACGGATGAGTATTGTTTTCTGGCAGAGGATAAGATAGAAAAAAGGTTTAAGAATGAGAGAAAAAGACTTATAAAGTCATATGAAGCCGCAAGGTGTGCAGGATATGATGACTTTCTTATGTTTCTTCATTATCCACCGACAAATGTGCATGAAAAAGAGGGGATGTTTACTGAGCTTGCACGGGAGTTTGGTGCAGAGCAGGTGGTGTACTCGCATCTTCATGGAAAAGAAAGATTTGATTACAGTATAATAGGAGAACATGACGGTATAAATTATACACTTGTTTCGTCAGATTATCTTGATTTTAAGCCAAAGCTGATAAAGTGATGCTTTGGCTTAAAATATCAGTAAAATGGGTCTGTCGGTTTATTGACATTTTATATTATGTTATGTCATTTTATTGAACTTCCTGTCATAAGTAAGGATTCCGTTTAATTCATTTTCAATATCAGAAAGCTGTGTGTATATACTTGCACAAAGCCCATGTGGGATAAGAGAGGAGATTTCTTTCTCTCTTTTCTTATAGCGTCTTTTTAATTCTTTTGAATTTTTACAGTCACCATAACCGTAACATTTATTGGCGGTATTATGGTGCTTTATTATCTGCGTATAGCCGCCGTACTCGGTAAGTGCATAAGCACGGTTTTTTTTCTTAAAAAGACGGAGAGGGAAAAAGTAATTGTGTATGCTTTTGATGTCACCGCCGCCCTGGTCAAACCATCCGCTTGCCTGGTCTATAAGCCTTGAATTGTCGGCTTTTCTTACAAGTTTTGTGATTTTGTTTGTCTCAAACTGTCCCCAGCCCTCATTGAATATCACCCATGCTGCGATTGAAGGATGATTTGAGAGCGTGTCAATCGTCTGCATAGTTTCTTTTATAAATTCTTTTCTGCCTTTTTTGGAAGTTCTTGCAAAAAGATGATTAAAATTATCGCTGCAGGAAATATCAAAAAGGCTCATAAAAGTGGCGAGATAGGTCACAAACCATGATTTGTACCTGCTGCCGCTATTAACCATATCCTGCCAGACTATCATGCCGAGACGGTCACAGTGGTAGTACCAGCGGTTATTTTCTATCTTGATATGTTTTCTGAGCATATTGAAACCGAGAGATTTCATGGTCTTAATATCATATATAAGTGCGTTGTCACATGGAGAAGTATAAAGTCCGTCAGGCCAGTAACCCTGATCTAAAACACCTTTTTGAAAGATTGGTCTGTGGTTAAGACAGATGCGGGGAATATCATTTGAATCTTTTTCTATCGTAAAAGTACGGAGTGCGAAATAGCTTTGTACATAATCTTTTCCCAAATTTACTGAAAAAGTGTAAAGGTATGGGGTGTCGGGAGTCCATGCTTTAATATCGAGCTCGTCAAGTGGGATTTCAATAAAAGTGTCACTTATGCCGTAATATGTAAATGGAGCGTAAGGGCTGTCTTTATATAATTCATCGTAACTGTCGTTTTTTTTGTTGCTGTCAGCTTGTGTTTTATTGTCAGGTATGTCTATATAAATACCCGGATTGTTGATACAGACTTTGATTTCATTTGTTTTTGTTGATTTGTGTCTGTGAAGGTGTGTCTTGTCACTTGAAATTTTAGTATCATTTTTGTTAATCTGACAGTTATCATGTTTTTTTTCTGTTTCTGATATATAATAAAGATTTTTTACTGTATTGTCGGAGTTTGTGACAACTTTAATACGCAGTACCTTTGTATCAAGATCTGGTTTTGCAATAATCTTTTTGATATATATTTCCGGTACATATTCAAGCCATACAGTCTGCCATATACCGCTCTGTGCAGTATAAAATATTCCCTTTGGGTTAAGTGACTGCTTACCTCTTGCGTGATATGAAGTGTCAGAGAAATCTTTCACACGCACGGTCAGTCTGAATGAAGTTTTTGTGGCAGTGCTTTTTAAAATATCGGTTATATCAGCATCAAATGGGAGATAGCCGCCTGAGTGGGAACAGACTTTTATTCCGTTTACATATACGCTGCATATTTGGTCTACTGCTCCAAAATGGATTATAAATCGTGAATTGTCTGACAACCTGTTTATATCAAATGTAACTATTCGTTCGTACCAGAGATATTCGTTAGGTTTAAGCTGTCTGTTGACACCTGAAAGAGGTGCTTCGGGTGAAAAAGGAACGAGAATATCACCGTCAAAACGCACCGGTCTTTTATTAGAAGCTGTGAAAGCATACTTCCATATACCGTTTAAATTTACATAGCTGTCAGCGTCACGCTTTAAAAGAGGTCTTGGGTACTCTGTTAAAACATTGTTCTTATCAATATTTCGTCCCCATGTTGTATAAAGTTTTTTTTCAAATCTGCTGTTTTGTTTCATGCTATCTCCATTTCTGTACACATTTGTGCATATCAAGTTTTTAACCACATAAAATCAACTTATTTTGCTCGGAAACAAATTGTTATTTTCTGTTTTGTAGTGGCTGCTTAATGTACGAGCCTTGTGACAAAATATTGTCGATGCAGTATTTATCACACTATCATTGTTTTATGTTACATTATGAAATATCAGGCTTTGTGACAAGTTCCTCAGGAAGATATTTGAGTATCATCGCTTCGAGTTTTGCCGCCTGCACCGGCTTACTCAGATAGTCACTAAATCCGATGCCGAGATATTCTTCTTTTGCTCCCATTATGGCATTGGCGGTGAGCATGATAACTGTTGTATCTTTGTTAGGACTTTCTTCAAATTCTTTCATATGTTTGTAAGTTTCGATACCATCCATATCAGGCATCATGTGGTCTAAGAAAATAATATCATATTTATTGTCCTTAATCATTTCAAGTGCCTCAGGACCTGACATTGCAGAGTCAACCGATATTTTAGTTCGTTTAAGGAGTGCCTTAAACACATTGATATTCATTTTTACATCGTCAACGACAAGAACTTTAGCATCAGGTGCGGTAAATGAAGCTTTTTTCTTCTTTTTATCAGGTGTTGCATTGTATTTTTCGGAAATATCGCCTATCTTTAAATCAGAAACAATTTTCTGAGGAATACTTACTTCAAAAACAGAACCCTCACCGTATTTGCTTGTGACATTTATCTTGCCGTTCATAAGTTTTGTTAGCTGTTTTGTGATGGCAAGACCAAGCCCCGTCCCCTCTATATGTTTGTTTTTGTTCTCATCAAATCGTGAAAATGAGTCGAAAAGGTGTGAGATGTTTTCAGGCTTAATGCCAATGCCTGTATCTGATATAGTGAAAGTTATTATTATATTTTTTGCAGGCTGTAATCTGGTAACATTATTATTGTTATGTATAGTTTTATTATCTGTATCACTAATATTATCATAATAAGGCATAGTTTTATTTTCAATATCAGAAGTATTATTGTTTTCTGTACAGTCATTTGTTTTCGTTTTCTTATTATTGTTTATGGCATCGGCATTTTGTTGCTCAGACATACCGACTTTTAATGTGACAGAGCCTTTCTCAGTATATTTTATTGCATTGTTTAATATGTTTACGAGTATTTGTCGTATGCGTACCTCGTCACCGTACAGTTTGGCAGGGAGGTTTTTGTCACTATCGACATTAAGTGCAAGTCCTTTTTCTTTCGCCTTGCCGAGAAGCATATGATAAACATCATTTATAAGAGAGGAAAGTGCATAGTCACCTTGAACAAGTTCAAGTTTGCCTGTTTCTATTTTTGAAAAATCAAGAATATCGTTTATAAGTGATAAAAGTGTCTGGCTTGCAGACTGGATATTTCCAGCATATTCGAGAATATCTTTATCATCGCTTTCACGAAGTATCATCGTGTCCATTCCGAGAATAGCATTGATAGGAGTTCGTATTTCATGCGACATATTGGCAAGAAATACGCTTTTTGCTTTTGCGGCGGCTATTGCCTCAGCCTTAGCTTTTTCGGCTTCCTCATTTGCGATAGTAAGTTCCTGATTTTTCTCCTCGATTACCTGAACTTCCATCTGCATATGACGGGCATTTTCGGCAATGCTCGCACTGTAACCTCGGATTACTTTTAATATATGTACAAATACCATAAGGAGAGAGAAGATAGTCATTCCAAAGCGGCTGTATTTGCCAAAATCACCGATATGGATAGTATATGTACGGATAAGGTCTGCAGCACTGCCACCTATAAAGGCTAAAATTCCGAGAAATTCCAATGCGAATAATTTATCTTTACCTTTTCGTATCGTGCAGATAAGTGAAAAGAGTATTGCCATACCTGATATAAATATAAGAATATGTGATACAAAAGCCATATTCATAAAATCAAATACTCCAAGAATCTGTAATGTAAGCTGGCATGCTACATTTGTCAGAGTAAGAAAAAGTAATATATAGAAAATTTTCTGGAATTTTTCCTCAAGATTGTTAATGTAGTACATCTGCATAAAGACAGGCCAGAGCATAAGTACGAGGAACACAAGATTTGAGTAAAGCGTCTGGTTTCCATAGAAAACATTCAGTGATTTTGTTTCTATTGAGAAGTAAATCGTACCGAAAATACACATAAAGCCAAGGTAACTTATACCGTCTCTTGTCTGTCTTGAAAATGCCTGAATAAAAGCGAGCATAAAAAGCGTAATGCCGCAGGCAAGTATTATGATGCACATAGCAAAATTGCCAAGGTTTGATTTAAGGAGATTTAATATAGAAGTATCTCGCTTCGAGATAGTAATGCCTGTAATGTTAGAGGCATAGTTGTCGTACGGCGAGATCATTTCAATCTCAATTTTTCCTTCTGTAAGATTTTCGGGAATGTCGATAAAATTTGTGACACTACCCGGAGTCTTGCCGAAAGGTCTTGAGTCGTTGACACCAAATTCATAAACCTGTCTGCCGTCTATCGTAACACGGAACTGTTTATCAGCGGACAAAAAGGAGATAGTCATACCACTGTATTTTTTTGGAATGGTATTGTTGAGTATTATTTTCTCGCCGGCTTTTGACCTTTCACTGTATGGAAGTGACTTAATCTTTTGGGAAGAACCGTCTTGTCTGGTGATGGTCCATCCGGTATTAAAATCATAAATCTCGCCTTTTGACAGGGTCATATTGTCAACATTTGAATTGATAACCACGACTAAAAGCACGATTATCTCTATCGCAAGAGCGACCCATATAAGTTTTTTAAGTATTTTCATATTTCTCCTCACACAATGTAGTGTATTTAGGTGATTGCGAAACTCGTTATAGGTTGTGAATTTTTGTGTAACATATACAATATCAACACAAGGCACGCTCTCGCTGCCCGACACTCGTAGCGGTACATAAAGCCGTAAAAGACGCAGCTTAAGTACCGACGGTGTCAGAAGCACCTTGCTTATGATATGTAAAGTTGCACAAAAAAATATAGCCTACCTAGAGTTTCGCAATTAACTATGTAGTGTATTACTGATTTTTAGCTAAATAGCAATGATACATAAGCTATTGTTAGTAATAATATACACAAAATGGGGATATAAGGCAAGGTGGTTGTGGTGCCGAATTATTTTCGCAGTGGCATAATCTATTCTTTGGGTGCTTTCTTGGCAGGCAACATAGAAATATATGTTTGCTTAATTATTTTTATGCCTGCTTTTATCTATCAGCATTTGCTTATAAAACAGATACTGTCTTATTATAATAAGGAATATAAGGATAAGTTGAATTGATGGGAAAGCATAAAAAACTTGACTCGAACATATGTTTGTGATATGATTTTAGGTAGGAAAGTAAATTTATTTAAAAATGATGATATGGCTGAGTTTGTTTTTGAGTGTAGTATGTTTGTTATAATGAACAGATATAATGATTCTTACATACTTCCGGAAAAAATCTATTATAGTATTATTGTCAAAGATTATGCTCAATTTTTGGCAGATGTAGGAGCAGCAATAAGCCTATTATCAAATAATGTTATTTTTCGATTAAGAAATTATTTTGAAGAATTAAAAAGGAAAGGAGCAATATTTATGACAGGAAGAGTGATAAGGTTAAATCAACTGTTGGACAAGTTGGAGAAGGAACAAATAACGGAAGAGGAAAGGAAAGAACTAATAATGTTAGCGGACAACATGACAGAGGAAGAGTATCTGGGGGAAATGCCGTCCGAAGAGGAAGTTCTGGGATTTCCGACGGAAGCGGAGATAATAAGCGAGGAAGGTCAGTATGCAAAGATACTGATGGAGTACATATACGAGAACGATATAGAAATGTACACGATGCTTATGGGATTGAACAAAATGAAAGGCTTCGTGCATCAGAGGGTAGAGGAATTTCTGACGGAAATGTTCAAACTGGAGGATTTGTACACGAACGAACACAAGACGGAGAATATGCCATTTCCGAAGTATCTTAGCCTTTGCTATCAGGCGAGCAGTTACGCACGGGAGAAAGCAATGCCAATATTATTACAGATACCAGCGAGCATAGCGGGCATTTAGAAACATCTGATGATGATAAAGTGGCGGATAAATCTCCGGTTCTTATTGATAATGGGAAATTAGCAGGTGATTGTTCCATCAGCTATCCCGGCACCTGTAAATACACGGTAACTAAATCTGATGCAAAGAAAGGGACTGTTAAGGCTGCAGGAGTAAAGGGCAGTAAGAAAAGCCTTGTGATAGCAGACAGCATTAAGATAAACGGATATACACTTAAAGTAACGGCAATCGGAGATAAGGCTTTTAAAACAATAAGAAGACAACTTCTGTAAAGATAGGAAAGTATGTAAAGACTATTGGAAAGGATGCTTTCAGGAACTGTACCAAACTTAAGAAAGTAAGCGGCGGAAAAGCCGTGAAGAAGATAGGAAAGAATGCTTTCAAGAGTTGTAAAAAGGTGAAATTGCCGAAAAGTTTTAGGAAAATGTGAAATATATACTTTTAACACTTAACTGCTTTAACAAAACAAGAAAAAACCTCATAAGTTCGCACCTTATGAGGTTTTGTTTTTTGTGCCAGTATATAGCACTATCATCTTTTAATATCTGACTCAATTATAACACATTAAATCAGCTATTACAAGTATATCTTTTTTTGCTTCTTTTTATGCCTGTTTCGTTCTTTTTATTTACCATAAATAGAATCATCCGAGTGACTCAATTCCCGGATTTGCTATCTTGTTCATAATACGGAATGCAATATTTTCGCATTTCCATCCCCATGTCTTTGATGCCGAGTATTTTTTATTTACTCCGTCAAAACCTGTTCCATGATAAAATGTCTGACCGGGTTTACTGTAATGTGTGGCAAGTCTTTCGGCTGTCATAAGGATATTTTTTTCTTTGGTGTCGGCATTTATTCCTTTTGCAGAATCGCTGTAGACACCGAGACCGGTGAGATTGTTGTCTTTTACGGCACGCTTGCTTTTGCCCCAGCCTGATTCAAGGGCTGCTATTGAAGTCATGGCAATGGCATTTATGCCATATTTTTTTTCTGCCTTGACAAATGCAGGTGCAAGTTCTTCAAGCTTAGTTCCCTCAAGTGCATTCTTTAAGGTTTTTGTACTTACATTTGATGGTTCAAATATGTTATTAGAGTTTATTGAAACAACAACATATTTTGAAACTGTATTTTTGACTTTTTTCGTATCTTTGATTTTTTTCTGCATATTTTTTACTTTTGTAGTATTTTTGTTTATTGATGACTTAATAGCTTTTTTTGAATGTTTAATATTCTTCTTTATAGATACAGTATCCATAAGTCCAGAAATTTTTTCAAAATCAGGTAATACGGTATTATCATCGGAAGATGTTTTTGCCGTTTTTGATGAAACATTCTGGTTGAGATATATGCTAAGTGATGAGTCATATTGTTTAGCATATGATTTTAACGACTGTGATGGTTCAAAAACATCTGAAACAGTTACACAGTTGGTTTCTTCAATGGCATTGTCTTTAAGTGTGTTTATTGAAGATAACTGTTTTTTCTTTGATAATATTACGCGTTTCGTGCGTGAAGCCTTGCTCTGTGCAGTCTGAAGCTCAGAAGAAATTTTATTTAATTTTTTCTGAAGATGTTTCATTGTGACAGTTACAGTCTTGCCTATTATTGGTTTGTAATGTTTTGGCTCCTGATTTTTGTTTTTATTCTTTTTTGATTGGGTATTTTTTTTACTGCTTCCTTTTTTAGTGGAAGCGGTTGAAGTATTAGTCTTTTTTATGGTTGTTTTCTTAGACTGTGAAGTATTTTTGCCTGAAACCGGCTGCTCACTGTCTGCCTTATTGCCTGTTGTGTTTGAAACTGTATTATCTGAACTGTTGTCAGTGTCAGCAGTTTTTTCATCAGATTGTTCATCGTTATCTGATGTCTGCTCATTACTGTCCGATGTATCAACAGAACTTATAGAAACGCTGTTATCTGCATGAACGGTAGACAATGAGTTTATGTGGCTGCTAACCGGGATGAATACCAAAGCACAAGTAAGACTTATGGCTGAAATTTTAACTAAGTTGTTTCTTGAAAATAGTTTTTTTCGCATAAAAACCTCCTAAAAACTAAATATGTATTCATTTATAAGTAAAAATTATATTTATTGATTATAACACATTTCAAAGAAAAAATCAAAAAGATATACAAAAATAATACAAATAATTTCTTTATTTATGTACAATTTTATTACTTGATTTTATCTGATAAATGATGTATGATAACCATGTTTGTATAAAATAATAAATACTCTTATTCCGAGTGGCGGAGAGTGAAGGCTCTGTGAAACCACGGCAACCCCATACAGGAAGGTGCCAATCTAAGCGAGAAATCGAACAATAAGAGGAGTTGAGATATATCAAGTCCATCGAGTTGTATCGGTGGACTTTTTTTGATGCATAGGAAAATGCTCTTAATGTAGTGTGATGCCAGGGCAAAACGCTGGTTTTGCCATTTTTACCCTACACAGTGATATGTCGCTTTTTCCTCAAGATAAGAGTACAGCCGTATCTTTGCACTGCCTGATACGGACTGAAAGGTACAGAGCAGTGCAGAAAAGAGGATACGATGGAGAAAAGATTATTTACATCTGAATCAGTAACAGAAGGACATCCTGACAAGATAAGCGACAATATTTCGGATGCGATACTTGACGCACTTATGGAGCAGGATCCCATGAGCCGTGTTGCTTGCGAGACAGCTATCACGACAGATTATGTGCTTATCATGGGTGAGATTACGACTAAGGCAAAAGTTGACTATGAAAAGATTGCAAGAGAGACAATAAGAGAAATCGGATATGACTCTGACGAGAAAGGTTTTAACTGTGATACCTGTAAGGTAAATGTTCTTCTCGACTCACAGTCAGCAGATATTGCAATGGGTGTTGACAAGGCACTTGAAGCAAAAGAAAATCAGATGACGGACGAGGAACTTGAGGCAATCGGTGCAGGCGACCAGGGTATGATGTTTGGTTATGCAACAAACGAAACAGACGAATATATGCCTTATCCTATCGCACTTGCACACAAACTTACAAAGAAACTTACGGAGGTCCGCAAAGACGGAACACTTCCTTATCTTCGTGCTGACGGTAAGAGTCAGGTTACTGTTGAATATGACGAGAATGGCAGACCTGTTCATGTAAATGCGGTAGTTATCTCATCACAGCACGCTGCTGAGGTTTCGCAGGAACAGATACATGAGGACATCCGTAAATATGTTATTGACCCTGTAGTTCCACAGGAACTCACAGATGAAAATACAAAGTATTTTATAAATCCAACAGGTCGTTTTGTTATAGGTGGACCAAACGGAGACAGCGGACTTACAGGCCGTAAGATAATCGTAGACACATACGGCGGATATGCCCGTCACGGCGGCGGTGCATTCTCAGGAAAGGACTGCACAAAGGTTGACCGTTCGGCAGCATATGCAGCGCGTTATGTTGCGAAAAATATTGTGGCAGCAGGACTTGCCGACAAGTGCGAGATACAGCTTTCATATGCCATCGGTGTCGCACAGCCTACATCAATAATGGTTGACACATTTGGAACAGGAAAACTCTCAGATGAGAAACTTGTTGAGATAATAAGAGAAAACTTTGACCTTCGTCCGGCAGGAATAATCAAGATGCTTGACCTTAGAAGACCTATCTACAAACAGACGGCAGCTTACGGTCACTTTGGACGCAATGAGCTAAATCTTCCATGGGAGCAGCTTGATAAAGTGGAGATACTTAAGAAATATTTATAAAAAAGAATAAGTTGATGATTTTTTAGAAACAAAAAGCTGATAGAGTTATGGACTATGTTGTATAGGAATATAGCGTAGCCATAGGTTTATCAGCTTTTTAAATCTCTGAAAATAAAATTGTAAATTGAAAAAGATAACGGTATATTTCATAAATGCTTTATGAAAGAGAAAAGTATCCTGAGTGAAGAATTTGCAATATAATTATTATAAATTAATATTTATTTATAATGGAAATATGCATATTGATTTCTATTTATTAAAGCAACTGTTACTAATATTTTAAGTATTGTATTTAATCTTTATATGATAAAATTATTTTGATACTCATTACATAAAAAATTAAAGTGATTGCGAAACTAACTATATGTTGTGTCAATTGCACAGCTATAACAAATAATATCG
>ERZ836760.1208-NODE-1208-length-30179-cov-5.662595_pt1 | contig 30179 bp, 29 predicted proteins | sample MGYA00519941_ERZ836760 | MGnify/ENA primary metagenome ERZ836760 (study PRJEB31850, sample SAMEA3708807) | human gut metagenome | biome: human gut; feature: human-associated habitat; material: faeces | place: China | collected 2014 ... | reverse complement strand
AACTGGTAAGTCTATCTTACATCAGTTTGAAGGTTTACACAAACTTTGGGATACTCCCCCATAAAAAGCTAGATACCGCTGGATTATCGGTTTAAAAAGCACCTAACTCCAAACCGATTCTGTAACTAATTGTATTTTATGGAAGATTTAAACAGTCCGCAATTAAAAAATTGGCAAACGCCTGTACTGCAGAATTGATGAAATTTTTGTTACTGTATACCATATAAAGCATTCTTGTATCTTTTGGGATATCGGTTATATGTATTTTATGAAGATTATCAAACTGGCGTAAAAACGAAGTGTCTGCACAAATAGCCACTTTGGATGATTTTTTAATTTCTCCTCCTATAGATATTTCATTATCATAACAACAGGATGCCTCTATATTATGTTGTTTTAATAGTTTACAGACCACCTTTCCAATAGGAATTTCATCAGAATAACTAATAAGCGGATACTTACGAAGTTCTTCTAAACAAATTTCATCATATTTAGCTAAAGTATGGTTATCTTGAACCAAGGCAATAATTTCTTGATAAGTTATGGGAACAAAAACAAGATCTGGCATGTTCTCTACTTTAGAGCATAAACCAATGTCATACTTACCGGAAGAAATTTTTTCTACTATATCAAGTGACATTCCATAGAAAATGTGTATATTGGCCAGAGCATTTTTTTCTTATATTTTTCTACTGCGTCTGGAAGAAAATCACCTATCAGAGTCGGAATACAACCAATATTAATATCGCCACTAATATGACCGGATTTTTGTTTGATCATTGCGATCCCCTGCTCTAAAATAGTTAATGATTGATTCACATACTCATAAAATTCAATTCCATATTTTGTTAATACAATACCTCTTCCCTTCTTTTTAAAAAGGGAGCAAGATAGTTCTTTTTCCAAAGAAGCAATAGAATCGCTTAATGTAGGTTGTGAAATATAAAGCAACTTAGCAGCTTCTGTATAATGCTGGACTTCAGCTAATTTTCGAAAGTAATATAATTGCGGTAGATTCATAATTCCCTCCGAATGGTTATCTGAAAACCACTCCTACTTATAGAAAAATTTTTCTTATCACTAAAATGCCTCAATTGCATATGTCTATTAATCGTTATAATTAGTTTTATTATACCTGATCCCCCCTGCAAAGTATAGTAGAATTTTGTAGACATTTTGTCTCAAATTGATCCTATGTCAAGATTTAGTACAAGTTAAAATGAGGTTTTCCTCATCTTAACCTGCCAGCTGCAATTCGTCTTGCTGAAGCCTACGATACAGCTCTTCATAATCGTTTGGTGACATATAATCACAGTGACTATGAATTCGTTTCGTATTGTAGAATGCTTCCAAATATTCAAAAATCAAACGATATGCATGATCATAATCTCGAATCTTAAACCGATTCAGCCATTCTCTCTTAATCAGGGAATGGAACGACTCAATACATGCGTTATCCCATGGATATGCCTTTTTAGAATAACTACACTGCATGGTTGCGGTTACACGTTTGTATTCTTTTGATACATACTGGCTTCCCCGGTCTGAATGCAGAATTAAAGGATTATCGATATTGCGTCTTGCTTTGGCTTTCTTTATTGTTTCAATCACGCAGGATACTTCCAATGTTTTGGAAAGTGTCCAGGCAATGATTTTTCTGGAATATAAGTCCATAATGCTGGTCAGATAAACAAATCCGTCTATCGTCCAGATATAAGTGATATCAGAACACCAAACAGCATTTGGACGTTCTGGATTAAACTGTTCATCAAGGATATTTTTTAATCCGCTGCTGAAGTCAGAATCTTTGGTCGTGATGGTCCATGGCTTGATCCATTGAACTTTGATGCCCATTTGTCTTATATACTTACCAACGGTACATTCGGAGATGATTTCTCCAGATTTACGCAATTCCCTAGTAATTTTAGGGGCACCATAATTCTGTTTAGATTCATCATAAATATCTTTGATTTTAGCTTTTACGGCTTCACGTCTTTTTTCTGTATTAGAAGGAACACGTTTTAGCCATGCATGATAACCAGAACGAGAAACGCCAAGATGTTTCAACATTCCGGAGACAGAAACCTGGCGTTTTGCCTTATGGGCAGTTTCTGCCATCTCCGTAACTTCGAGATAAATGGCTTCCGTTATTTTCCCAGAATGTTGATTGCTTTTTTTAATACTTCAAGAGCATCCTGTGCATCTCGTAATTCTCGTTTTAATCGTGCGATTTCTTTTGCTTCATCAGAAGTATAGTTACCGGAACCACGGCTTTCAATATCACCTGTTTCACGCAGTTCTTTCTGCCAGCGTGATAATGTCTGCTGACTGATTCCTAAGTTTGTAGCACAGCCTTGCAGTCCTAAGTTCTTGTGATCATGATAATACTGGACTGTATCCAGCTTAAATTGTTTGTCATAGTGCTTTGCCATAATGAGATCCTCCTTCAGTGCGGTACCTACATTGTACCATGATTTTTCTTATAAGGAATTCTCATTTTGACTTGTACTATTTATATTCTAACACCACATACACACAAAGCAGTTAGTCTTAGGATTGACTGCTTTTTTCTTACCAAAATTATAGATTGGAGTGATGAAATGATATACTCTTAGAACTTTTTAACAAGATTATTGAAGCATAAAATTTTATTGTAGTGCTGATATGAGAATGATATAATTGGGATATGAAATATACAAATAAATCTGTTGAAAAATGAGGTGTCAAAATATGGCAAATGAATTACTGGAAAACTTGGATAGACTTCATACAACTGAACTTGGCGTTATTCGAATTAAAAAGAACTTATCTTTGAATGTAGAAAACGTGATTGAATGGTGTAAAGAAAAAATCAGTCTTTCTAATGCGAAAATCATAAGAAAAGGGAAAAACTGGTATATAACGATTGATAATTGTATTATAACGGTAAAGGCGTACAGTTATACCGTTATCACTGCTCACAAAGTAAAATGATGAATTTTTCTATAAAGGAATTAAATGCATTTGCAGTTATTGGGCAGGAAGTAGAACTGACTAATTATCAAAAAAAGAATATTCAGATTAGTACACAGTTTTGGAGAAAATTTAACAGTAGTTTGAAGAAATCATATCTTTCACAATCGGGAAATTGGGTAAAATATGCTTTTATGGAACGAAGAAATGGAAACCTTTATTATTTCTGTTCTATACCAAAGAGAACTATTCTTCCAGACAACTTTCTGTATAAAGAAATACCGTCATATAAATATTTGGTCGTGGAGCATATTGGTGCTATGGGGAAAATATATGAAACTTATAGAAAAATTTATCAGGAAATTATTCCTAATACACCATATACCCCTATAAAAAATATTATCCTGCACTTTGAAAAATATGATTACCGTTTCCATTGGAATAGAGATAATTCAGTTATTGAAATTTGGATACCTATTCAAGATTAGAAGCAATTCCATATCCATACACACAAAGCAGTTAGTCTTAGGATTGACTGCTTTTTAAAAAGACACCATTTAGGTGTAATGATGTCTTTTGGGTGTTATTTTATAGTCAATCAAGGCTCATTCAATCGTGGTAAATTAGTGGTAAAATGAATGGTTTTCTATACTCCAAAATGCTTGAAAGTATAGTGGTTATGCGAATAATCCAAAATTAGATATAAAATTTATACTAAAAGTAATATGTATTATGAATGAAATTTGGTTGGGAAATAAAAAAATGGAAGAGAAAAAAGTGTAACAGCAAAAATTGCAAAATATATAAAAAAATATACAGAACGGAAAATGGCAGGTAGGAGAAAAAATATCCAGTGAGAATGAAGTTTGCAAAGAACTTGGCGTAAGCAGAGTATCCGTAAGAAATACACTTCAGCAATTTATTGCATTAGGGATTTTGAAAAGTGTTCATGGAAAAGGAACATTTTTAATTTCAAATGATCTTTCTGTTTTTAAAGCTCCGGATACAATTGAAGAAAAAACGGCTGAAAGCATAGAAAATATGAAAAATATTTTGGATTTCAGATGTATCGTAGAGCCGGAAGTATGTCGCAGAGTAGCAGAAACAGCATCACAAGATTTAATTTCTGAGATGGAAAGATTATTGAAAGTGATGCAAAATTCAATTGGAAAAAAGCAAAAGCTCTTATGTTAGAGCATTTAAAATATGGAATAGACGATTTGTATGCTGATAATGATGATATTTTGAATAATGATGAAAATAGTGATATCGGAGAATTTGATAATTTTTCTCAATTATCAAAATAATTATCAAAATATTGGATAGGAATTTATGAAATTGAAAAACAGGTGGAAATAGTTGGGGGGTATTCTTTGGAATACCGCCCCATTCTTAGGTTTTGGGGCATTTTCATGTTTGATTGGAATGATTTTGTTATCAGATCCTTCAGTTGACCTATTTTCATTTTGTGGAAAAATGAGTTGTGAAAACGAAAAAATAATAGTACAATGAATGTCAGCTTTAGAGATGCGAAACACATGAAAAGGAGATTTGGATGGAGCAGGAGATAATAAGAACACGAGACAGGGGGATGGGGCGTGAACTGGCGATTTCCGGGCTATTTGCTGCTTTGATTGCAGCGGGGGCCTTTATTAAGATCACAATACCGGTACAGCCGTTTCCTATGCATTTTACTCTGCAGTGGTTCTTTGTACTGATGGCAGGTTTTTTGCTGGGCTCAAGAGTAGCGGCAGCCAGTGTAGGAACTTATCTTTTGATCGGTTTGTTAGGGGTTCCTGTTTTTGCTGCAGGAGGCGGGCCGGCGTATCTGCTTCGTCCCACCTTTGGTTTTTTGCTTGGTTTTCTCCTGGCAGCCTGGGTCATAGGAAAGCTTTGTGAATGGATGAAGCCGGTGAAAATGACCCGGATGATGATTCCTGCAGCAGCAGGTTTGGCTGTGTATTATGGAGCCGGGATTCTGTATTTTTATTTTATCAGCAATTATGTGATTTCTATGCCTATAGGCTGGAAAGCTGTTTTGATTAATTGCTGTCTGCTTACAATCGGAGAGGATTTTGTGCTTTGCATCCTTGCAGCGGCCACTGCTATGAAAATGCGTCCGGCTGTGCTTCGGATGATGGACTAGAGGCTATGCATTCAGCTGCAGTGCCTCTAATTTTTTTCGATCAAGAAGAACAATGGTTCCGCGGGAAAGGCGAACCATTCCTTCACTCTGGAAGTAGCGAAGCATCCGGGTAATAACTTCACGGTGGGAACCCAGGTGGTTGGCAATGATCTCATGAGTAATTTTCAGCTCATTAGAGTATTCGATGGCAGATTCTTCCAGAAGAAAAGCGGCTACGCGTTTATCCAGGCTTTTCCAGAGGATCTGCTCGATGAGCCACATGACGTCAGAAAAGCGAGTAGCCATAAGCTCGTTGGTATAGTTTGCCACAGGCGCAGATTCTTCCATAATGCTTTTATATATTTCTGCAGGAATGACCCAGAGCTCTGTATCTTTTTCCGCTTCAATGGTGATCTCAAACTGAATAGAGCGCATGATGCAGGAGGCAGAGAAGAGACACATATCTCGTTCAAACAGACGGTAAATGGTGATCTCCCGTCCTTCGTCGGACAGAATGTATGCCCGAAGAAGACCGGACTTTATGAGAAGCAGACCTGTGCAGTCCATACTGCCATTGTGGATGATGGCGCCTTTTTCTGCTTTTCGTGAAATCAGGCTTCCCAGTATTCGATTTTGCTGCAGAGCAGTCAGCTTGTTCCATATGGGAAAGTAGTCTTGAAAATCCATGTTCCCCTCCTAACTGTTTTACATAGTAGTTTTTATTTAGTATAGGTTATTTGTATCAATGCGTCAATTCCATTCTTGACAGATTCCTATATGAAAAGTATACTGGAAATAGAAAGTAAAAAAATATTTGCACGGAAATACGCAGGATATATCTGATTTTTCTGAAAATTGAAAAGATATGCTGCGAATGAGGACGAAAGGAGAAGGTTATGAAGACTAAGTTTTATATTTGTCGCCGCTGTGGAAACCTGGTTGGCATGGTTCATGATTCAGGCGTTCCTATGATTTGCTGTGGCGAGAAGATGGAAGCCCTGGTTCCTAACACAGTTGAAGCCAGCGGCGAGAAGCATCTGCCAGTGGCTGTTATGGATGGAAATGTGCTTCGTGTTCATGTGGGAAGTGTGGATCATCCAATGCTTCCGGAACACTTTATTGAGTGGGTTTATGTACAGACAGATCAGGGCGGCCAGAGAAAGGCCTTAAAGCCCGGTGATGCGCCTGAGGCTTCTTTCTGTCTGGGTGATGATAAGGCAGCTGCAGTTTATGCGTACTGCAATCTTCATGGTCTCTGGATGACTGAGTTATGATGATTGATGCCGGATGCCTGTCTGATGGCATTCAGCAGTAAAAGGATAAAGTGAGGGTTTTATTCTGTAGGGGAAATCCGGAAAGAATCTTGTAATTTGTTGATTCTTTCCGGATTTTTTTGTGCATTTTTCTGTCTGCAGCGGGGCGCTTTTCCCTATGGTGATATTGTCACAGAAAGAGAAGGATTTTTTCGCTATACTTTATCCATAAAGAAACAGGGAATGCAGAAATAAAATTTTAGCGTACCCGGGAAGGAGAATTTATTTGATGCAGTATACCATTGCATTTTTAGAAGGAATGATTACGTTTATTTCCCCCTGCCTGCTGCCGATGCTTCCTATTTATCTTTCTTATTTTGCAGGCGGTGGAGAGAGGACTACTGGAAAAACAATAACGGGTGCGCTGGGGGTTGTAACGGGATTTACTGTGGTGTTTGTAACGCTTGGAGGGCTGGCCGGTACCATAGGAGGTTTTTTGAGACAGTATCAGACAGCAGTTCAGATTGTTTCTGGTCTTGTGGTAATTGTTTTCGGATTGAATTTTCTTGGAGTATTCCGGTTGAATCTGTTTCATGGAAGCCGTCATTCTGTTGATACCTTTTAAGATTTTTGTACTCACAAAACGAGGGGCGTTACGCAATTATTATTAATTTGATAATTTTGCAACGCCCATTTTTATTTCATAGGAAAACCTCTCTTATGTCATAAAAAGCTTTGCGGAAATGTGAGCTGCGCACTAGCGAAAAATGTTGCTGGCGCAGCTACACTTTGTCGCGGGAATGTGCCAAGGCACATTCTTTATTCAAGTGAGCTCAAACACTTGTTTCAGAAGCACAGACGAAGGCTCATTTCTGGTTTGCCTGTCTGTAAATCTCATAGATTCCATTTTCATCAAGCTGACGGAAGGTTCCGATAGTTCGTGTTTTCTGATAGGAACAGCGGTTGGCCAGTTCGCGGATGACATTATCCTCCTGTTCTCCAATATCCTGATTTTCCCGGAATCCCACGGGCATTCCCAGAGAAGAAAAATACTCTCTGGTTGCCTGGATACCTGCAAGAGCCAGCTCCTTTTCATCTGATCCGGAAATACCCCAGACATTCTTTGCATATCGGGCGAAGCGGGACGGCTTTGCATCCATAACAGCCAGCGCCCAGGAATCCCATACAGTAGCAAGTGATGCGCCGTGGGCAGTGTCAAACATGGCAGAGAGCTCATGGCCCAGCTGGTGTACTGCAAAATCTTCCTGACAGCCCAGCCCTGTCAGTCCGTTGTGAGACAGGGAACCGGCCCACATCAGTTCGCTCATGGCTTCATAGTTGTGGGGATCGGCAACAGCAGTCCGTCCATTTGCAATCACTGTGCGCAGCAGCGCTTCAGCAAGGGCATCTGTTACCTCATTATCTGTAGGGTTGAAATAGCGATCCAGTGTATGCATCATAATGTCCGTAACGCCGCAGGCCACCTGATAGACAGGAAGGGTACAGGCAAGCTCTGGATTCATGATCGCGAATTTAGGCCGGTTCAGGTGGGTGCTCAACCCGCGCTTAGATCCGGTTTCCTGGTTTGTGAGAACAGAAGAGGCGCTTGTTTCGCTGCCTGCAGCAGGAATAGTCAGAACAGCGCCTGTTGGAAGTCCCTGTTCCGGTTTTTTCTTTCGGCTCCAGAATTCCCAGATGTCAGTATCTGGATTGGCTGCGCCGATGGCAATGGCTTTTGCTGTATCAATGGCAGAACCGCCCCCAATGCCTAAAATAAAGTCTGCGCCAAAGGTAATGGCTGTCTGAACACCTTTGCGGGCATGTTCAAGCGTCGGGTTGGCTCTGGCCCCGCCGAATTCCTCACAAATCAGGCCTGATTCTTCCGCAGAGCGGCGCACCTGCGCCAAAAGCCCGCTTCGTACAACAGAACCTCCTCCGTAAACAAGAAGCACGCGGCTGCCGCCGTATTTGCGGATACAGGCACCGGTCTTCTGCTGGGTATCCCTGCCGAAAATTACCTCTGTAGGGGAGTAGTATGTAAATGAATGCATGGAAAATTCCACCTTTCTTTTTTATTTTATGATTCATGGGAGCTTTCTTCTTCTGAAGATATTTTACCATGAAAAAGAAAGGGGTTCCAGTAAAATTTAATAATAAACGGCAACAAAAAGGAACAGTTTTGCTGAAGGGATACAAGAAAAAGCTGTAATCAGGAAAAGCTGCAGTTATCCAGGCTGTCCGGCCAGTTCATCCAGGGAATGAAACTGATATCCCATAGATTCCCATTTTGTCAGCAGTTCATCCAGAATTTCTCCGTTGGTTTTGGAGGTACTGTGGAGAAGAACGATGGCTCCTGGATGGATGCGGCCAAGAAGCTTTTGAAAAGCTTCCTCATGAGTGGGTTGTTTGTCTTCGTACCAGTCTACATAGGCAAGGCTCCAGAAAAAGGTATGGTATCCCATTTCTTTTGCCATTTTCAGATTAGATTCGCTGTATTTTCCCTGGGGCGGCCGGTAATATTTTTTCAGCGGTTGTCCGGTTATCTGCTGGTAGAGCTGTTCCAGATCCTGCAGCTCTTTCTGAAAATCTTCTTTTGCAGCTATTTTAGACATATCCGGGTGGTGATAGGTATGATTTCCTACAGTATGACCTTCCTCTACCATCCGTTTGACCAGTTCAGGACTGGTTTCCAGATAATTTCCCACAAGGAAAAAGGCAGCTGGTGCATGATGCTTTTTCAGAGCGTCCAGAATGGCGGAGGTGTTTCCATTTTCATAGCCGGCATCAAAGGTCAGATATATGATTTTTTCTGTGGTATCTGCCGCGTAATGGGCTTGAAACTGTTTTAGATAGTCAGAGGTTGCATTTGCAACCGGCGGTTTTCCTTCCTGCTGGAAGCTGAGTCCCCAGTTTTCGGCAGAAGCACCTGCGCTGGTGGGAGCAGAGGCATGGCGGAAGGAAAGATAACCCAGCCAGTTTCCTGCAAGAAAAGAGAAAATCAGAAAAAACAGGACAGCAGCAGTCCGTTTGCACAGGCTGGATTGATGAAGAAAAAATTTCTGGCTCATGATAGACTCCGGAGAATCTTATTGTTAAAGCTTATGCGGGAAGATTAAGAAAGTTGTCATATTTTATAGAAAGAATCTATGTTATACTAAAAAAAGCAGTATCCGGATAGAGATGTTTGACCGGAACTGGCGGAAGGTGTTCCAAAAAAATGGCTTAAAGGAGTAGACATGATGATAAAATGGAAGAAAGTACTGGCAGCGGGACTTGGAACGGCTATGCTGTTTAGTCAGACAGCTTATGCAGATACAGTGATGGTTCCTCCGCCTCCTTTTATTGGAGGCAGTCAGACAGGAAATACAGGACTTGGAAATGGCATAGTACAGCCGGGAGTGACAGGCGGTCAGAATAACAGCGCAGAAAATCAGGGCGGTCCTGGAGGAGCGGGAGGACAGAGCAGTACAGAAAATCAGGGTGGTCCCGGTGTATCAGGAAATCAAAGCGGCAGTCAGTCAAGTTCTTCTCACGCACAGGAGGCAGCTTTGCCGCAGGTGAAGGCAGAAGGCGCTGTTTTGATGGATGCAGCAACAGGAAAAGTATTGTTTGGAAAGAATCAGGACATGCAGTTTTATCCGGCCAGTATTACCAAGGTAATGACAGCTCTTCTGGTGCTTGAACGCTGCAGCCTGAATGACACAGTGACTTTTTCAGCTTCTGCTACAACCAATCTGGAATCGGGAGCAGTTTCCCTGGGCATATCTGAGGGAGATCAGCTGACAGTGGAGCAGTGTCTGTACGGTCTGCTTTTAAAATCAGCCAATGAGATTGGAAATGGACTGGCCGAGCATGTGGCAGGGAGCGTCAGCGCATTTGCAGATCTGATGAACGCCAGAGCCAGGGAACTTGGGTGTAAGAATACCCACTTTACCAATCCTCACGGGCTGAATGATACGGCCCATAAAACAACGCCTTACGATATGGCGCTGATCATGCGGGCGGCTCTCCAGAACGAAACCTTCCGGAAAATTGATACTACAACAAGCTATGAATTTCCGGCTACAAAAAAGTCGGCTGCTAAAACGATTACCATGGGACACAAGATGATGTATCCCACAGATTCCCGGTATTATGAGGGCATTATCGGAGGAAAAACGGGATATACCTCAAAGGCAGGGAACACTTTAGTAACAGGGGCACAAAGAAATGGCGTTCGTCTGATTGCAGTGGTCATGAAGGCCAGCGGAAGTCATTATACAGATACCATTGCCATGCTGGATTACGGTTTTGCAAATTATGAAAAGCTGTCAGGAGGAAGCCAGAATGGAATGGTGACGCCGGGGGCAGGCAATCAGAGCGGAACAGTGATACCGGGAAATGGGAACAGCCAGGGAACCCAGGAGGTGCCTGGAACATCTTCCGGTCCAAGTGGTATTCCATCTCAGAATACATCGTCTGTGCCGGGAGAGAGCGGATCAGCAGGACCGGGAAGCCAGACTGGAATACCGGAAGGCTCAGGCGGAAGTCAGGGCTGGAAGCAGGATCAGACCGGCTGGTATTATATCGGGGAAAATGGTTCCAACGCAGCCAATCAGTGGCTGGAGCTTCAGGGCACCTGGTACTGGTTTGACGGAAATGGATATATGGCAACCGGCTGGCGGAATTATACGGATGGATCTTATTATTATTTTGATCCGGCGACCGGAGCTATGGTATCCGATCGATGGATTCAGGATGGAGGCGCCTGGTATTATTTAAGTGCAGACGGAAAGCTTCTGACCAATGGAACAACTCCCGACGGTTATCATGTAAATGAATATGGTATCTGGGATGAAAAGACAGGTGCTTAGGCTGCCTGGACAGAACGGAAGCGGACGGAAGAAGCGCAGCAGCAGTGAAAACACAGCTGCCTCAGGTGACGCCTGATAGGAGCGTGAAAGGACAGAGCGGAATAGAAAGCTGGAAAAAGAAAGAACGAGGGGTGCGGAGATGAAAGAAAAGTTATATACCATAGAACTGACAGATGCCGTGAAAGCGGGAGATGAGTGCCTGTTTTGCTGGCTGGAGAGAAAGCTGGAGCAGGAAAATCTGGAGTTTGTCCTGGGATCTTCTTATATGGAGAGTGATATTCGTGACAATACCAGTGAGCGGGGATTTTGCCGTCATCATACAAAAATGATGTTTGATTACAGAAATTCTCTGGGCAATGCCTGGATTTTAAAATCCCGTATGGAAAAGGTCAACCGGGACTTTAAAAAGCAGATGGGACAGGCAGGCGCGGTGGAAAAAGGCGGCTCTCTTCTGGGACGTTTATTTTCCGGCAGAAAGCAGACTGCCTCTGTTTACGGCCCGGCAGCAGGACAGTCCGGGGCTTCTGCCTGGCTGAGAGGAGAAAACAGTCACTGCTATATCTGTGAGCGGATGGACGGCATTTATCAGAGAATGTTGGATACCTTTGTTTATATGCTGAAAAATGATACGGATTTCGGAGAACTTTTGATGGCCTCCAAGGGGTTCTGCCTGCCTCATTTTGCTGATGTGCTGGATATTTGTCAGGCCAAGCTGACCGCACAGGAGCAGGAGGTGTGGATTCCAAGGCTGACAGAGCTGACTTCACGAAATCTGGATCGGATTCAGGAGGATATTGACTGGCTGATAGAAAAATACGATTACAGAAACCGTGATGCAGACTGGAAGGAATCGCGAGATGCGGTACAGAGAACCATGCAGAAGCTGACCGGAGGCCATCCGGCAGATCCGGTCTTTCAGAATAGAAAATAGCCGGTGATTGGCAGCATATTTACGAATTATTCAGGGAATCCTAATGGAAAGCAGAAGTATGCATATGACATTAGGAGGTTTCTATGATGGATTTTAAAAACAGTGAGACAGCAAAAAATCTGATGAGAGCGTTTGCCGGTGAGAGTCAGGCCAGGAACCGTTACACGTTTGCAGCGGGCATTGCCAGAAAAGAAGGGCTGTTTGTGATTGAGTCGGTATTTTCCTTTACAGCAGATCAGGAAAAGGAGCATGGAGAAATTTTTTATAATTACCTGAAGGAGCTGGGAGGAGAAACCATTTTTATTGACGGCGGTTATCCGGTGGATCAATACGAAAAAAGCCTGGATTATCTGAAAGCAGCGCATCACAATGAATACGAGGAATTTGAAGATGTCTACCAGAATTTTGCAAAAACGGCAAAGGAAGAGGGGTTTAGCCAGATTGCAACCAGCTTTTCAATGATTGCAGAAATTGAACGGACTCACGGAGATCGTTTCCAGCTGTTTGCAGATTATCTGGAGAAAAATCAGCTGTTTGTATCTGAGGTGGAAACTGGCTGGATGTGTCTGAACTGCGGTCATATTCATCGGGGAACCATGGCGCCGGAGCACTGTCCGGTTTGCCGCCATGAGCAGGGATATTTTGTTCGCATGGAGCTGGCTCCCTATATTCAGTAGAAAAAACGATAGCGAGGAGAGACAAATGATAAAGGCAGTGATTTTTGATCAGGATGGTCTGATGTTTGACACAGAGCGAATCTCAGGAATTGCCTGGCATCAGGCGGAAAAAGAATGGGGAATCCATCTGGAAGAAAGTTTTTTGAAGACTATTCGCGGAATGAATCACCAGGATGCCCGCATAAGATTTGAAGAGGTATTTGGAGACTCTGTGGATTTTATGGCATTTCGAGGAAAAAAACAGGAGATTTTTGAGGCACTTTTGGAGAAGGACGGAATTCCAGTAAAGCCGGGACTTTATGAGCTTTTGGAGTATCTGGAGGCGCAGAAGATTCCGGCGGCTTTGGCATCTGCCAGCAGAATGGAATATACGGAGAGAAATCTGGAAAAAACAGGAATCCGCAGATATTTTTGTCACCTGGTTACTGGAGATATGGTCAGCCATGCAAAACCGAATCCGGAGATTTTCTGGAAGGCTGCAGAGCTTCTGGGAGAAAAGCCGGAGGATTGTCTGGTTCTGGAGGACAGCTTAAATGGAGTGGAAGCAGGGCTTCGGGGAGGGTTTGTCACCGTTATGGTTCCGGATCTGACCCAGCCAGAGGAGGAATTGAAAAAGCGGGTATACCGGGTTTGCAGTTCCCTTCTGGAGGTAAAGGAAATGCTGGAAGCAGAAAGAGCAGGATAAGGATATGAGGGCAGGAAATATAGAGTTATCTTTATGTGCAGCCGCCGGAGCTGCTGCGGCAGGGCTGGCATGGAGCAAATATGAGCGGGGGCATTTTGTGACAGAGGAGTTGGTTTTTTCTTCCTCGAAAATTAAAGAGCCGGCTGTTCTGGTGTTTTTATCGGATCTTCACGACAATACATTTGGAGAAAAGAATGAGAAGCTGCTGAAGGAGATAAAAAGAATCCATCCGGATGCGGTTTTGATTGGCGGCGATACGATGGTTACAAAGCCGGGGCGTGCGGATCTTTCCAGGACAAAGGAGCTCCTTCAGGGAATTTCCCGCCTTTCTTGCCCGGTTTTTTATGCAAATGGAAATCATGAGCAGAGGATGCAGCGGGATCGGGGAGTTTACGGGTCCATGTATGATGAATTTCGGAAACTGCTGGAAGAATATCAGGTGAATTATTTACAGAATAAAACGGTACAGTGGCGGGACGATATAGCAGTCAGTGGAGTGGACATAGCCTGGAAGTATTATCAGGATTTTCATCCGGATTCTATGGTGCCGTCTTATCTTGCCAGACGGCTGGGAAAGGCAGAGTCTGAAAGGTTTCAGATTCTTCTGGCTCATTCCCCTCTCTTTTTTGATGCGTATGCAGGTTGGGGAGCGGATTTGTCTCTGGCAGGCCATTTTCACGGCGGAACCATCCGCCTTCCCGGACTGGGGGGAGTCATGACTCCTCAGTATCAGTTTTTCCATCCCTTCTGCGGAGGCGTGTTTGAGCAAAACGGTCGGTGGATGCTTGTCAGCCGCGGGCTTGGAACCCATTCTATTAATATCCGTATAGGAAACAGACCGCAGCTGGCGGTAATAAGGCTGGAGCCAAAATCATAGCAGGCCGCTGCCATAGGATAGATACCCCTGTTCGATATTTACAGAGCGGGGGTTTTTTGTTATACTGATACATACGTGACAAAAGGCAAAGGGCGGATTGGAATGGCAATATCTTATAAACTGGAGAAGTTTGAAGGTCCTTTGGATCTTCTTCTTCATTTAATTGATAAAAATAAAATAGATATTTATGATATTCCGATTATGGAGATTACACAGCAGTATCTTGATTATGTGAATCAGATGGAAAAAGAGGATCTGAATCTGGTCAGTGATTTCCTGGTTATGGCGGCAACGCTTCTGGATATTAAATCCCGGATGCTGCTTCCTGTAGAGACGGTTGAGGAAGAGGGCGAAGAAGATCCCCGGGCAGAGCTGGTTTCCCGTCTTCTGGAGTATAAGCAGTATAAAATAATGGCTCAGGAGCTTCTCGATATGGAGGAGAATGCCGGTGGACTGCTTTTTAAAAAGCCTACGGTTCCAAAAGAGGTGGCAAAGTATGAGACGCCGGTAGATCTGGATGAGCTGTTGGACGGGCTGACTCTGGCAAAGCTGCAGCGGATTTTCCAGTCTGTTATGAAGCGGCAGCAGGATAAGGTGGATCCCATCCGCAGCAAGTTTGGAACTATCAAAAAAGAGCCGGTCAGTCTGGAAACACGGATTCTGGATGTGATGGCTTATGCAAGAAAGCACAGAAATTTCAGCTTTCGTCAGCTGCTGGAGCGGCAGTCTGACAAGCTGGAGGTGGTTGTGACCTTTCTGGCTATTCTGGAGCTGATGAAGATTGGAAAGATTCATCTGACCCAGGAGCATGCATTTGATGATATGTACATAGAGATTCAGGAAGCAGAGGGCGAAGAAACAGAACTTTTGCTGGAAGATTTAGGGGATCTGGAAGGATAGAAAATATGGGAAGTCTGTACGACGATGACGACGAGGAATTTGATCTGGCTGCTGTAGAGGCACGCCATGAGGAGCTGGAAGCGCTAGAGGCACTGGATACCAGAGAAGGACAGCTGGTGTTGGATATTCCAGGCTGTCAGAATATCACGGACGAGAAAAATCCGGATGGAATATATCCAGAAAGTGACTGGGAAGCGATTGTGGAGGCTGTGCTGTTTACAATGGGAAATTCCGTAGAACTCAGACAGCTGGCAGCGGCTATTGATCAAAGTGAGAATGTGGCCCGCCGGGTTGTGACAAGCCTTCAAAAACGGTATCAGAAGGAAAACAGAGGGATGCAGATTATCGAACTGGAGAATGCCTATCAGATGTGTACCAGAGCAGAATATTATGAGAATCTGATTCGCGTGGCTTCCGCTCCCAAAAAGCATGTGCTGACGGATGTGGTTCTGGAGACTCTTTCTATTATCGCCTACAAGCAGCCGGTGACAAAAATGGAAATTTCAAAAATCAGAGGCGTATCCTCCGATCATGCTGTAAACCGACTGGTAGAGTATGGTCTTGTATACGAGGCGGGAAGGCTGGACGCCCCCGGCCGGCCGGCTCTGTTTGCAACAACAGAAGAATTCCTGCGCCGGTTTGGCGTAGGTTCTACAACGGATCTTCCTACAATGAATCCGGAACAGGAGGAGGAGATCCGTCAGGAGGTAGAGGAAGAACTTCAGATGAAGCTGAATGAAATGGGCGCACTGGAAAACGGGAACGAGGATGCTGCTCTGGATCTGGAGGAAGCGGTGGAACGGGCCATGGAAGAAGAAACTCAGGACACGGAGGAAAGACCTCAGGACATGGCTGAGGGGGATGCGGAAGCAGAAAACCAGGAAATTTTAAGGGAGGATAAGGAAGAAGATGCCTGATATTAAAATCAAATATTTAACAGATAAAATAGAAAAGCTTACTTATATTGGAGGAAAGTCCGACTGGATTGATCTGCGGGCGGCAGAGGATGTGGAACTGAAGGCCGGAGAGTTCCGGCTGATTCCTCTTGGTGTTGCCATGGAGCTGCCAAAGGGCTATGAGGCCCACATTGTTCCCAGAAGCAGCACCTATAAGAATTTCGGTGTAATTCAGACAAATCACATGGGTGTAGTAGATGAAACATACTGCGGAGATAATGATCAGTGGTTTTTCCCTGCCTATGCTTTAAGAGATACAAAAATTATGACCGGGGATCGAATCTGCCAGTTCCGTATTATGGAGCATCAGCCGGCAATCCGGTTTGAAGAGGTCGAAAGTCTGGAAAATGAAGACCGGGGCGGAATTGGAAGCACCGGCAGAAAGTAGTGAGGCTGTGGATAAGAAAGAAAAAGAAACAGATGTAAGAAAGCAGGCAGCTGCTTCCCGTCCCAGGTTTCGGGGAGAGATTCAGTACGAGCAGCTGGAACAGCAGAGAGCGGCTGCAGAGAGCGCACCGGGTTCTACTGTGAGAATCCTTCGAACCGGGGGGAGAAGTACGGCAGCAGAGCGGGAGGATTACCGCCGCGTGCAGCCGCAGCAGCAGGGTGCTTTATCTCGGCCCGTGCGGCAGACACAGCCAGTGCGGCAGACACAGCCCGTGCAGTCGTCGGGGGTATCTCGGTCAGGCAGAGGGGGGCAGACGTCTGGAAGAAATCAGACATCCCAAAGCAGGGCAGAGGGAAGCATGTCATCAGGAAGATCCGCAGGCAGAACCGGTACAGCCGTTTCAGGAAGGCAGTCCCGGCCGGCAGCAGGAGAGCGTCCCAGATTTCATCCTGCGAAAGAACAGCAGGAGTATGGAAAAAACAGAGCTCGCGCGGCAGCTGTCCGCCGGAAGAAAAAAAGGCAGAGAAGGGCTTTTTGGGGCGCAGGACTTTTGATCCTTGCTCTGGCGGCAGGAGGTGCAGGATTTGGTCTGGTTCGCTGGAAGGCAGGCAGTAAGAAGAGGGAGCTGGCGGAACAAGGGGTAATGGCTATGAACGTCGGCGATTACGAGACAGCAATTACAGTCTTTGATCAGGCCCTGGAAGGCTCCGGAAAACGAATTGGCAATTTTGAAGAGGACGTATTGTTTAACCGGGCAGAGGCAGAATATAAGCAGGGGGATTTTGCAGCAGCTCTTACTACTTATCAGATTATATTAAATGCGGATTCAGAGAATGAAATGGCCAGACAGGGGGCGGCTCTTTGTCTGGCAGAAGCAGGAGAATGGGATCAGGCCTTGGCTCTTGGGGTTCTTCAGAGTCAGATTTACAGCCGGATGGTGGCTGCACAGATCGAGGCAGGACAGTATGAGGAGGCTATGCAGACCATCGCTCAGGGAAGAAGCCTTCCAGACCAGTCGGCTGCCAGAAATCTGGATTTTAATGAAGCAGTGATTCGGGAAAAGCAGGGGGATTTTGCAGCAGCCCTGGAGCTGTTTGAGGCCTATCGGGAAAAATACGGGGCTGACGAGGCTGCAGAGCGGGAAATTATCTTTTTAAAGTCCCGTCAGTAAAGCGAATAAGGAGATAGAATGGCAGATTTATTTGAGATCAAAGAAGCTGAGGAGCGGGTGATCCTGATTGCCGTCAGTGTAAATGAGGAGGAGGACACAGCTGCATCCTTAGATGAGCTGGAGGAGCTGGTAAAAACGGCAGGAGCCTTTACAGTAGGAAAAGTGATCCAGAATCGAGAGCGGATTCATCCTGGAACCTATCTGGGAAAAGGAAAGATAGAAGAGGTAAAGGAGCTGATCTGGGAACTGGGAGCTACAGGCGTTGTCTGTGACGATGAGCTGTCCCCGGCTCAGATGAGAAACCTGGAGGATGCTCTGGATACAAAGGTGATGGATCGAACCATGGTGATTCTTGATATCTTTGCCTCCCGTGCAACTACCAGCGAGGGAAAGATTCAGGTTGAACTGGCACAGCTGAAATACAGGGCAGCTCGTCTGGTAGGACTGCGGAGCTCCCTTTCCCGTCTGGGCGGCGGAATCGGTACAAGAGGACCAGGTGAGAAAAAGCTGGAGATGGACCGCCGTCTGATTCATGAGCGGATTAGCCAGCTGAAATCGGAGCTGGAAACAGTGAAGCGTCACCGTGACGTGATCCGCAGACAGAGAGAAAAGCAGCACACGCCTGTGGCAGCTATTGTAGGCTATACCAATGCAGGAAAATCAACCTTGTTGAACAAGCTTACGGATGCGGGAATTCTGGCTGAGGACAAGCTGTTTGCCACCCTGGATCCGACGACCAGGGGACTGGAGCTAGAGAGCGGGCAGCAGATTTTGCTGACTGATACGGTAGGTTTTATCCGGAAGCTGCCGCATCACCTGATTGAAGCATTTAAAAGTACTCTGGAGGAGGCGCGTTACAGTGATATGATTCTCCATGTAGTGGACTGCTCCAATCCCAATATGGATATGCAGATGCATGTGGTTTATGAAACCTTACGGGAGCTGAAGGTGGAGGATAAAACCATTATCACTGTATTTAACAAGATTGACAAAAAAACAGATGGGGAATATCCCAGAGATCTCCAGTCAGATTATCAGATTCAGATTTCTGCAAAAACAGGAGAAGGATTAGACCAGCTTATAAGTACCCTGGAAAAAGTTCTGAGAAGTCAGAAAATATATCTGGAACGCCTGTTTTCGTACAGTGAAGCAGGAAAGATTCAGACCATAAGAAAATATGGAGAGCTGATTTCCGAGGAGTATCAGGGAGATGGAATCTATGTAAAAGCGTATGTTCCCGCAGAATTTTTTGCAGCAGTCATGGAAAAATAAGATTTTTTCCAGTCATAATATATTTATTAGAAAATATCATAAAACACAATATCTATGTTTTTATTTTGACGAGAAAACAAGATATTGTGTTTTGTTTTGTGATTTGCTATAATAATCCCATAGCGCCGTCAGAAACCGGATATGGTTTGAAGGCAAGAAGGGGGTTTTTATATGATCAGTGTGGTAAAACGTGACGGAGAAATAGCAGAATTTTCCCTGAATAAGATAACAGAAGCAATTAAGAAGGCTTTTCGGGCAACGGGAAAGGAGTACAACAACGAGATTTTAGAGCTTCTTTCTCTTCGCGTTACCTCTGATTTCCAGAGTAAACTGGAGAATGGCAATATTTCTGTAGAACAGATTCAGGACAGTGTGGAGCATGTGCTGGAGCAGACCGGCTACACGGATGTCGCTAAGGCTTATATCCTTTACCGGAAGCAGCGGGAGAAAATCCGCAACATGAAAAATACCATCCTGGATTATAAGGATGTAGTAAACAGCTATGTAAAGGTAGAGGACTGGCGGGTAAAAGAGAATTCAACCGTAACCTATTCCGTAGGCGGTCTGATTTTAAGTAATTCCGGGGCCATTACAGCCAATTACTGGCTTTCAGAGATCTATGATCAGGAGATTGCCCAGGCTCATAGGAATGCGGACATTCACATTCACGATTTGTCGATGCTGACCGGCTACTGCGCCGGATGGTCTTTAAAGCAGCTTTTACTGGAAGGACTTGGCGGGATTCCCGGAAAGATTACCTCTTCTCCGGCGAAGCATTTGTCTGTTCTCTGCAATCAGATGGTAAACTTTCTGGGAATTATGCAGAATGAATGGGCCGGCGCCCAGGCTTTTTCCTCGTTTGATACCTACCTGGCTCCCTTTGTCAAGGCAGATAATCTGTCCTACCGGGAAGTGAAAAAGTGCATTGAGTCCTTTATTTATGGAGTGAATACGCCCAGCCGCTGGGGAACCCAGGCGCCGTTTTCCAACATTACTCTGGACTGGACTGTTCCGGATGATATGGCAGAGCTTCCTGCGATTGTCGGCGGCAAAGAGATGGATTTCAAATACAAAGACTGTAAGCGGGAAATGGATATGGTTAACCGCGCCTTTATTGAAACGATGATAGAGGGAGATGCCAACGGACGGGGATTCCAGTACCCCATTCCTACCTATTCTATTACCAGAGATTTCGACTGGTCGGATACGGAAAATAACCGGCTGCTGTTTGAGATGACAGCCAAGTACGGCACTCCGTATTTTTCCAATTATATTAACAGCGATATGCAGCCCAGCGATGTGCGCAGCATGTGCTGCCGTCTGAGGCTGGATCTGCGTGAGCTTCGAAGAAAAACAGGAGGCTTCTTTGGTTCTGGAGAGAGTACCGGATCCGTAGGCGTTGTGACCATCAATATGCCCAGGATTGCTTATCTTGCAAAAAATGAAGAGGATTTTTACGAGCGGCTGGATCACATGATGGACATTGCAGCCCGCTCTCTGAAGGTAAAGCGTGAGGTAATTACCAAGCTGTTACAGGGAGGTCTTTATCCTTATACAAGACGGTATCTTGGTTCCTTTGACAGTCATTTTTCCACCATTGGACTGATTGGAATGAATGAGGTGGGGCTCAATGCCAGCTGGCTGGGACGAGATATGACAGATCCGAAGACCCAGGTCTTCACGAAAGACGTACTGAACCATATGCGGGATCGGTTGGTGATTTACCAGGAAGAATACGGTGATTTGTACAATCTGGAAGCAACTCCGGCAGAGTCCACTACCTACCGCCTTGCCAAGCACGATGTACAGCGTTATCCCGATATCCGGACTGCAGGCTGCAAGGGGGATACGCCTTATTATACCAACAGTTCTCATCTGCCTGTGGATTGTACGGCTGATATTTTTGAGGCTCTTGATATTCAGGACGAGCTGCAGACTCTTTATACTTCAGGAACCGTGTTCCACGCTTTTTTGGGAGAGAAGCTTCCTGACTGGAAGGCAGCAGCTCGCCTGGTACGAACGATTGCGGAGAACTACAAGCTGCCATATTACACCATTTCACCAACCTATTCCATCTGTCAGGAGCATGGTTATCTGATTGGGGAGCACAAGACCTGTCCCATCTGCGGCAGAGAGGCTGAGGTGTACAGCAGGATTACAGGATATTACCGACCGGTGAAGAACTGGAATGAAGGAAAAACTCAGGAGTACAAGAATCGCACGACCTACGATGTAGCTCATTCTGTGCTGCGGAAGAATCCGGAAGCCTCAGAACGGGTAAAGGAAGCAGTGAGACAAAGCAAATTGGAAAACGGTTTTGAATACACAGGAGAAAACGGGCAGGAGCAGATCGCATACCTGTTTACAACAAAAACATGTCCCAACTGTAAAATGGCGAAGGAATTTCTGCGGAATGTGCCTTATCAGACAGTTGATGCGGAAGAAAATCCTGACATTACCATGAAATTCGGCGTGATGCAGGCGCCAACGCTGGTAGTTGTAAAGGACGGGAAAATTGAAAAATTTGTAAATGCATCGAATATCCGGAAATTTGCGGAAACAAGGGAATGATGGATATAGAAGAAACAACATCAGGGCTGGTCTTTGAACCAGCCCTGGTGGATCAAAAGCTTAAGGATTCATTCCAAAATCTACAGTGACGGTGGCCTTGACGCTAAGCTGTCCTGGCATAACAGCCATATCGGCAGCAGATTCCATTTTAGCGCCTGCTCCGTATGTCAATGTATCGGAATTGGAATACCGGGCAGCAGGATTGTAGCCCTGTTCCTCAACGTGAAGAATACCAGATAAGGTTCTTCCTCCTGCCTGGGCAATGGTTTCTGCCTTTGTCTGGGCGGCAGCGACCGCCTTTTCCAGAGCTTCCTGATAAGCAGCATCGTAATTGCTTGAGAAATAGTCAACCGATTCAATTCCATTAACTCCAGCTTCCACAGACTGAGAAATGATGGCGCCTGCCTGATCCACAGGAATATCAGAAACCGTAAGAGAGGTGGTCATCTCGTATCCAGTGATCTCCCGGTTGTCAGAATTCCAGTTGTGAATAGGCTGAAGTCCATAGGCGGTGGTTTTAATAGAGGTTTCTTCCACCCCAAGTCCTTTCAGGGTTTCAATGGCCTTGTTCAGATCCAGGCTGTTGGCTTCCTGACAGGCAGAAGCAGTAGCTGCTCTTGTATAAATTGAGTAGGTGATCCGGGCCATATCAGGAGTGATTTTGACCTCCTCTGTGCCAGTAACGGTAATCGTATTCGAATTATCTGCATTTTGAACCTGGATGGTTTCCGGAAAGGGAACTGCAGTCTGTGTTCCAGCGCCGCATCCGGAGGCAGCCAAGGCAGAACCCAGAACGGCGGCAGTAAGGCCTGCTGTAAGAATCCATTTTTTTCTGTTTGTAATCATTGTTATCCTCCCTTCGCCTAATCGGCATTGCAGCTTTTTTCATTGCTGCTTTTTATATCTAGATCATACCAGAAATGGAAAATAACTGTATTTCTTTTCCCTTAAAGAAATAGGTAAGTTTTATTACAAAAGTCAAAATAATTCTTTCAGTCAGGAATTGTTATCAGCCATATAGTTCTCCGATACCGGAGACAGCCACGTAGATGTGGGATATTTTATACCAGGTGGAAAAATCGATAACTCCTGTCTGAGGAAGGCCAAATACAGACTGGAACTGCCGGACTGCTGCTGCAGTAGCAGGGCCATAAATGCCGTCTGGAGTGATGCGGGGGATAGCAGTATAAACAGTAGAAATTGCAGCAAGCTGCTCCTGAACCTGCATTACCTTCTGTCCGGAGGAGCCGTAGGTCAGATCATAGCCAGGCCAGGAGGCTGGAATTCCGGAGATTTCCTCGGCGGTATTGACGTACATATCGTCTCCATAGAAATGGCGGAGAATACTGATGGGACTGTAGCCCTGCTCGCCAAGGCTGCAGGAGCCCCACTGGGTCATCCAGCCGCGTTCCAGACACTGAACCTGGCGCCCATCGCAGTACTGGGTCAGAATAGGCTGGCGCACATCTGGACGGGAAAGATAGTTATCAAAGATTTCATCTACAATAACAGAAATGCTCTCATAAATATTTCTTCCGGGAATCCATTTGTGATCAAAGGCAGTGGAGGAGGTAATGGTAAAATCATAGCCCCTGTTTCGGTAATGCTCAGTGAAAACCCGGTTCAGGGTAAAGCTCATAATAGCCAGTACATTGGCAGTAATGGTCGCCTGAGGCCAGGTGGCGTAGATTTCACTGGAAGCTACATTTTTAATATAGTCTCTGTACGGCACATAATAATCAGATGCAGAGGTATCTGTGGGAACACCGTCATGAACTACAATGGTCTGGGGAACTACAACACGGCTTAAAACAATTTCTCCAGATTCTCCTACAGGCTGAATTTCCGGCTCTGCAATTTTCGGAGGATAGGAGCCGTAAAGGGTGTGATCTGGAATCACGACAGGCTTTACGGCAGCAGGATCGGTTTCCGGCTCCATCCGAACGGGCTGAATGGCAACGGAATCTGCCAGAATCTCAGTTCCGTCAATCCGGACGGTTTTAAAACCGGGGGCTGTAATTTCCAGATTATATTCTGCATAAGGGCGGATACCGGATTCCGGATCCAGGCTGTATTCCACAGGGGGCGCTTCCAGAGAGATTTCCGGTGTCTGCCCGGAACGATCGGTATCTGCCTGTTCCAGAGGCCTTAGGGGAGCGTCAGTTCTGGAAACAGAGATTTTGGCATTTTGAACAGGAAAATTGTTTTCGATGTTTACAACATTGACCTGGAGAAAACCACGGCCGGTTCGAGCTTCGGCTGCCGTCATATCCTTTCTCCAAAAGGAATTTATTTTCATAAGATCCTCACACAATCTGTTTCTAAAGTATATCGGTAAAGGTTAAGAAAAATGTATGGATATATTTTTTCTTAACAATGGCTTGAAAATGCAAATAAAATCATGTATAATCTTATCAATTTGGGCACAAGTCAGACAGCCCAAAAGAACATATATTCTACGCAACCTGGAACAGAAAGGAAAGGTACCAACATATGAAAGCATTTCTTATTCTGGAAGACGGAACTGTTTTTACAGGAACCAGCATTGGTTCAGCCAGAGAGGCAGTCAGCGAGATTGTGTTTAACACATCTATGACCGGTTATCTGGAGGTATTGACTGACCCATCCTACGCAGGTCAGGCAGTTGTAATGACCTATCCCTTGATTGGCAATTATGGCATTTGTTATGATGATATGGAATCCGCCCGGCCGTGGCCTGACGGTTTTATTGTACGTGAATTATCCAGACTCCCCAGCAATTTCCGGTGTGAGGATACTATCCAGAATTTTCTTGAGAAAAATGATATTCCCGGCATCAGCGGAATAGATACAAGAGCGCTCACTAAAATATTAAGAGAAAAGGGAACCATGAACGGTATGATTACGACCAGAGAGTATGAGGATCTGGAAGAGCCAATCAGCCGTATTAAGGCATATTCTGTAAAGGGCGTTGTAAAGGCAACCTCCTGTAAAGAGAAATATGTGCTGGAGCCAGAAGACAGCAAGCTGCAGGAGCCTGTACGCCGGGTTGCGCTTCTGGACCTGGGAGCAAAGAAAAATATTGCCCGCTCTCTGGTTGAGCGTGGCTGCGAGGTAACGGTTTATCCCTGTGATACACCGGCAGAAGAGATTCTGGCATCCTGTCCCGATGGCATTATGCTGTCAAATGGACCGGGAGATCCCAAGGAAAATACAGAGATTATCCGGGAAATCCGGAAGCTGTATGAGTCCGATACACCGATTTTTGCGATCTGTCTTGGTCATCAGCTGATGGCGCTGGCAACAGGAGCAGACACCTTCAAACTGAAATATGGACACAGGGGAGGAAATCATCCGGTTAAGGATCTGGAAACCGGACGAGTATACATTTCTTCTCAGAACCACGGCTATGCGGTAGATCCGGAAAGCCTGGATCCGTCCGTGGCAGTTCCCGCATTTGTCAATGTAAATGACAAAACCAATGAGGGACTGAAGTACACAGGAAAAAATATTTTTACCGTTCAGTATCATCCGGAGGCATGCCCCGGACCATTGGACTCTGGATATCTGTTTGACCGGTTTATGAAGATGATGGGAGGGAATGAATAATGCCGAAGAATCCTGATATTAAAAAAGTTCTGGTACTTGGCTCCGGCCCGATTATCATTGGCCAGGCAGCTGAATTTGACTATGCAGGCACCCAGGCCTGCCGTTCCTTAAAAGAGGAAGGCATTGAGGTTGTTCTTTTAAACTCCAATCCGGCAACCATTATGACGGACAAGGATATTGCCGATCGGGTGTACATTGAGCCTCTGACAGTAGAGGTAGTAGAGCAGCTGATTAAAAAGGAGCATCCGGACAGCATCCTTCCCACTCTGGGCGGTCAGGCTGGACTGAATCTGGCTATGGAGCTGGAGGAGGCCGGATTTTTAGAGAAAAACCATGTGCGACTGATTGGAACTACGGCTCTGACCATTAAAAAGGCAGAGGATCGGGAAATGTTTAAGGAAACCATGGAGAAAATCGGTGAGCCGGTAGCGCCCTCAGATATTGTAGAAAATGTAGAGGACGGTCTGCGGATTGCAGAAGAAATCGGGTATCCGGTGGTTCTTCGTCCCGCCTACACCCTGGGCGGCAGCGGCGGCGGAATTGCCGAGGATCGGGAAACCTGCCGGGAAATTCTGGAAAACGGTCTTCGCCTTTCTCGTGTGGGACAGGTTCTGGTTGAACGCTGCATTGCCGGATGGAAGGAAATTGAATATGAGGTAATGCGTGACGGCGCCGGAAACGTGATTACGGTATGTAATATGGAAAATATCGATCCCGTAGGCGTTCATACAGGTGACAGTATTGTTGTGGCTCCCTCTCAGACTCTGGGGGATAAGGAATACCAGATGCTGCGCAGCTCTGCCTTAAATATTATTACAGAGCTGGGAATCACCGGAGGGTGCAATGTTCAGTATGCCTTAAATCCCAACAGCTTTGAATACTGTGTAATTGAAGTAAATCCCCGTGTCAGCCGTTCCTCTGCACTGGCATCGAAGGCGACTGGGTATCCTATTGCCAAGGTTGCTGCAAAGATTGCTCTGGGCTATACTCTGGATGAGATTAAGAACGCTGTTACAAAAAAGACCTATGCCAGCTTTGAGCCTATGCTGGACTACTGTGTGGTAAAAATGCCCCGTCTGCCCTTTGATAAATTTATCAGCGCAAAACGTACTCTGGGAACTCAGATGAAGGCAACCGGAGAGGTTATGAGCATCTGTACCAATTTTGAAGGTGCTCTGATGAAAGCCATTCGTTCCCTGGAGCAGCATGTAGACTGTCTGAAATCCTATGATTTCAGCCATCTGGACAACGATGCGCTTCTGATGCAGTTAGGAAAGGTGGATGACCGAAGAATCTGGGTGATTGCAGAGGCACTGCGCCGGGGAATGGCTTATGAGATCATTCACAGCATTACCAAGATTGATTTCTGGTTTATCGACAAGCTGGCGATTCTGGTAGAGATGGAGCAGGCCTTAGAGAAGGGCCCGCTGACTCCGGAGCTGTTAAAGGAAGCGAAGCGGATGGAATTCCCGGACAATGTGATTGCCCGCCTTACCGGAAAAACTGAGGCAGAGATCAAGACAATGCGTCATGAAAATCAGATTCGGGCGGCCTACAAAATGGTAGATACCTGCGCGGCTGAATTTGCAGCAGAAACTCCTTATTATTATTCCTGCTTTGACGGAATCAGCGAGGTGGAGCCGGATGAGTCAGAAAACAGAAAGAAAAAGGTTCTGGTGCTCGGTTCCGGTCCTATCCGGATCGGCCAGGGAATCGAATTTGACTTCTGTTCTGTACACAGTACCTGGGCCTTTAAAAAAGAAGGCTATGAGACCATTATTGTAAATAATAACCCGGAGACGGTAAGTACGGATTTTGATATTGCAGATAAGCTATATTTTGAGCCGCTGACAGCAGAGGATGTGGAGAGCATCGTTGATATTGAGAAGCCGGATGGCGCTGTTGTTCAGTTTGGAGGTCAGACAGCCATTAAGCTGACAGAAGCGCTGATGAAAATGGGCGTGCCGATTCTGGGAACAGCGGCAGAGGATGTAGATGCGGCAGAGGACAGAGAACTGTTTGATCAGATTCTGGAGCAGTGCCAGATTCCGAGACCGGCAGGACAGACGGTATTTACTGCAGAAGAGGCCAAGAAGGCAGCGAATGAGCTGGGATATCCGGTTCTGGTGCGTCCCTCCTATGTGCTGGGCGGACAGGGTATGCAGATCTGCATCAATGACCATGATATTGATGAGTTTATTGGTATTATTAATATGATTGCCCAGGATCATCCGATTCTGGTAGATAAGTATATTATAGGAAAAGAGATTGAAGTGGATGCTGTCTGCGACGGTCAGGACATTCTGATTCCTGGTATTATGGAGCACATTGAGCGGACAGGAGTACACTCTGGAGACAGTATTTCCGTATATCCGGCCCCCAGCATTACCCCTGAGGTGGAAGCAAAGCTGGTGGATTATACAGAAAAGCTGGCACGGGCTCTTCATGTAAAGGGAATGATCAATATTCAGTTTATTGTAGCAGGAGAAGAGGTTTATATCATCGAGGTAAATCCCCGTTCCTCCAGAACCGTTCCCTATATCAGCAAGGTTACGGGAATCCCCATTGTGCCTCTGGCCACCCAGGTCATCTGCGGACATAGTCTGCGGGAGCTGGGCTACACGCCGGGGCTGCAGAAGAAGGCAGAGTATATCGCAATCAAAATGCCGGTATTCTCTTTTGAGAAAATCCGCGGAGCAGATATCAGCCTGGGACCAGAAATGAAGTCTACCGGTGAGTGTCTGGGAATTGCCAAAACCTTTAACGAGGCTCTTTATAAGGCATTTGAAGGTGCAGGAATTAAGCTGCCTAAGCATAAAAATATGATTATTACGGTGCGGGATTCGGAAAAAGAGGATGTGGTAGAGATTGCCCGCCGTTTCCAGAATGTGGGCTACCGGATTTTTGCCACCCGTGGTACCTCCAAGGCTTTAAATGATCATGGAATCAAAGCTCTTACTGTGCAGAAGCTGGAGCAGGAATCTCCCAATATTCTGGATCTGATTCTGGGGCATGAGATTGATCTGATCATCGATATTCCTCATCAGGGAGCGGACAGAAGCAGGGATGGCTTTATTATCCGGCGTAATGCCATTGAGACCGGCGTACATGTACTGACCAGTCTGGATACGGCTGCTGCTCTGGCAACCAGTTTGGAAAACAGGGCAAGAGAGCTGACTCTGGTAGATATTGCAAAGGTGGTACGGTAAAGGAGCAGGAAAGAACAGAAAGGATATTGGACAATGGCAGGAGGAATGCAGATGACATGGGATGACTGGAACCCATACCTGGGTGTGGATTACCGCCTGGTGGGGGCTGTGGCTGTCATCTGCCTTCTGGGCGCTGTGATCCTGGAAATTGGGGCTTTTCGGAGACGAAAGGCCCTTTTTGTGTATCCATGCGCAGGAAGGCAAAACGATATTTACTCAGGAAGCAAAGCGGGAAAATACCTGAGAAGAAATGAGGGTTACAGACCGGGGATCTTTTTGTGGAAAGGAATTCTCTGGTTCTATGTATTTACTATTTTATGTGCAACAGTTCTGGGAAGGAGCGGCGGTCAGAAACCAGAATTTTCTCTGGAGCTTTTCTGGACGTTGAAGGCGGCTCTTGCTACAGGAAACTGGAGGTATTGGTATTTTATTGTGGGAAATATTCTTCTGTTTGTGCCTCTGGGATTTCTGCTCTGGCAAACGGTTTCAGACAGACCCTGGAAAACCTTTCAAATTGTTATTTTGTGTTTTTTTCTTTCTGTGCTGGTAGAAGTTATTCAGTATATAACGGGAACCGGGTTCAGCGAGCTGGATGATTTTTTCAATAATACCCTGGGCGGCTGGCTGGGCTGCGGAGCCGGATTCCTGTATCAGAGAATATTTCACGGAAGGAGGCACTGAGAGAGGAGATGATGAAGTTTCAGGACTCCAATTTCACTGGGATGAAAAGAGAACATTCTGGTTTATACACTGGAATGGAAAGAGAACATTCTGCTTGCACTGTCTGTATTCTTGTGCTAAACTGAAAAAAAGCATACTACATTTCTTATATTTCTATGGGCTTATGGCCCGTCCGGTTCTGTCTTGGAATCATTTAGAAAGGTCTATGCTTATAATCCCCATATGATAAAGCAGAAGATCTTGAAAAAGCTTGTCTTCTGCAGTGCTTACAAATGCAGAAGGCAGAGAAGCTGCTTTCTGCCATAACAGACAGGAGGCGAAGAATGAGACAGAAACAGTCAAAGGAAAACAGCCGGAAGCATCATCAAAAGAGCAGTCCGGCAGTCAAACGGGAGGCAGAAAGCCTGTCAACATCCACAAACACAATCGAAAAAAACGAGAAAGCCAGATTGGAATCCCGGATAACTTCCGGTATGTCATATTCTGTTTCGGAAAAGGAATATGATAAGAAATTGGCTCAGGAACTGGAAGACCGTTATGAACGGTACCGGAAGATTCTAAAGGATCTTACGCTGATGAGCGACAGCTTTATGCGGGCTGTGCTGAAAAATCCGAAATGTACAGAGGAGGTGCTGCGGATTATTCTGAATAAAAACCAGTTACAGGTCATTGACCAGAGATTACAGGCAGATTATAAGAATCTGCAGGGCAGGTCGGCGATACTGGACTGTGTGGCTGTGGACAGAGAACACAATCTTTATAATGTAGAGATTCAGCAAAAAAGGGAAGGGGCATCCCCGAAGCGAGCCAGATATCACAGCGGATTACTGGATATGAATCTTCTGGAGGCGGGGGAAGCGTATCAGAAGCTTCCAACCAGTTATGTCATATTTATTACGGAAACAGATGCGCTGGGGGATCATCTGCCGATTTATCACAGCAGCAGAAAAATCCGTGAAAACGGAAAGGATTTTCCAGACTGCGCTCATATCATTTATGTGGATTCAAAAAATCAGGAGGACACGGAGCTTGGAAGGCTGATGCATGATTTTCACTGCAAAGCGCCGGAAGAGATGTATAATCCCGTGCT
>ERZ836760.1204-NODE-1204-length-30328-cov-3.201434_pt1 | contig 30328 bp, 28 predicted proteins | sample MGYA00519941_ERZ836760 | MGnify/ENA primary metagenome ERZ836760 (study PRJEB31850, sample SAMEA3708807) | human gut metagenome | biome: human gut; feature: human-associated habitat; material: faeces | place: China | collected 2014 ... | reverse complement strand
GCCCTTTTGCGCGGGGCTGCCGGAAAAGAGCACCGCTTTTCCTGCTCGCGCTCCGTGCGCGCCGCGCTCGCGGGCGACACCTCCAAGCCTGCTTCCTTCAACGCTTGAACCCGCTCCTGCGCAAGGCATCCCGACCGGGCAGCCCTCAGGGCGTCTTCGAGCCACAAAGCCACGGCCCCCTCCTCGCCCCGCGCCGACACCGACAACGGCCGATCGGGGAAAGCCCGCTTGAACGACCGGTATCCTTCGAGGGATTGCCACCACCAGGTTGTCGCACGGTCGTACGCCCGCTTCAACAGCGCATCCGCCGCCCAGGGAACCGAACGCCACCCCAGCGCTGCGCCGACAAGAGCGGCAAGTACCAGGCCGAGCGCAGCGTGCCCGATCATGCTTTCTCCATCGTCGGGGACAGCATGCGCGAATCGATCATCGAGGCGCGCACGTGGCTGCCGTGCGAAGGACGGCGCCGAGCACCCTCGTCGCGCGGGGCATCGGGCTGGAACCGAACGATGAACCCGCACGCATCGTTCTTCGGCTCAGACGATACCGCCGCAGCCCCGCCGCCTGACGAACCGCCGGCGCAACCAGCTGCGGCGCCTTCATGCCGGCCAGCCGAGCAGGAAACCGGAGCGAAGCCGGGAAACTCGAAGCGAAGCGTCCAGCTTGCACCCTCGACAACCCCAAGCTCCCTTGCAGCCTCGCAGGCGGCCTCGCCGGCGAATCCGCCCGTCCGAGCGGGCACCGCCCCTTCTTCAGCCGATTCGCCCGCCGCACCCGACGTCGCGACCTCCCCGCCTTTCGGTTGAGCGGCAAGCTCCGAGCCAACCGCACCGTCGCGCACGCCGCCGGACTGCCGCGCAACAGGCGCAGCGGGCCGAGGCAACGACAACCCTCCCTGAAAGGAATCGCTTCCGTACCGGTGCAAGCACCCGTAGCAAACCTCGGCGTCGTCGAACGCCCCCGAACCGCACACTGGACACGTCTTCACGATCTTTCTCCTTTCACTCGTTCCAACCCTATGCGGTCCCCTTCTTCGAACCAGGGCGCAGCGCACGACGAGAACCGCTCGATCACGGCGGCGGCGCCCCGCTCGCGCAGTCTGCGAAAAGGACCGACGTCCCGGCACGACCTCATCACAACCCCTTCCGCATCAACGAACGCAATGTCCAGGCGACGCCGCATACCCACCGTGTGCACGTCGCTGCACGGCAGCAAAAGCAACGCCTTGTCCGTCGGCTTGGCCAACAGCAGGCCTCGAGCCCTGCGCAAGAACCCGGTCGCCACGGCCAACGGCACGACGCTCGCTGAGGCGCAATCCAACGGGGCGCGGCGATCGGCGTCGATGCCCCGACCCTCGCCGCCGACGCTCCCCGAAGCAGCCCCTCCCTCTTCCTCATCTTGCACGCACATCAAGACGCCCCTCCTTCCATCGTGTAATGCACGGTCACGCTCGTCGCATCGCCCACGCGCGTGCAGACGACGAACAGCCAGCGATACGCCCCCGAGCCCTTCACGAACGACCCGCAGTCGATCCGCCCTCCCTCCATTGCGGTCCAGCCCCTTTGCAGCAGCAGGTCCCGAGACGAATCGAACGCGCGCTCCGATTCCTCGGAAACCACGAACCCCACCACCCCGCCGCCCGCGCGAGCGTCCACCCGCACGTCGTCGGCGCCATCGGGCAGGCCGACCTCGTCCTCAAAGCCCTCGGGAAGCCGCTGTAACCCGAAGGATTCGGTCGAGCGAGCAGCCGAATCGAAAGGCTCCCCGATTATTCCCGCTCCCCGCAAAGCCTCGACCGCGGCCTCTTGGAGAGGGCCCGGCCGCGCAAGCTGAAAAGCCAGGTCGAGCAACGAGGCTGCGGATATGATCGCAACCACCGCCAGACCCGCTCGCTTCGCACGGCGCGCCATCGTTTTCCGGAGCGAACCATCCTCCCCGCCAAACGCTCGCTCCCGATCCTTGCCCTTCATCGTGCTCATACGATCACCCCCGGCTTGTAGCAGCTCACCACGAACGACGCCGTATGGTTCAAGGAAGGAAGCACAACCCCGAACACCGACGACTTCAAACCAAGTCCGAACAAGGTGGGCGAAAACTCAAGCGTAGCCGTGAAGCGCGTATGCCCCGCCGCTGCGCCCTCGACCGAAACCTGCGTCGTCTCGAAGGGGCGATCGAACGATGCAGCAAGGTCGGACGCCACCTGCGCTCGGCTTTGCTCGACGCCCTGCCCGTAAGCAGGGGAGGTCGCATGTATCCGAACGGCGTCGCGAAACGCATTGTCGAACGCCGCGCACTCCGAAAAGAACAGGAGCGCGTTCGTCGCCACCACGGCCACAACGATAAGCACCGGAAACGCCACCGCAAGCTCAACGGTCATCTGGCCCGATTCTCGAAGCTTTCGCCTTACTCCCATACCCTCACCCCCGTCACGTGCGCGTACACGGCCCTCACCTCGTCGGCTGCGCGCTCGACCACGTCGATCGCCGCATCTTTCACAACGGGCGGCAAGGTGATCTCGATAGAAACGGACGGGCCTCCCTCGCCCAACAGCTCCACAACGGCTATCTGCACCTTCCCGTCGAACGACGAGATCTCCTCGATCGCCCCTTGTTCCACCGCGCCCACCATCGACGTGAACACGTCGTTTGATTGCGCAGGATGCGCGATCGCCTGCTCTTTCAAAGTCAACAGGCGCGCGGAGAAAGCGCTCCCGTCGGCCCGCGCAACATGCGCCGAGTTCACAAGCACGGGCTTCAAGGCATCGAGGTTTGCAGGTTGAAGCCCCACGGCCGCGATGGCATCCCGAAGGGCCCGCGTCGCCCAGGGACCCAAACCGCTGTTCCCCGCCAAAGGCATGCCGTCGAGAGCCGTCGAAACGGCGTCGTCAAGCGCCTCTTGCCCGCGCGCGTACGATTCGAGCAATGCCGACCAACAATCGAGCACCGCGCTCAAAGCGCCCGTGGCAACGCCCGCGTCCGGCAATCCGTCCAACACCGACGAGATCACGTTCGCCCCCTCGCCCGACGGATCGGATCCGAGCGTGGCTGCCGAAACGGCCGCGCAAGCCCCCAACGCTTGCGACCCCTGCACAAACGAACTCGCGAACCCGCTCGACGCCGCCTCCCTTCCCGTGTTCGCCGCAAGGACCACCACGCCGAACCTTCCGGGCGGCTCGGCGCTTATGCGCATGTCGCAGGCATGGCCCACCGCTTCGCGAATACGGTCAAGCAGGCCGGAAACGCGGCTTTTGACCTCGCTCGACAAAGGATCGAGCTCCGCGCGTGCCTTCTCGTAGCGCTCCGCCGCAACCGCCACCGCCTCGTAGTGGTACTCGAAGCCGTTCTCGATCGAGCTTGATGCGGCGGCAACCTTGCCCATGCTGGAAGCCGAGAATTCGCATTGGGCGCACGTCGGGTACGACCCGGCTTCCATGTGCGCAATGGAGCCGAAGCCGTCCGCTCCGCTGGCGCCCGGGCACCCCGGCCAAGCATGCATCGTCGTCCGCCCCTCGGAATCCGTCGTACATGGGTAGACGGCTTCGGTATACAGGCTGGTAGCCCTCATCTCCGCGGTGTTTTTCGGCAAGCGCGGGAACAGCGCATCGAAAGAACCCTCCGTCTCCCGCACGTACCCGCGCGCAACCTCTTCCGAAGCGAACGCGTAGAACCTCGAGCGAAGCGCCGATCGAGCGCGATCCCCGACGGACGACCCCTCGGGAGCCTCCATCGCAAGGCGCCGCGGGTAGTAGGCCTGGGCCCGCTTGAGGGCAACCGAGAACGACCATGCGTCAACGCTTTTGTACAACAGGTTCTCCAACCCCGACATTCCCGCGAGCGCAGACGCGCGCTCGTACATGCAGGCTTCGGGATTCGCACCGCAATCGCGCTCGAAAGCGGTTCTCTTCGCCTCGTTCGCCTGCTCGGCAGCACGTTCCGCCTCTTCAGCCGCACGCTTCACGTCGGAAGCGTCGCGGTCGACCTCGTCCTGCACGGTCGACGCACCCTCATGCGCTCCAACGGCGATGTCCTTCCCTTCGAAAGGAGCCAGGACCGCCAACGCCACGTAATTCGACGCACCCGCATTGTTCGCCGCAGCCACCGAAGCGGCGCTCGCCCCCGAGAAGAACGGCAAAAGGCGCTGCAAACGATTCAAGCCCGAAGCCGCTTTCTCAGCAACCGAATCGCGCGCATGGGACACGTCGCGGCCCGCCTTGAGCAGCGTTTCGGACGCCGACGCCATCGTCGGCACGCACAGGGCGACCACGCCCAAGCCCGTCGCCACAAGGCTCGTAAGCGAAAGCGAGAGCACCACCGCATCGCACACGCGCACGACCACCATGAACTCGGCCACTTCGTTTTCAGCTGCCAAAGCGGCGGCGTCGGCCACGTTCTGCACCTCCGAAGCCGCAGCGTTCACCCGGCACACCTGCCCAGCCGAGAACACGAGGGACAAGGTGAGCAGCAGCGCCAGGACCATCCCCGCCGAAGTCAGCCCCGTTTCGTCGCGAAACGGATCGCGCCACCTCATTGCAACCACGCCCCTATCCAATCCTTCGGGTTTCGGCCCGCCTCCATGCGGCTCGCCCAATCAGGCTGCACGGGCTGCCGGCAGCTCACCCGCACTTCAAGATTCCCCCGTTCGTTCACGAGGCCCAGCAAAGCCGCTCCGGCATCCAGCAGCGGTAACGGCCGCAGCTCGTTGGAGATGGTCGCGCTCACCGCGTCGGATTGCTCGTCGCCCTCGAGGACAATGCCCCAGCTGCAACCTCCTTCGTGAACGTGAAAGCACGAGATCGAAGGCACGGCTCCCAAGCGATGCCTCACGAACGCTTCGCAGCTTTCGTCCATCGGGCCTGCGGCATCGGTCTTGGTTGCCAGAAGACGGCACGCCTCGGAAGCGGCCGCGTGCATGACCATGCGGTCGTACAGCACGATCGCCGGCTGTATCAGCAGCAGAAGCCCGACCAGCAGAACCGGTATCAAAGCAGCCGCCTCCACCGTCGCCTGCCCAACAGGCTCGCGTGCGCGCAGCGCCGTCGCCGTATCTCTTGCCATTCCCGATGCCACCTCCTTCGCGCCTTCCGGCCTTCAGTACAAGAACACGTCCGCGATACCGCCCGCCAGCACCCCTTGAACATGATGGGAAGCCGAAGCCAAGGCGTGATCCACGAACAAGCCGCTCTTCAATGAGCGCCACAACGCCCCCAACGCCACAAGGACCGAGATGAACGCCGCCGCAACAATGGCGAACTCCACCGTGCTCTGACCTGCACATTTCCAGGGAATCCGCCCATCAAGCCAAGCTACAGCCCGTTGATGCCCTCCGCGATGGCGTTCCAAAGCTCTTGGAGCTTGGGCCTGAACACCGTGATAGCGATAATCGCAATGACCACCAGCACGCCGACCAAAATCGCATATTCCGTGGTTCCCTGACCCTCCTCTCGACGTCGCAAACGGCCCGCTTGACACGTCGCCTTCGCCAACAACCTGCGGTATTCGTCCATGAGCGTTCCTCCTTGCTCCGGGGGCCATTTCAAAACCCCTCCATCAGTTCAAGCAGCACGGGGCCCAAAACCAGCAGCAGCATAGCTGGCAGGATGAGCGTCCCCGTAGGCACCATCATCTTCACGGGCGCTTTCGCCACGCGTTCCTCCACGTAAGCGCGATGCTCCGCGCGCGCTTCCACCGAAGCCGCCTCCAGGATCTCCGCAAGGGATGTCCCGAAGCGCAGCGACCTGACCACGTTCTCCACCACCCGCCCAAGCGCGGGTGCATCGTACGAGGCAGCCAAGCTGCGAAGCGCGTCCTCCCTGGCGGAGAGCCCCGACGTCCAAGCTCTCTGCGCTGCGGCGCACTCCCGAGCAAAGGGCGTGTTGAAATGGGTTCCGTACAGCTGAAAGCTCCTGTCGAACGAAAGCCCGCTTCGCAATCCCAAAGACACCACTTCGAGCATTTCCGACAGGCTTCTGCCAAGCGCCTCGACGCGCTGTCGCTCGGCCCTGCGAACCGCCCGCGCGGGCAACGTCGCCCCCGCCGTTGCCCCAGCCAGCGCCCCGATCGCCGCCAGCTCCACCGAGAACAGCAATCCTGCCGCCACGCCAACCAGCATGCCCGCACCTGCAAGGCGCACGGACGCCTCGACGAACCCCTGCACGGAAACGCCGTCCTTCAAACCCGCCTTCCTCGCATGCTCGGACAGCCAGGCTTGCGCACCGGCCGAACGCATGCCGCCCGAAAGCGGCCTGGTGGCGCCCAAGGCAAGCAGCCGGGTCAATCGCTGCAGATAGCCAACGACCCCGCGCCCCGCGCGCATTGGCTCCGTCTCCAGCGAGGCGCGCGCACGCCTGCGCCGACACGCTACAGCCCGCGCATCGGCCCACGTTGCGGCAAAGCACCACCCGCCGATTCCGGCCGTCAAAGCAGCACCGGCGGCTAACGCGAACGAAAGCTCCGCGAGCAGCATCAGTCCACCTCCACAGCCAGCATGCGCCGCACGGCGAGCACGCCCGCCGCCTGCATCCCAAGCGCAAGCGCCAAAAGCGCCACACCCAGAGGGCTTTCGAAAAACGGTTCGAGAAACCCCTCGCTGACAAGCGAGAAAACCGCTATCAAGGCAAAAGGCATGACGCTTACCACGCGGGCCGACAGCTTGGCCTGCGCCGTTTGAACGCGCAACGACCTTTTCAAATCCAGCTCGCCTTCCACCATATCCCGCGCAGCATCGAGCACCTGCCGCATGCTGCCGCCCGCCTGGTGCTGCACATCCAACGCAACCGCGACGAACGCCAGCTCGGGCACCGACGCGCCGCTTCGCAGCGTTTCAAGCGCTTCATGAGCCCCGCGCCCCGCCTCCATACGACCGGCCGCACGTTCGAACAGCTCTTTCAAAGGGCCCTTCGACTCGTTGGCCACCTGCTGGAACGTCTGCATAAGAGACAGTCCCGACTGAAAGCACGTGCCCATCGACCGCAAAGCGTCGGGAACGGATTCCCGCAAAGCCTCGCGCCTTTTGTCCCGCACAGCCCTCAACCGGGCAGCAGCAACTGCGCACGAACACGCCGAAACCGCCGCGCCGAACGCCCAAGAAGACGTCGCCAAGCTCAAAGCCGCCGCAAACGCGCCCGCCCATACCACGAACACGGAAAGCAAGGATTCCTCGGAGGCTGAAAAACCACGAGCCCGAGCAACCCAAACCGCCTCCTTTGCCAAATCCTCCAAGCCGGGACGCCGTAACAGCCACCGGGAAGCGGGACGCGCCCACCGAACCCCGTTTCTCAACCGCCACGCCAAACGACCCGTTCTTCCCCGAGGCACAACCGAAGCGGATCCGAAGGCTGGAGCAAGCGGGCGGGCGCCGGCCGCGAGCACCGTGGAAAGCCCGAACCCGAATGCCGCAAGCGCCCCTACGCCGCCAAGCACGCCATAGACCTCCACCGCTCAACCTCCTTCCAATCGGCAACGCCCATGCGCGGCAGCTGCTCAAGCCACCGAGGAGGAGCCGACCACGCGCCCGCGTCTGACGAGGCTTCGCGTTTGAACAACGTATGCACCTCGCAACGACGCCGTTCCTGGTCGAACTCAAGTTCAGCCACCTCTGAAACGAATCGACGCCCATCCAAGGAGCGCGTCGTCTGCACAACGACGTCGAAGGCGCTTGCCACGTTCGACTCGATCACGTCAACCGGAAGGTCCACCGCGTAGCGAACCATCGTGGTCAGCCGCGACACGACGTCGGCCGGGGAATTCGCATGCAGGGTGGTTAGCGACCCGGAATGACCCGTGTTCATGGCCTGCAGCATGTCGATCGCTTCCGCCCCGCGGCATTCGCCCACCACAATCCGGTCGGGCCTCATTCGCAGCGCGTTGATGACCAGTTCGCGAATGGGCACCTCGCCCGTGCCCTCCGCAGAACGGGGACGAGCTTCCAAGCGAACCACGTGCGGATGCTCGAGGAACCGAAGCTCCGCAGAATCCTCGATGGTTATGATGCGCTCGCTTTGCGGAAGCACGCACGAAAGCGCGTTGAGCAACGTGGTCTTGCCGCTGCCGGTGCCCCCAGACACGGCGATGCTCTTGCGCGCGCAAACGGCCCACACCAAGCATTGCCGCATAACCTGATCGAAAGACCCTTGCGCAACCATGTCCTCAAGCTTCATGACGCGTTTGGTGAACTTGCGCACGGTCATAACGGGTCCGTCGAGCGCAAGCGGAGGTATCACCACATGCACGCGATGCCCCTCGGGCAAGCGCGCGTTCACCAGCGGCGACGCTTCGTCGACGCGCCGCCCGAGCGGACCCAGGATGCGATCGATCAACGCCCGCAGCTGATCGACGCTCGCAAAGCGCTGATCGCTGCGGTGCAGCTTGCCGTCGCGCTCGAAATACACGCTGTCGGGCCCGTTCACCATGATCTCAGTGACCTTGTCGTCAGCAAGCAGCGGTTGAAGCGGACCGAACCCGAACACCTCGTCAACCAGTTGCTCGACCAAGGTGCGGCGACGATCCTCGGAAAGCGATGCCCACGACGAGTCCTCGAACGATTGACGGCAAGCGCACTTCAACTCGTTGCGAGCTCGGCCGGGATTTTCAGCCATCATCGAAGCGATGTCGTCTATCGAAACGTACCGCTGGATCTGGCTTCTCAAATCTTCCAGGCCAAACGGACGAACGCGGTCCTTTCGAGCGCATCCTCCATCTACGGCAAGCACGCGACCCCTCAAAGACATGACGACCCTCGCTTTCCTCCCCGCGAGCGCCTTCCCTTCAGTAGCCGCAGCCCCGAACCGCGCGCGCCGAACAAGCTCTCGCTCGCAGCGGCGCTTGCATTGGGAAGCACTTCGAGCAGCAGCCGCTCAAGGCTCGTGCACAGGTCATTCTTCGATTCAAGCAGGTCAAGGGGCATACCCGCGCCCAGCAGCTCCTCGACGTCCCGCCCGCCGTTTTTCACCTCCGCAACATGAGCGCCCTGCAGCGCGCACGACACGTCGATGGACGTGAGCGGAGCGTTCTTGGCGCAACGATTCAGCGCGAAGAGAAATGGGCTGGTGGCGATGCCGCACCGTACGCACAAATCAAGCGCATGCTGGCAGGCGCGCAGCGAAGATGGCCTCTGATCGACAAGGAAGAGCGCCTTCGAGCTTCGCTCGAGCAGCACGGCATGCTGCTCGGCCCAAGCGGCGCCGGTGTTGCAGACGATCACGTCGAACCGCTTCATAAGCTCGTCGAGAAGCTGGGGCGCCGCTTGCACCACGGCCTCCGCATCCTCAAGACGCTCGGGAGCAGCCAGCAAGGCGGGCATGCGGCCCTCCGGGCGCAAACCGGAAAGACGGGCGGGAGCGGACAGAACATCTTCTATGCGCAACGGGCTTCGAACGCCCAGCAAGGCGGACACGTCGCCGAACTGCAAATCGAAGTCGAGCAGCAGCGTATCGAATCCAAGCCCTTGCGACAGCAAGGCGGCGATCGTTGAAATACTGCTTTTGCCCGCCCCTCCGCTTCCGCTTACCACCGGCATGAGAAACGCCGAACCGGAACGCGCAGCAGCGGCAGGCGCGGCCGAGGCGCCGGGAAACGACCGGGTTCGGCTCGCCGCGAAATCCTGGAGAGCGCGCGCGGGAGCCGATGCCGCAGCTGAGGTTGCGGACGCAGTTGCGACCGAGGCTGCGGAAAAAGCCTGGTCCCCCGCTCGAGCAGGCCCCTCGACCTGCGAGCCTACTGCAGAAACGGCCTCCGCCGCCGCGCGGCGCTTGCGCTGCGCGTAACGGCCCAAGAATGCCTGCCGCGTCAAGAACGCATCGATCCCCGTTGCGCTTACGCGGCTCTTGAGCGACCCCGACTCCTGGAAGGCCAGCATGCACACAACCCTATCCGGCCGATCGCTTTTCAGCGTAGCCGCCAAGTTGACGGGCGCCACATCCTCGCTTGAAACCACCCACACCTCATCGACCAGGCGATCTTCGCGCAAGAACGCGCGCGCCTCTTCAGCCGAGGAGAACAGGCGCAGCCATGCCTGAGACAGCAGGTTCTCCCCCGTAAGCCCCATGGTTTCCGGATGCTGCAAGCAAGCGGCATCTGCGCAAAGCGCCACCGACGGCATCGTCATTTCCCTTCGCCCCCTTTTCCTTCGTTCGAACCGGAATCGCCGACAGACGTCGTTACCCCCTCCGCCGGCAACGCGAAGTACAGTTCCGTTTTCTGCGAAGCGGCAACCAGCTCCTGCACCGACTCCGGCTCGACAGCCACCGTTATCCACGACATCTTGGCCTCCGACGAACCGTTTGCAGCGCTTGCGCTCGTAGCCAGCACAAGCACGTCTTTGGCGATCGCTTCGGTCGAAGCCCCTCCCGTTGCGTACATGTCGACGCGCGACCCGGACGCGACAGCGCCACCGACAGCCTGCACGTCCTTCGCCGGCACGCTGACCGCGGTCAAGCCTTCGGGGACTTCCAACTGCGCGCCCGAATCGCGAAAACGACGCTCCGAAAGAACCTCGCCGGCAAGAATGGTCGAAGACGCCTTGCGACCAACCGCCTTTTCGGCGTCTTGAATGGATTCGCTGGGAAGAAGGTCCGCAACCCATAAGCGAGTTTCGATCAGTCCGGCGTCAACAACCTCGCCCGCCGCGATATCGCGCTTCGCCACGCATACTTCCAGCTGCTCCCCTCCGTAGCGCGCCAACGCTTCGGAGCGGGCGGCGTCCGCCTCGCCGCGCACGCCTTGCGTATAGGCAAGCACGCACGCCGCGCATGCCAAACCGCACGCCACGCCTACCGCCATCGTCTTGCCCCGCTTCATGAGACCCCCTTGCCATCCGGTTCCTTGCTACCAGTATGACCAGCTCATCTAGCAGATACATGACGCAGTTCTCCTTGAAAAACCGTCCAGATCTACAGCGCTTCCAGCACTATGGACAACTGTTTCAAGCGGGATTGCCACGGCATTCCAGCAGGGTTGCCCCTCGAATCAAGCGCAGATCTAGCACAGATCTAGCGCAAAACCAACGTCGCAGGTCAACGCGACGCCGAAACAGGCACGGTCGATCCATGCAAGACGAATCCGCGCGCCGCTTCGACAGGTTGAAATCAGCGGGACGCGAACCGACGTCGCGCGCCGCGCTGTTTCCACCTGCCTTGCTCGCGCAGGACGACGGCCCGAACCAGAGCAGGAACGGCTTCACATCGAATTCTTGTGCAGAGAGGTGCCGATCGGGCAAAACATGCACGAAACGATTTGCGCAATGGCAACTTCTATGGGAGAATGGGAACCCGCCGAAAGGCGGAACGTTTTTCGGGCGATTGGCGCAGCGGGAGCGCAGGTCCCTTACAAGGACAAGGCCGGGGGTTCAAATCCCTCATCGCCCACCATGAATTTTAAAGGCCAGACGATTGTCTGGCCTTTTCTATCATCTAAACAGGTCGTCATGCGTGCCTATACGAACGAACTCCACGACATCGCCGTCAATGGAGTACAGGATAAGCCAGTCGCTGCTGCGCCCTCCGACATGCAGCTCTCGCATTCCCTGCAGATCACCGCCTAGAGCGTGGTCCTTGTACTTCAAAGGGATGACCGCCTCATCGCTCATGAGCACAGCAGCCACTGCCTCTTTGAAGGCGCCCATATCCCGATGCTTCTTGACGCATCGTTTCACATCCCGATCGAAGGCCGGAGCTTTACGCATGCCGTACATCGTTAGATTCCCAGATCAGCGAAGAACTGGCTAACGTCGCGATATACCGGGGCGTTTGGGTCTTTTCGCATGACCTCGAGGTCGCGAAGCGCCTCCAGGGTTTCCTCCGTTGGCACTTCGTCGTGAGAACGAGCCAACGGCCTTATCTCGAACCAAGGGCGCGAATTCTTGATGACGACAATCGTCGCACCGGATTCTTCAGCTTTGCCTACAATGCTCGGCATATTGCGCCGGAACTCGGACGAGGACACGGTCATGGTAGTCATGGCAAACTCCCTCCGTCGTGTTTTCGATGATGCCATTTTACTATTGATGAATAATTTTGTACAAAATATATACTAAATTTATGAAAAATAGCGCGCTACAGAAGACACGATGATCAAAGCTCCCCCAATCGTCTTTGCGCTCCAAGACGCACTGCGCGGCATGGCAGCGCGCACCCAGGGCGGCTTTCCATCGAAACGACGCCACCGTCCGCATCACGACCAACGATCGCCGGCGTGCTTGCCCGCCAGCGTTTCGTAGAGGATGCTCACTCTGGCTACGTCGAACGCGACACGCCTCCATATCAAAGCGGCGGCGAGAAGGCATCGCCTCCCCGCCGCCAAAACACGATGCATGGGATACCGGACGAGGTCGTCGGAAAGCCACCGGGAGCGTGGCGCAAGAACCTCCTGCCGTCTCAGCGGAGTTGCCCGATGCTCATTCTCAACCTGGATGCCACTTCGCAAGAACCGGGGCCCATCCCGATAGCCCCTCCTCCTGCAGCAGCATGCGCGCACGTCGCACCCGATCGCAGCTCAAACCTAAGCTCTTTCCCAAACCTCGATACGAGAGGCAGGGAGACCCTGTCTAGACGCTCGTAGCGTTTTCCGGGTATGCAAGAGCACACGCCTTACGCTCGAGCATAACGGAGCAGGGTTTCCTCGCCGCGACTCGTTTCTTTTCTTTTCCTTCCTTTCCGCACTACTTGCTATTTAATGCGTCCCGATTCGTTCTTCATGAGACGGCGTGCGCTCAAAAGGACGGCGCCGGCAAGAACAACTGCACCGACAAGGGCGCTGGCTCCTAAAGCCCATGCGTCACCGGTCTTGACCAACTTATTCCCAGGCGTCTGCGAACCCGCGTTCGAGTCGCCATCCGAATTCCCGGGCAGCTCCTGCATGCGAGCCTGCACAGTAACCTTGATTGTTTTAACCGCCGAGGCGCCGTCGCCGTCCGCCACCTTGTAGACCACCTCGTACACGCCGGGCTTGGAGGCGTCCACGGTGCTGCTCAGCACCTCGACCTTGTCCGTGAGGTCGCCGTCCTCCTCGTCGCGGGCGCTCACGCCCTCCAGCGGGTCGAAGGCGTCGCCCACGGCGATCACCCTGTCGGAGGCGGATATGGCCGGGACGCGGTTCAGGACGCTGGCGTTGGGATTAAAGACCCACGTGCCCGTGAAGCCCACCGCGCCGGCGGCCACCTTCGAGTCGGCGTCGTAGCCCTTGAACGCCCACACGCCGTCGTCCGTGCGGACCTCCGTCTCGGCCGGCCGGATGGCCGCGACGGTGGAGCCGTGCGCGTACGAGGCGGGGTCGATCGGGAGCAGGTCGGTCACCTCCTGCGGGAGCCCCTTGTCCTTCGTGCCGCTGACGAACTCGTAGGTCACGCGGTACGAGGGCTTTTTCGCCACCTGCCACATATAGTAGCTACCGTCGTTCGCGCCCGGATCCTCAACGCGCTTGAGATACAGACCGGCCGCAATAGTCGCCTCGTCGTCGTTCGCCAGCACAAACGCTTCGTCCGAAGCGCCATCCGCCTTCCAACCGGTAACGTAGTTGTCACCGAGGGCGGGAGCCGAAGGAATCAGGCGATCGCTCGCGTTAACAGCAAGTACGCTAAGCGAACCCGTCGCAATGCCGTCTACATTGAGCGGGATGGCAGGAGAGTCATCGCCGCCCGTGTAGTTGCTGCCCGTAGCAACAGGAAGGCGCAGCAAGGAATTTCCGCCCGAAAAGTTACCCGAGACGTTTACAGGGCCCATGAACGCAACATCGCAGTCTGAAAGAGAGACGTTGCCGTAGAACCGACTAACAAACGTGCCTTCCTTCAACCCCACGAACTCGTCTCCCTCGCCTCGATACGCATCGAATAGCGCAGGATCCGGGTCGCTTTTATGCCCTTGCCCTACGGCAAAGTACTTGTCCCAGAAATAATGGCCGTTCTTGCTCGTCAAATCCTCGTAGACGTACACTTTCCCAAGCGCGTGCCAGGTGCTGTCGTCTGCCGACACCTTCGACACCTGCGTGTCGCTATCGCGCGTAGTTAGCATGCTCGCGCCGCCGATTGAGAGATCGGGCTTTGAATAAAACGGGCTTTGGATGCCTGAGAACTGGAAGAATGCATCGCTGTCGATACGGACGTTCGCGGCGTTCACGAGTGCCACATCTTTGAACCTATACACATAGCCGCTCTCTTGCGGAGCGTCAGCTGAGCCGCACCCATCGTAAACGAGGTGACTGTTGCCAACATCGTTTTTGTTTCCCTGGATCTGCGCGATACGGTGACCCGTATCGTCGCCTCGCCCGCAATAGCGCAGGCGCCAGCGTCCCCGTTGTCGAGAATCGCAAAGGCAATGTTTCCGCCCGCCATGCGAAGAAGCGCGTCTCCTTTAATTTCGGTTGGAATGCTACCGCTGCTTCCCGCCTGCATGCCGCCGTCCGTGTTGTCGGACGCAGAATTGTAGGTCATCTCAAGCGCATGCGGTTCGTTGTTCTCGTTCAGAATGCACACCGACCCGTAATCAGCGGTCATATTACTATCCGTATTGCCGCCGCCGTACACATGCCCGTCGGAGCGCAGATCGGATCCGTCGACGATGACCTTGACGGTGCCCCGTACCGTATCTCGGTATCCGCAACCAAAGTAATTTCGATCACCGCCCGTAGATGCGTTCGTGCTGCCGTCCAGCAGCTCGAGCACAACGTTGCCCACCGTAGAGTGCCACGATCCACCGTAGGTGTACATAGCGATTCCCGTGTTCACGCTGCCTGCAGGAGCACCTGGGTAGCCAAGCGTGACGCGCACGCTACCCGCAACGCTAGCCGGCTCGCGGCTGTCAACAGAATACTCGTTTTGCCCGCCGCCGAACAACATGCCATTCGTTCCCTGCCGCACCGCTACCGTGGCATCTCCGCCAACCCGGCCCTTGTCGGTAGCATGCGCATGACCGCCGCCGTACAGACCGCCCGCATGAACAAACGGGCCGTCAATCGTCACGGATGTACTGCCGCTCACATTGCTGTCCATGCCGCCGCCGTACACGTCCGTATACCTACCGCCGCGCAAGACGAGATTCGTATCGCCTGCCACGTCGTTGCCTGCGCTGCCGCCGCCGAACAATCGCAATATCGTGTTGCCTGCAGCCTCGAAATTGATCGTAGTCTCGAGCGAATGCCCGTTCGCAAACACTTTGGAATAGTCGCCCCAGCAGCGTACGTTGTCGAGAACAAGGTCGCCGACGAGCTCGGTGCCCATCTTGTCGAGCGTGAACTTATGCCCTTCAGTGCTGCACAGCACAACCCGCTTGCCCGCAATGCCGGCAAATCCGTTCACGTCAATGTTGTTTGCGGTGAATTTGATAGTCGCCTCGGCGGAATCCGAGGCTTCGATAGCTGCCACAGCAGATGCGACATCATTGCCGCTGGCAATTTCATACACAGTACCTCGAGCGGCGGACACCTGCGAGAGCGGATCCAACGTCGTTGCAGCTGCGTTGCGCGGCTCCTCGGCCGCGATCCTTGCCACCTCGTCAGAAGCTTCTTTATGCTCGGCTGACGAATCCGAGACGAGATCTTCAGGCTCTACCGAACCTGGGGATCCCTGATCAATTGCCTCGAGGAGAGCCCCCCCCCCCGATGTATCGTCGCTCGCCGAGTCAGCGAATGCTGCCATCGGAACCGACATGGCAACCAAAATAGCTGCCATTGCCGACGCAGATATTTTCTTTACGCCCTTCCACATCTTCCAGCTAGCCCCCTTTTTATCATTGGAGCAAATCGATGCCGCTCCATCAGTGATGCTAGAATTGTAGCACTCGAATCCTTAGTTCGGGCATAATGTATGGAACGGTCCTGGGCATTGTGCTCGCACTACGAACTCGAACATAAAAAGCGTTACGACACCAAGAAAGCTGCTTCAATGCGAAGTAACGCCGGTTGCAGAAACACCCCTATTCTCAATCCTTTCCCACAAACAGTCGCAGAATGGGTTTGCTAGGTGACTGCAAAAAGGCCAGACAATCGTCTGGCCTTTTTACTTGCGCTTCTCAACCCCAAGCCAAAGGGCCCGAACTCGCCAAACGCGAATCCGAGCCCAAACGCCAGCAAGCGTCTGGCGCCTGCACAGCGAAGCTCGGCTTACGATTCGCCGTGCCGCCGCCTGAAGAAAGCGCACGTCGCAACCGCCCCGGACAGCGCCACAAGCGCGGCAGCATCCGCGTACGCAAAGCCGTCGCCTGTCTTCGGAATTGCCTTGGCCTGCGGGTTTTGGGGCAGGGGGCGCGGAGTCTCGCCGCTTGGAGCATCGGGCTTGGGCGTGGGCTTCGGATCGGGACCAGGCTCCGGATCGGGATCAGGGCCGGGCTCCGGCTCCGGTCCGGGCTCAGGATCGTCCGGCTCGCCCGGAACCACCGGAAGCGCCCTGTTCGTCACCACGATCGAAGGATCCGCATCCGTGCCGTACGCATAGTCCACCTCGAACAAAGCGGCAACCGACGGATCCACGAACGCTTCGCTCACCGTATACGAAAACGGGCGCCCCTGCATATCGGCCTTGGGAAGATTCCTCCACGCCGTTTGCCAGGGAGCAAGCTCGAACTCGTCCTCCATCCCGTCGAGCACAACGGGCGCGCCGTAAGGCTCGCCGTTTCTCAACAGCTGAAACGCAACAGCCGGAAAGTCGTCCGACACGCCCTCCCATACCTTGCGCGCGGGAACATCGATCGTCGACGGCACCACAACAACCACGTTGCTATGCGCGCCGTACCCGTTTATCGTGAACGTCCCCTCGTTTTCGATCGGGTGCCGAGCCTCCTCTTTCAAAACGGCGGAAACCTTCAGCACAACCTCATGAGACGAAGCGGCTTCCGGATAGTTCACGACAAGCTGCGCGAGCTTTTCGCGCGTCAGCGCCGCAGAGACGAACGTCCCCTTGTCACCGCGGTCCTCCTGAACGATAGCGCACTCCTCAGGCGCAAGAAGATCCCCGTCCAGAAAGCACTCCACGCGCTCAACCTGCAGCATAGGATCAACCAAATCGCTCAACACAACCGAATCGTAGGCAATGCGCAGATCAGCAGCCGGCAGGAAGCTGAACGTATACCCCACCGCCGACCCCAACGTCGAGGAAACCTCGAATACAAGCTCATCGCCAGGTTCGGATTCGATACGATCGACACCGTTCACCGTCTTGGAAACAGAGGGGAGCCGATCAAAATACAGCTTGAACGGGGTTTTGCCCCCAAGATGGTTCACGCCGGGAAAGGACGGAGTCGGAGCCGCAGCGTTTCCGCTTTTCCCGTCAACCAGAACCCACCCCTGCGACGTGACCGTGATCAGGTATTCGTCCGATCCCGCCTTGTACTGATGCCGCACGGGAAACATGCCGTCAGGCATGCCCGTCACCTTGAACGTGTACGTGCCGTTCCATGCCAGGCCCTTGAACACCAGGTACCCGTTGTCCGACGACGACGCCACCGCCACCACTGCCCCGGCGTCATCGTACAGCGTGCCCTCCACGCCCAAAGCCATGTTCCCCGGGTCAACCAAAGCAGGTTGGGCTCCCTGCGCCATGACGCAGGCAAAGTACAAGGTCGAGGTCTGCGTCTCTTCGTCGTTCCATTCGTCAGCTTGCGCGGAAACAGCACCGAAGATCGCCGTCCACGCAAAGGACGCGACCACAGCCGCCGCAAGCATGCAGAAAACCTTCTTCAACGCCATCGTTGCCGACTCCTTCGATTCAACCGGCCGCTTATTCGGCCGAGCAACATCGCACATTCCGAATTCGCAAGACGCGCAGCAAGCGCGAAGGGAGCGTGCGAGATCCGAAGCAGCGCAGCCCTCGCATGCGGCAAGCACAGCGTTTTCTGCAACGTCCTGCGCGATGTTGAGGCGCATCCTAGCAAAAATAGCGCAAATCAACAATTAAGAAACCAAAGCATTACCCCAGGCAGACCGCATAAAATAGCCGAAAGTAAGGCAAGGCGAACACGCATTGAAGGCAAAAAAAAGGGGGGTTCGGACGAAGTCGACCGCTAGCGGGCCTTGGCAGGCTTTCTGTCGTAAGCGAAGACCACGCCCGCCACGACAACGGTCATAACGGCTAGGAAAGCCAGGATATCCGAAAAGGAGCACATGCCCACCAGCACGCCCATGACGATGCTCAGCGCAGACGTGCCCGCATACGCGGTCAAATTGATGGACGAGATAATGGCCGACGTCTCGGAAACATCCACCGCCAGCAGCAACATGCGCAACGTTGTGGACACGCATATCCCCATGGACAGGCTAAACGCCACCGCCGCCAGCAGAAACGCCGCCTGGAATCCAGCCACCAGAAGAAGCGCCAGCAAAACAGTGGAGACGGCGAACAGCAGCACACCCGCTTTCAAGGCGGTCATAGGGGCCAACCGCGCCGTCAGCGGGCCGCCCAACGCGCTCGGAGCCATAGCGCATGCCAACACAAGGGAGGCGGTCAGGGTCGAATCGGCGGCAAAGCACTCCACGGAGAGCGGAGCGGAAAACGACTGGAAGAAGGTCCCTACGCTCCAAGTGGCAATGTAGACGCACCCGGAAATCAAGAACAGCATCCGAGCCGAGCGGGGAACCAGCACGTGCACTTTCGTTGCCGCCCGCCACGAAACCCGCTTCTCGAGCGGCTCGGGAACCAGCGGCAAAAGCAAAGCGATCAACGCCAAAACGGCGATCATTGCCCCGTACACAATATCGGTGCTGGTCGTGGCGCCATAGAGAAACCCCACGCCAAGCGAACCCAGCATGATGCCCACCATCGATCCGCAACTGGCCATAGCCGAACCCCAGCCCATCCGGTAATCGGAAATGCAATCGACGATAAGCGCGGAAACGGCGCTCATAGCCAAACCGCCGGCAACTCCTTGCACGAACCGCGCGGTCAAAATAGCGCCGGCATCGGCGGCGAACAGGAACAACGTGCAGCCAGCCACCGCCAACAGCAGTGCAACGAATGTCGTAGCTTTGCGGCCAAGCGCGTCAGACAAACGACCCGCCAGCAAAAGCGTCAAAATGACGCCGCCCAAATAAGCGAGCATCGTGAACGAGATCTCGGTATTCGTCAAGCCAATGGTCGTCTGGTACGTCGCGTACAGGGGAATGGGAACAGCCGTGGAGGCGAATACCGCGAAGAACGCCGCCGTGGCAACGAAGAACCCGCGAAACGCTTGGCCTTTCGATAGCGACCGCCTTTTCATGCGCCCTCCCCCGTTGCTAAAACCCGAAAACATCCCCTTGAAATCACGTGACCCCGCGCCATTATAGAAGCGTGTTGCGCCTGATAGCAAGCATAATTTGCAATCCAAGAAAAAGAGATGTCAACAGGATCGAAAAACAAGGCTCACCGCCAAGCCAAAGTCGACGGAAAGTCGCAAACCGGCTCGCCATCGGCACCCGAACCAAAGGGCGCATGGAACAGAAAGGCCCGGCTCGCTACCCCTTCTTCCCCTTCGGAGCCCAATCGCGCAAACCGGGAACCGCGCCTCCGGCTACGGCCCATAAATACAAGCTGGCCACGCTTCCGTACGGAGAATACCGACGCCGATACCTCGCGAACAGCTGAGGCGTGATGCGGCGATGGTGGTGCACCATGCGCAGACCGCGCTGAATGGCCAGATCGCCGTAGCTCATGATGTCGGGGCGCTGCATGGAAAACAGCATGAGCATCTCCGCCGTCCACACGCCGATGCCGGGAAGCTCCGAAAGCCGCCGGCACACCTCGTCGTCAGGCAGGCCGTGCAGCTCTTCCAGATCGATCTCGCCAGCCAGCACGCGCTCGGCGGCGCTCTTGATGTAGCCGGCCTTGCGATACGTGATCCCTACCGACTGCAACTCGTCTTCCGAGCGCAAGGCAATGATCTCCGGAGACACCGTACCAAAGGCATCTAACATGCGGTTCCAAACGGTTTCCTGCGCCTTGGTCGATATCTGCTGCCCCACGATGCTGTTCACAAGAGCGGCGAACAAGTCCGGGTGAACCTCGCGCTCGATATGCCCGACCGCCGCGATGACCTCGGCCATCCGCGGGTCGCGCGCGGCTAGGTACGCCGTTTCTTCTTCCCCGTATTGAAACACCGGCATGGCCGTCCCTTCGTCGTTGTTCCAACCAGTATAGCAACCCTGCGCAACGCGAAAGACCCGGCCGAGGGAGGAGGCCGGGTCTTCGACTATCTTGTGGGCGACGGGGAGGGAGGGTTGCCGTCCACAAGCGGATATGCTTGGTTGCTTCCCCGCCGGCTACTCGCGCAGCTCGTGGCAGGTGCCGCACTCGAACGTGCCGCGATGGTGACACTGAGCGCAATACTTCATTGCGTCCTTTTCGAGCGCCTTCGAATGGTTGTTGTGGCAGCTCGTGCACGTCGGCGGATTCGCGTCATGCTTCTGACCAGCGGGAATATCGTGAGGATTCACGGTGGTACCCTTATCGTCGGTCAATGCCTTGGAATCGGCGGTCTTAGCCGCAACATCGGCCATCGTGCCGTGGCACGACTCGCACGTAGCGGGGTCGACCGTAACGACGGTCGCCTTCGTGGACGTCTTGTCGCCGAACTTCACGTCGGCATGCTCGGTCTTCAGAACGTCCTGCTCGGTATGGCACTGAACGCAGGTCACGTTCTGAGCCCCGTGCGCCGCGCCCTGCGGGCAAGCGGCATCGGTAGCGGACTCGGCCTCAGCCGTATGGCACATAGAGCAGTCGGACTCCATGGTCCAGTTGACGGGCTGTCCGTCCATAGCCGTCGCGCCGGAGTCCTTGTCCTCGGATTGCGCGGGGGCCTGCGAAGCCTCCTGCGGCGCGCAGCCGGCCAGCGACCACATAGCGGCCGCCAGCGCGAGGACGACGCCGAGGACGGCGAGCACGACAAGACGCTTGTCGGCGGTGTGTGCTTGCACGGTCATGCGTTACTCCTATCTCGTCTTGAAAGCTCCTCGAAGGGAGCGGTCGTTCATCCAGCCCCGCCGCGCAAAGCGGCAGGGCCGAACCAAGAACCGGCGGGCGCATCCGGGGAGGACGGCGCCCGCGCGATTGCTACAGGAATGCTACTTCGCGTCCCATGCGTCCAAACCAGCAGCATGGCGAGCGGAGATACGGCCCCACACCTGGTTCTCGGCGTTGTTGCCGCCGGTGATGCCGTAGCTGTGCGCCTGGAAGTTGCCGAAGCAGCCCGCCGCGTACAGACGCGGGATGGGGTTGCGCTGCGGATCCAGCACCTGGGCATGCTCGTTCTTCATGGGGCCGCCCAGCGTGGAGCAGGAGCCGGGGTACACCGAGATGGCGTAATACGGGCCGCCGTCCAGGGCCACGAGGCTCTTCGCCGCGCGATCGAAGCGCGCATCCTTGCCGGCCGCGCAGAAGCCCTGGTACTCCTCGAACGTGGCCTTCAGGGTATCGACATCCATCCAGTGGTCGAATTCCTTGATCTTCTTGCCAAGCTCCTCGATGGTGTCGGCCTTGATGATCCAGCCCTTTTCCACCTCGGCCTTGTTGTCCTGGCTCCAGCCGTCCCATGCGCGCACGGAATCGGGCAGGTCGGAGGCGAAGTTGCCGCACTCGAAGAAGTCGCCCTGGCTGGTGGACAGCTTGCCGGCGTCGAAGCAGCTCTGGTCGAAGATGCACCACGTGGGGATGCGATCGTAGTCGTCGATGGCATCGTCGAAGTGCAGCAGCGTGTGCCAGCCGTTGTGCGGCGAGCCCATGGCCGTATCGTCCACGAAGCGCTTGCCCAGACGGTTCACGTTGAAGTAGCTGAAGCCGGGCATGAAGTACAGGATGGAGAAGTCGTTCTCCGGGTCGCGCGTCCACATGGAGTACATGGAGATGACCATGTCCATGTGCCACAGCTTCGCTCCCACGTCCTCGACCATCTTGATGCCGTCGCCGGTGTTGTACTGCCAACCCTCGAACTTGAAGGGGTAGCACTTCAGGTACTCGTTCTTCAGCTCCTCGTTGAACTCGAAGCCGCCCAGCGTGAGGATAACGCCCTTGCGAGCCTTGACCGTCTTCTCCTCGTTGCCGATCATCGTGTACGCGCCGACGATCTCCTTGGTCTCAGGGTTCTGGATGAGACGCTCGTCATGGCAGTCGAAGAACAGCTGCACGCCCAGCTCTTCGCGCTTGGCGTCGAGCTCATGGAAGGACAGCATGCCGAAGCCGTCGACGGAGGACAGCTTGCAGGAGCCCTCGTAGGCGTTGTCGTCCAGGAAGTAGTACTCGGGGATGGCGCCGGCCAGCGCAACCTCGGTCACTTCGTAGGTCATGCCGTACTTGTCGGCGTACTCGGTGTTGCGAGCGCACTCGTTGACCCAAGCGTCGATCATCGGCTCAGGGGTCTTGCCGTGCGTGAAGGACTTGATGTACTTCTTGAAGCGATCCTTCTCGCTCTCCTCGACGATGGTCCATTCGCCGTTGTTGATGGAACTGTTTCCGCCGCCGCGCTCGGGAGCCTTCTCCAGCACGATGACTTCCTGGCCGCACTCGTCAGCGCCGATGAGCGAAGCCCACATGCCCGCTCCGCCGTAGCCGATGACCAGAAGGTCGCACTCGTAATCCCAATTCTTGGGCATCCAGTCGCCCGCTGCCGCGCCCGTAGAACCCGAAGCGCAACCGGCCAGCGCAGCGGAACCCGCCACGGCGGCAGCGGCAACGCCCGCGCCCTTCAGGAACGAACGACGGGAAACTCCGCCCTCCATGCCATTGCTCATACTGTTCCTCCTTCTCGGTGGAACGGGCCCCTCCGTTTGAGCACCCGTCCTTACTCGCCAAACTGTACCGAGGGATGGCCCCCTCGCGCATCTGATGGGCTGTCGGATTTTGCACGCGCCTTCCGATGATGAATAGGATTTTGCAGGTCAGCAGCCTATCGGATTGTCAATCCGATAGGCTCGCGGGGTACAATTACGTATGATGAGTGCTATCATTTTCACGCACGCTCATGCACACGGGAGAGGGACGCGGACGTACTGCCGCGCCCGTGGCGATAACCACCGGGGAGAGACTATATGCCGCACCGCACGAAACGCGAAGACGATCGCCGCGTCGCAGACGCTTGCGATACAGCGAAGCCGTCGCAACAAGAAGCCGGCCGGACGTTGCGGCAATCGGAAGGCGGCCTTGATGCCGCAGAAGCGGCGAAGGACGCCCTTACCCTTGACTACCTTGTTACCATCATCGGATTCGGCCTCTGCCGCGCGTGGATCATTTTCTGCCTGGGAGCACCTTTGGTTGCGGGCGCAACCGCTTCGCTGCACTGGATGTATCTGGTGTTCGGAGCCTTGAGCGCGCTCATCGTTTCGTTCGCGGTGAACCGACAGGGAAAGCACGAGAGCGCCGTTCGCGTCGGAATGTTTCGAATAACCCCGTTTGCACTGCTGGCGAGCGGGCTGCTGATCCCCCTTGCCATCTGGATCGACAACGAAGCGCTCATCGCTTTGGGTTTCGTGGCGGGCGGACTTGGAGCAGGCCCCCTGCAAGTGCTCTGGGGCGATCGCTTCGCTGGGCATCCCACGCGATTCGCCGCGTTGGCATCGCCGGCTGCAGCGATCGTGACGGCACTGGTAACGGCCATGTCCACCGACAACACCAGCTTCGTCGGATTCGCCGTGATTCCGCTGCTTTCGTTCGGCCTTCTGATGTTCGAGGCAAACCGAACGGGCTGCTCCTGGCGAACCCTTGTTGAAAGCGCGGGCAAGCCCCATGGAAAACCCACGCCCGACGCGCTTGCCGAACCGTGCGAAACCGCAGGCAGCAGCAGCGAACGGCATCAGATGGGCCTGGGCGTTGGCAAGCTCATGTTCTCCATCATGACGTTCTCGTTTCTCTGCCGTCTGTTCGACGCCGCGCCCCGGCAAGACGATCCGTTCGCGTTCATAGGCGGCAGCGCCATATTCGCGATCATCGTGGTTGGCGTGGTGTTCTTGGGAATCGTGGCCAAGCTCAAGGACAAGTTCGACCCCTCGCTCACCTATCGACTGTCTCTGCCCATCATGGTGGCGGGATTCGTAGCCATCGCGCTATTTGTCGACACGCATGCCGCTGCATCCATCCTGTTGATCAACATAGGATACGAGTTTTTCGACATTCTTGCCTGGATCCTGTTCGCCGACGTATCGCGCCGCAAGAACGAGAACGCCCTGCATATTTTCGGCCTGGGCGTAGCGTTCATGTTCGTTGGCATGGCGCTGGGGAACCTGGCGGGAGGCGTTCTCAATCCGCTTGTTGCCGACGGCAGCGTTCAGATCACCGCGGTGGCCATGCTGGCAACGCTGTGCCTGGTGATCGTGGCGTTCATGGTGCTGCCTGAAGGCGTGATCACGCAGCTTTCCGGCACGATGCGCTCGGGACGCAAGGATAGGGAGCCCGAAAGCCCGCGTCCGGACAACGCTGAGAAATCCGCCGAAGCAGAGGTTTCCGGCCACCTGGAATCGCGCTGCGCCGCCGTAGCGCAGGACTTCGGCCTGACGCCCCGCGAAAGCGAGGTCATCGTACTGCTGGCCTACGGACGAACGCTGTCCATCATCGCGCGCGATCTGCAGATAGCGAAGGGTACGGCGCGCACGCACATCGAGAACATCTACCGCAAACTCGACGTGCACAAGCAGCAAGAGCTCATTGACCTGGTAGAAGGCTACGAGATCGGCTGACGAACCAGAAAGCGGCGGGGCGGGACGGAAAGATCGACGATCCTCCTGTCCCGCCCCGCCGCTTCGCTTGTCCCGACAACACTCAAGCGAATTTACGCCTGACCCTCCACGGGAAGACCGTCGGCTTCGACGACATCTTGGCTTTGAGCGGCAGCTTCGTTTTCCGCACGTCGACGCTCCAGCTCTTCAAGCACTTCTCGAGCCGATTTCGGCCGAGGCGTTTCGTGGGAGATGGCCTCTGCCAACGCGTCGTCGTCGGCGCCTTCGATGACGACGCTCTTGATGATGTCGCCAATGGTCAGCTGCTCGACCACGTCCAATCCTTCGATGGTCTGCCCGAACACGGTGAACTTATCGTCGAATTCCGGCTGCTCGGACAACGAGAAGTAGAACTGGCAGCTACCTGAATTCGGCTCGGACTTATGAGCGAAGCACAGGCTTCCTAGCACATGCTTGTTGTTCGGGTTCGTTTCCCATTCGTCGACGATAGTGTAGCGAGCATCTCCGGTGCCGGGATGAATGCCGCGGATCAAGCCGCGCGCTGCAGAATCCACCTGAGCCGGACCAAGCGTTCGCGTGGTAGGGCACCCGCCCAGAACAACAGAGCCGGGTTTGTGCGCGTGAAACTTCAAGTTCTCATAGAATCCGCGCGCCGCAAGCTCTATGAAGTTGCCCGTCGTCACGGGAACGTCTTTGCCGGCAAGCTCAACGCGAATCGTGCCGCGCGAAGTCTCCATAACTGCAACCTCGTTGCCATTGGGAAGATAGTGCGGGGTGTATACAGGCAAGACGATTCGTCCCATATCGGTTCCTCCTAGTATCGCTTGAATCAAGTGCAAGCTCCATGATACCTACGCCCCATTTCACCGCATCAGATGGAGCATCGTATTTTGCCGAAGAACAAGGCGGGAGACGCGCCCGGTCACATGCAGAGGCGAAAAGGAGTATCATCGAAAGCTCCGAAAAGAGAGGAACCGCTATGCCATCGATCGTACGCGCCGTGTATTTCAGCCCCACGCACACTACCAAAGCCATCGTGCGAGAGGTGGCAAGCGCGCTATCGGCACCGCTCTCGGCCACGATCGAGACCACGGACCTCACGCTGCCCCGCCAGCGCCCGACCGACGTTTCGTGCGATGCCGACGACGTGCTTGTATTCGGGTTCCCCGTATACGCCGGGCGCGTACCCGTGCTATTGCGCGACGAGTTCGCGTACTTGGAAGGCCACGGCACGCCCGCCGTGATCGTAGGGCTGTACGGCAACCGCCACTTCGACGACGCCCTCCTGGAAGCCGCCGACCTGCTGAGCGAACGGGGGTTCAACGTGGTGGCCGCAGGCGCGTTCATCGGCGAGCACTCGCTCACAGCCCGTGTGGGAACCGGACGCCCCGACCGTGCCGACATCGCCGTCGCGCAGCGTTTCGGCACGCAGATGGGAGCGCGCCTGGCACAGTCGCGCAGCGTGCCCGCGCCCACCATCGAAGGCAACCGCCCGTACCGGGAGCTCAAGCCCGGCGCCGACGTACGCCCGATCACCACGGACGCATGCACGAATTGCGGCGTATGCGTCGCGTGCTGCCCGCTTGGCATCATCGACGAGGACGATCCCGCGCTTGTAGACGCCGGGTGCCTTCACTGCCGCGCCTGCGTCAAGAGCTGCCCCGAGGACGCGAAGTACTTCTCAAGCGAACCCACCGACCGGCTGATAGCCATGCTGGAATCGAAGTGCCTCGAACGGAAAGAGCCGCAACTGTTCTGGTAGAACGGAAACCTCCGCCCCACCGCAAGGCCAACGTGCATTCGCAACAAGAATTGATCGACCTGCTGGAACAAGAAAGCAACCGGGAGAAATAAGGTCAAGCCGTCACAAGCTTCGACGGATCGCCAGGTGCAACGGTTGCCATCCGCTGCTCAACCGTCATCGACATGCGCCCGCTCGCATCGATGGCAATTCGACACAGCGGAGGCTTCGGCCGCAAAATCGAGTTTCGCAACCAAAGCAGAGAACATTCGATCACGTGATGCGTCGCCGCTTTTCCAGCCACGCCTCGACACCGATCGGGTTCGTCGCTTATCTCACGTCGACGGACTCCAAAAGCTGCAATAGTTCTTCGCGATTGGACGTATTCGTTTTCGCGTAGATATGATTGAGATGGGTCTTGACCGTATTCTTTGAGATAAACAGGCGCTTCTCTATGTACGCACCAGTATGGCCGGTCGCCCAGATAGCAAGAACCTCCTGCTCGCGCGGAGACAGCTTGCATCGCGCGGCAACCTGGGCAACTCGCCGCTCCAAAACGCTGGCGGCATCTTCGGCAACCGTAACGCCCTTAAACGACGCGGGCGATCCCATGATGATCAGCAGCGCAACCATAAGCGACAGCAAAACGGCAATGGAGACGGACTCCGGCGTAGGAAGCACGTCCGCCGCAACTTGGCCCAAGCAGCTTCCCGTCCATTGCACGAAGCGCATAAGGGCCAAGCACAACAACGCCGCCAACCCGTCTTTGAAAAAGGAGTCGACAAGCAGGAACCACACCAGGTACTTGACAAGCTCCGCCCCCACAAGCGCTACGCAAAACGTGGTGCCACCGCCGAACGGATCAAGCGAGGCAGGCAGCAGCGAAGCCAGCGCCATCAGGGGAAACGCCAGATAAAAAGCCAGCATGGCGTTTTTCCGATAGAAGAAGTACGCAAGCACGATCGCCGCGAACGAAGCCAGCGCAGGCGCACCCGCCAAAGCGCCATGGAACACGGCAGCCGCCTCGAAGCCGCCCATGATGCCGTTCACCCTGGTGGCGCCGTAGCTGAAAAATGCTAGGGAAATGGCCGCCATCAGCTTCCAAGGGATGGAAGACGCACGTGCCCGAAAACTCCGAACATCCTGACAGTCGAACGAAACGTCCATCTCGGCGGAGTCCTTCAAAGACCCGGTTCGATCGGCGACCATCAGCAAAACGCACGCACCGAACGGCAGCAGCACAGAAGCAACCAACGCAGGCCATTCAGGCAGCAAAGAGACAAACGCGAACAGCAGAAAACCGAAAAGGTAAGCCGTCCCCGCGCACACGGCCGTTCGGTGCACTCCTTGCATGCTCAAGCGCTCTTCCCAACCCAAGCGCAGCGTGCTTCCGACGCCGCTCAAAGCGAACGCAACCAGCATCCAACCCATCGGAGCTTTGCCGAAGCCAGCAAAAGCAGCAAGTACGATAGCCAGGCTCGAAATCACCGCGAGCAGGGCAAGCAGCACGCGCCGGCGGCGCAAAGGAGCAATTTTGCGCGCCAGCAGCACCAGCAAAAGCGCAGCCGCAGCCGTCAACAGACTTTGCAGAATCTGAGCTTCGCCAACAGGGACTTCGTGCCGTAAATCGCCGAACAGAATCGAGCCGTTCCAAAAAACGAAGCTCCACGCTATGTAGCATGAAAGCCCCAGGCTATCGAACATAATGCCTCGATCGAATTTGGGAAAGATCGAAAAATCCTCCGCCGAAGAAGCCCCTGGAGTTGAATTCTTTGTTTTGAACGCGTCGCTTCTCATGGGGGAATCATAGAGGAACCGGCCCTTCGACACAAGAAGAGGCCCGCCCGGCGCAAATCACCGAGCGGGCAAGGAGGGACCCTCTAAGCAATCACTCGCTATGCAAGCGCCGCCGCATTCGCACCGGCTATGCGACCGAACACGAAGATATCCGTAATCGAGCACGATCCCAAGCGGTTCGTTCCCATCTTGTGGCCCGCCTGTTCGCCCGCAGCAAACAAACCGGGGATGGGATTGCCCGCGTCGTCCAGAACGCGCGCGTCGGTGTCGATATGCAGACCGCCCATCGTGTAATGCACGGAAGGCTTGTACGCCAAAAGATAGTAAGGGCCGCCTTCGATAGGATGCATTGCGGCGCGGTAATTAAAGTCCGGATCTTTCCCGTCTTTACAGTACCCGTTCCACTTCCCAACCGTTTTTTCCAGTTCGGCTGCGTCAACGCCAAGAGGCTCGCAAACCGCTTCGATGGTATCGCCCTTCACCAACTGGTTGCGCGCCATCAGCCCATCGAACTCTGCGGCGTTCACCGTCGCGATATCGGTAGCATCCAAACCGGCCTGGTTGAACAGCATGTAGCCAATGCCGTTGGTCTGCTTCTTGATAGCATTGGAAATGACGTCGCGGCGCTCCATCTCCTCCACGAACCGATCACCTTCCTTGTTGATGCAGATAGCGCGGTTTTCCAGGCGCATGTTGCCCACGTAGAGCAGCGCGCCCGTCTGCGTATCGCACGTGGGATACGTCTGGATGTACTGCATGTCGATCAGGTTCGCCCCGATTTTCTCAGCCATCACGTGGCAGTCGCCCGTTGCGCCCACCGAGTCGGTCGACAGGATCTTCTCGTCCATCTCAGGGTTGTACTTCATGCGCATTTCAACGTTCGAGCCGAAACCGCCGGCCGACAAAACGACCGCCTTGCAGCTGAATTGATGCGCAGTGCCCGTCACAAGGTTCGTAGCTTTCACGCCCACGACCGCGCCCGATGCGTCGGTAATCAGCTCTTCCGCCTTCGTGTTACGGCAGATCACAAGGTTCTTCAAATCCTCGGCGCGCTTTTCAAGCTTGCAGATGATGCCGCTGCCCTCGTTGCCCTCGGGAATCAAAGAGCGCGCTACCGAATGACCGCCGAAAAAGCGCTCGTAAGGCTGCCATGCCACACCGCCTTCGAAGATCAACCAGTCCAGGGCTTCAGTCGCACCGTTGCAGATAACGTTCACCAGAGCCGGATCGCCCACATGATCACCGCCGACGATCATGTCTTCAGCCATGTTCTCCACGCTGTCCTGGATACCCGCTTTAGCTTGGAACCAGTTGTTGGGAACGGCCATGGCACCGCCCGAAAGAATAGTGTCGCCACCCGTGATGCCCAGCTTCTCCAGCAAGACGACCTTCTTGCCGGCGTCGGCAGCCGTAAGGGCTGCAGCGTATCCTGCACCGCCCGCGCCGACCACCACCACGTCAACGGCCTCCTCCAAATCCGAAGGCTCGGCAGGAACGGCATGATCGCGCTTCTTCCATTCGCTCGACTTCATACCGGACGCATCGACGGCATCGGAGACAGCCGACATGAACGCCATGCTGGTAACCGTGGCACCCGTCACCATGTCCACGTTGAGCGTTTGATTGTCGATGATAAGATCGGTCAAAACGTCCATCGCCGCAGTTCCTACGCCGTACGATTCGCGCGATTTCACCAGGTTGATACGGGCGATAGCGTCACCCTCGGTGACAACCTCCACGGAAAGCTCGCCGCCCTTGCCGTTGGCCGTGCCAGTCCATGCGCGGGCGCCTTCGCCCGAAGCGCCCGATTGTCCCGAACCGCTTTTCCCCGTTGGCGCGCATCCCGCAAGCGCAAGCGTCCCGCCCAATGCAGCAACGGCACCTCCTGCAATGAAGTTCCTGCGTGACAGGTTCGACATGATTCCCTCCTTGATGTTCGCGTATTGTTGCAGCCGAACTCCCGATTCGACTGCAACGATGCTAGCCGCTGCAAAAAAGGCGGCGCATCACCGCAGAGGTTTGAACGCTTCAAGAACCCCCGCATTACTCCCTCAAACCTCAGGGGTGATGCCGTTGAACTGGGGGAATAACGCCATCGAAAACGAGCCTTCACGTGCGTCGCCCGCAAAACCATCCTGGGGCTAGGATAAAACGGCGGCAACCGTCGATGTCTATT
>ERZ836760.1189-NODE-1189-length-30682-cov-106.458648_pt1 | contig 30682 bp, 23 predicted proteins | sample MGYA00519941_ERZ836760 | MGnify/ENA primary metagenome ERZ836760 (study PRJEB31850, sample SAMEA3708807) | human gut metagenome | biome: human gut; feature: human-associated habitat; material: faeces | place: China | collected 2014 ... | reverse complement strand
TCTCCAACCGTGCTGCGTACAATCTGTGCAACACCACGAAAGACTTCAAGGTGATTCGCCTCGGTACCAGCATCCGGGTAAGCAAGCAGAGCTTTGACGATTGGTTTGCTGCGGTCTGAGGGAGGGAACATCTATGGCATCTATTATGAAACGTGGCAACACGTATTCCGTCCGATACAACTACAAAGATCATGCTGGCAAGCCCTGCAAGGGCTGGGAAACCTTCAAGACCAAGGCCGAAGCGCAGGAGCGCAAGATCACGGTGGAGAAGGAACTGCTGGACGGCACCTTCCTCGTGCCCGACACCATGACGGTCGAGGAGATGCTGTACAAGTGGATCCCCATTCAGTCCAGCAAACACAAGTGGTCTCCCAAGACCTACACCCAATCTGTGGCGATGGTGCAGAACCTCATCGTGCCGTATATCGGAAAGCGGAAGGTGCAAGACCTCCGCACCTACGACATTGAGCAGTTCTACGCCACTCTGAGCCAGACCCCTTGCGGCCAGTACGTTCACGGCGAAAAGCAGGAGCTGACGGAAAATCAGAAGAAGCGGCTGTTATCCAGCACGTCCATTCACGAAGTCCACACGCTCCTGAAGACTGCCTTTTCGTATGCCGTTGACTGGGATCTGATCCACAAGTCGCCTACTCCCCGTGAAGCCCCCAAGATCAACACCGAAGAACGCACCATCTGGGATGAGCGCACCATGTTGGCGGCGCTGCAGACCATCGAGAACCCCGCTCTGCATCTGGCTGTGCACATGAGCATGATCCTTTCCTTGCGAGAGGGTGAGATCCTCGGCTTGCAGCCGGGAGACCTCGACTTTGATGCAGCAGACGGGCGGGGAACCATCTCGGTGAACAAAGCCCTGCAGCGTGCCGACAAGGTTGCCTTGTCCAAGATCGACCCCACCCAGATCTACCACACCTTCCCGGACAGACGGGAGGGGAGTAAGTCCTCGCTGATCCTCAAGCGGACCAAGACCAAAAAGTCCAACCGCATCCTGTACATGACCAAGCCCTTGAAAGAGGAGCTTCTGGCATGGCTGGAAAAGATGAAGCAGGACGAGCAGAGCGCCCCGGAAAAGTACAGCAACTGCGGTCAGCTGTTCCGCTTACCAGACGGCTTACCCATTGCCCCGGACGTTCTGACCAAGTGGTACCGTATGTGGCGGGCAGAGCACCCGGAGTTTGAGAAGATCGTGTTCCACGGTCTGCGCCACTCCAGTGCCACTTACCAGTTGATTGAATCCGGCGGCAACATTAAAGCCGTGCAGGGCAACACCGGTCACGCCACCACCGGCATCCTGATGGACACCTACGCCCACACGCAGGACAAGCCCCGGTTGGAGTTGACCGAGAAGATCGAAGCCGACTTCTACACGCAGGATGTGGCCGGTGCAAAGCCGCAGGAACCCCCGGAAAACAAAACGCCGGTGGCAACAAAAATCACGGGTAAAATGATCCTTGAAGCCATCCGGCAGATGGACGCAGAGGAACGCCGCGAGCTGACGCGGGTGCTCTTCGCGTAAAATTCTCTTTTTTGTGCAGCGAAATACACGCTGTGCAAGCGATGCAAAGAATTCATGGCTTTTTTGTAAAGTGTGCAGGAGATGTGCAAAAGTGTGCAGCCCCTGCCAGAAAAACAAAAAAGCCATGAAATCTTTCGATTTCACGGCATTTTCTGGTGCGATGGAAGGGACTCGAACCCCCGGCCTACTGATTCGTAGTCAGTCACTCTATCCAGCTGAGCTACCAACGCATACGTTCCGTTCGGAACATGATGTATTTTATCACTCAGACTGGGTTTTGTCAACCGTTTTTTGCAAATATTTTTGTCTTTTTCAAAAAGCAGCATTTTTTATGATTTTTCTTGTATCGTTTTTGTCGTTCTTGTGCTATAATAGCCTTACTATATGTTTTTAATCTGTGTCCGTGCAGGGGTACAGGAGCTTTACGGGCAGCACCGCGTGGAGGCTGCGCCGCCTGGTTTTCTCTGCAGCGAGACACCACGGAGGGTAGATCCTATGAAACTGGTAAGCGTGGAAACTCCCGAAAAGAGTGTCTGCAAAATGACCTTCAGCGCCAGCCCCGAAGAGCTGGAAGCTGCATCCAACGCCGTTTACGAACGCACCCGCGCCTCCTATACGATCCGCGGCTTCAAGAAGGGCGAAGCGGACCGCGCACAGATCGAGGCTGACCGCGGCGAGCACACCTTCTGGTACGATGCCATCAACGATCTGATGGACAAGGACGTGCCCGCGCTGTATGATGCCGCCATGGCAGAGCACGGCTTTGTGGCTGTTGACAATCCTGTGTACGATCTTGTGAGCGTGAAAAAGGACGAGGGCTTTGTGGCCACTGCCACTGTTGCTCTGCAGCCTGAGCTGAACCTGACCAAGACCACCGGCTTTACCGCCGAGTGCGTCACCCCGGAAGTGACCGACAAGGAGATCGACAATGTGCTGGAGCGCCGCCGCGCTGCTGCCGCTGAGCTGGTGCCGCACAAGGGTCCGGCCGTAAAGGGCAACATCGTACATATCGATTACGAAGGTCTGCTGGAGGGCAAGCCCTTCCAGGGCGGCACCGCAAAGAACCAGGCCGTCCAGCTGGGCAGCGGCCGCATGATCCCCGGCTTTGAAGAGGGCATTCTGGGCCACAAGGCAGGCGAGGAATTCGAGATCTTCGTCACCTTCCCGAACCGCTACCACGCAAAGGATCTGGCCGGCAAACCCGTCGTGTTCAAGATCAAGCTGATCGACGTATGTGTGCGCCAGATCCCTGCTCTGAACAGCGACTTTGCCAAGAAGGTTGCCAATCTGGACACCATGGACGAGCTGCGTGCACAGGTCAAGCAGCAGCTGCACGACGGCAAGCACGCCGGTGCACTGAACCATGCCAAGGATCAGATCCTGACCCAGTTGGCCGATGCTTCTGAGGGCGAATTGCCCAGTGTGCTGGTGGAGACCACCTACCAGCAACAGATGGAGCAGATCCAGCAGCAGCTGCAGATGCAGCGCCTGAGCCTGGATCGCTACCTGAGCCAGATCCACGAGACCCGCGAGAGCTTTACCGCCAAGGTGCGCTCTTCTGCCGAGAAGACCGCCCGTGTGCACATGGCTCTGCTGCAGATCGCGCAGCAGGAAAATCTGGTGCCCACCGAGGAAGATATCGATAAGGCTCTGGCCGCTCGTGCAGAGCGCGCCAAAAAAACGCTGGAAGAGATCAAGGAAAAATCCGATATTCCCGCCATGCGCCGCAACGAGGGCATCCGCAAGGCTGCCGACTGGGTGATCGAGCACTCCACCATTGAAGAAAAGTAAGTTCTGATACAGAGAAAGCCCGTGCAGTTTCCGGCTGCACGGGCTTTTTTTCATTTGAAGGGCAGGGGATATCAGCTCAGAAGGTTGAAGCCCATAATGACCACGCCCAGCACCACCAGCACAACACCGGTGGCACGGTTCAGGGTCTTGGGGTCTGCCTTATTGGCAAACACAGCGGCAATGCGCGCCCACAGCAGGGTAAACGCCACGCACAGCGCCCAGACGAACCAATTGGGCGCACCGCCGATCATGAAGTGGGAGACAGCACCGGTCAGGGCGGTGAAGGTCATAATGAACACGCTGGTGCCCACGGCGGTCTTCAGCTCGTAGCCCAGCACACTGGTGAGGATGAGCAGCATCATCATGCCGCCGCCTGCGCCGATGAAGCCGCAGATGAAACCGATGAGCACACCGCACACGATGGACTGGATGGCACGCTTTTTGGCGCTGACACCCTGCATAGCTTCCTTGGTCGTCATGACCGGGCGCACAATGAACTTGACGCCCAGCAGGAAGGTCATGAACACCGAGAAGCCGCCCATGGTGGCCGAGGGCATTCTGCTGGCCACCCAGCTGCCCACCACCGTGAACACCAGCACGCTGACCATCATGATCAGGCCGTTTTTGATATCCAGGTTCTTGTTTTTGTGGTAGGTATAGGCCGAAACGGCGCTGGCCAGCACATCCGACGACAGGGCAATGCCCACCGCCATATAGGGGTCCATGTGCAGGAAGGTGATGAGCATGGGGCTGATAACTGCAGCCGCACTCATACCGGCAAAGCCGGTGCCAAGGCCGGCCCCCATGCCGGCAAAAAAGGTGACAAGCACCGTAAACAACACGTTCATTTTATGCGTTCTCCTTTATAATTTCGTCCAGATTTTTCCCGATCAGCTCCATGGTCCGGAAAAAGACCTCCTGATCGGCCGGCTCCACATGATCCAGCAGGCGCTTGAAAAAGGCATTCTGCACCACACGCCCCTTGCGGATGATCGGGTCTGCCTTGCCGGTGCAGAGAAGTTTCGTTTTGCGGCGGTCGCCGACCACAGCGTACCGTTCCAGATACCCTTCCTGCACAAGCTTATCCACATTCATGGAGACGAGGTTCGCCTTGATATGCCGCACCTCCACGATGTCCCGGGCCGTTTTATAGTCCGGGTTGTTGGCGAGGAACAGCAGGATGTCCAGCGCCGTCTGCGACAGGCCAAGCTCCTGACACAGCGGCTTGCAGACGGCATTGTACGCCTGCGAGGTCTTGATCGCAAATTCTACGTTCGGGTTCACGCCGAGCCTTCCTCTCTCTGTTTTCATTTTTGAATGATTCATTTTTGAAGTATTATAGTGCAGATGAGGGGAGTTGTCAAGAGAAAAAGAGGTCCTGAAAAGCCCGCAGGCTTTTCAGGACCTCAAAACCAAACGAATCTTTCAGAACAGCGCCACTGCCGCCAGACGCACCAGCAAAGCGCACAGCCATGCCACGGCGCACTGGTTCAACACCATGATGACCGCCCACTTGTTGCCCAGCTCCCGCTTGACCGAGGCCACTGCCGCGATGCAGGGGGTGTACAGCAGGCAGAACACCAGCAGGGGAGCCGCCTGCGCCGGGGTGAGGGCCGCCGTCAAAGCGGCGGTGGAGCCAAAGAGGATGAGCAGCGAGGACACCACGCTCTCCTTTGCCATGAAGCCGGTGATGAGGGCGGTGGAGATGCGCCAGTCCGCAAAGCCCAAAGGTCCGAACAGCGGGGCGATGTCACCCGCGATGCGGGCAAGGATGCTGGCCTGCGGGTCGGCGGTCAACCGCAGCTGCAGGTCAAAGTTCTGCAAAAACCAGATGACGATGGTGGCCGCAAAGATCACCGTGAAGGCCTTCTGCAAAAAGTCCCGGGCCTTTTCCCACAGCAGCTGTGCCACGTTTTTCAGGCCGGGCAGGCGGTAGTTGGGCAGCTCCATGACAAAGGGCACCGCCTCGCCCTTGAACACCGTGCTCTTGAGCAGCAGTGCCGCCAGCACGCCCACCACGATGCCGGTAAAGTACAGCAGCACCATCACAAGGCCCGCATACTGCGGGAAGAACGCCGCCGCAAACAGGCTGTAGATGGGCAGCTTTGCCGAGCAGCTCATGAACGGGGTGAGCAGGATGGTCATTTTGCGGTCGCGCTCCGAGGGCAGGGTGCGGCTTGCCATGACACCGGGCACGGTGCAGCCAAAGCCGATGAGCATGGGCACGATGCTGCGGCCCGAAAGGCCGATGCGGCGCAGCAGCTTATCCATCACAAAGGCCACGCGGGCCATGTAACCGGTATCCTCCAGCATGGAGAGGAAGAAGAACAGCACCACGATGATGGGCAGAAAGCTCAGCACGCTGCCCACACCGGTAAAGATGCCGTCGATGAGCAGGGAGTGCACCGCCGCGTTAACGTTCCAGTTTGTAAGCGCCGTGTCCACGATGCCGGTCAGTGCATCGATGCCCATTTCCATCAGGTTCTGAAAGAACAGGCCGATGACGTTGAAGGTGAGGAAGAACACCAGACCCATGATGGCGATAAAGGCCGGGATGGCGGTGTATTTGCCGGTGAGGAATTTGTCGATGCGGTTGGAGCGCAGCTGCTCTTTGCTTTCGTGGGGCTTGACCACCGTCTTGGCCACCAGCTCCTGAATAAAGGAGAACCGCATATCCGCAATGGCGGCGGCGCGGTCCAGCCCGCGCTCCCGCTCCATCTGCACGATGATATGTTCGATCATCTCTTTTTCGTTCTGATCCAGCTTCAGGGCTTCCTCGATGCGCCGGTCGCCCTCCACCAGCTTGGTGGCGGCAAACCGCACCGGAATGCCCGCCGCCCTGGCGTGATCCTCGATCAGATGGATGATGCCGTGGATGCAGCGGTGTACGGCACCGCCGTGGTCGTCCTCACTGCAGAAATCCATGCGGCCGGGCCGCTCCTGATACTTTGCCACATGAAGTGCGTGGTCTACCAGCTCATCCACGCCCTCATTCTTGGCGGCAGAGATGGGAATGACCGGGATGCCAAGCATGGCTTCCATCTTGTTGATGCGCACCGTGCCGCCGTTGCCGCGCACCTCGTCCATCATGTTCAGTGCCAGCACCATGGGGATGTCCAGCTCCATGAGCTGCATGGTCAGGTAGAGGTTGCGCTCGATGTTGGTGGCATCCACGATGTTGATGATGCCGGTGGGCTTTTCGCCGATGATGAATTGGCGGGTGACGATCTCCTCGCTGGAATAGGGGGACATGGAGTAGATGCCCGGCAGGTCAGTGACCTCAGTCTCCGGGTGGCCCTTGATGGCACCGCTCTTGCGGTCCACCGTCACGCCCGGGAAATTGCCCACATGCTGGTTGGAACCGGTGAGCTGGTTGAACAGGGTGGTCTTACCGCAGTTCTGGTTGCCAGCCAGCGCAAAGGTGAGGGTCCTGTCCTCGGGCAGGGGATTCTCCCCCTTTTTGATGTGGTATTTTCCGCCCTCGCCAAGGCCGGGGTGATCCACCATTCTATCATCTGCCGGAGCCGCCGACATTGCCGGGGCCTTTTCGGTGGGGGTGATGCCGATCTGCGCGGCATCATCCAGCCGGAGGGTCAGCTCGTAGCCATGGATGCGCAGCTCCATGGGGTCGCCCATGGGTGCCAGCTTGACCAGCGTGACCTCCGCCCCCGGGATCAGGCCCATATCCAGAAAATGCTGGCGCAGTGCGCCGGCCCCGCCGACGGTATCCACAACAGCGCTTTTTCCGATCTGCAATTCTTTTAATGTCATAAGATCGACCTTCTCATTTTATCCACTGTCAAAGTGTGTTAGTTTGTGTTAACAATAGTAATATAGGCTAACTTTTCGCGGTTGTCAATAGATAAAATGGTGAAGGTTTAACTCCCCCAGTCTGCTGCGCAGACAGCCCCCTCTGGGATGGGGCCTTTGGCATAGCGGGAAAGTTTGCAGCTAAAACGCAAAGCTTGCAGGCACGCCAGAGGCTCCCTCCCCGAGGGAGCTGGCAAAACCGTCAGGTTTTGGCTGAGGGAGTTTGCGGCAGCAAAAAAGCCGTGCCCCCTCTTTTCAGAGAATGCACGGCTTTGGAGGTTTATGCGTTTACTTCACAGTGTGGTAGCCATCGGGGTTGTTCTTCTGCCAGTTCCAGCTGTCGGCACACATTTCCTCGATGCCGTATTCCGCCACCCAGCCAAGCTCGTTCTTTGCCTTGGTGGGGTCTGCATAGCACTCGGCAATGTCGCCGGGGCGGCGCGGGTCGATCACATAGGGGATCTCCTTACCGCATGCCTTGGAGAAAGCGTGGATCACATCCAGCACGCTGTAGCCCTTGCCAGTGCCCAGATTGCAGATGAACAGGCCGCAGTTCGTTTCCAGCTTCTTGATGGCACACACATGGCCGCGGGCCAGATCCACCACGTGGATGTAGTCGCGCACGCCGGTGCCGTCCGGGGTGGGATAGTCGTTGCCAAAGACATGCACCTTTTCCAGCTTGCCAACGGCCACCTTGGCGATATAGGGCATGAGGTTATTGGGGATGCCGTTGGGGTCCTCGCCGATGAGGCCGGACTTGTGCGCACCAATGGGGTTGAAGTAGCGCAGCAGGGCCACGTTCAGGCTGGGGTCTGCCTTGCACACATCCTGCAGGATGCGCTCGGTGAACACCTTAGTCGTGCCGTAGGGATTGGTGGTGGCACCGGTGGGGAAGTCCTCGGTGATGGGCACGCTGGCGGGGTCGCCATAGACGGTTGCGGAAGAGCTGAACACGAAGTTGTGGCAGTTGTGATGGCGCATCACGTCCAGAATGACCAGCGTGCAGTTGAGGTTGTTGTAATAGTATTCAATGGGCTTGGAAACACTCTCGCCCACTGCCTTGTAGGCTGCGAACTGGATCACAGCAGTAATGTCCGGGCACTCAGAGAAGATGTGCTCCACATCCTCGTGCTTGGTCATATCCGCCTTGTAAAAGCGGAAGTCCTTGCCGGTGATCTGCTTGATACGGTCCAGCACCACCGGAGATGCATTATAATAGTTATCTGCCACAACAACGTCGTAGCCAGCGTTCAGCAGTTCGATGCAGGTGTGGCTGCCGATATAACCGGCGCCGCCGGAAACCAAAATTGCCATAGCCTAGTACCTCTCTCGCTCATTTACATTACAGTTGATGCCGGCATTCCCCGGCCTTGCCTAAAGAATACCGCTTTTATGGCTCAGAATCAAGGGATGCGTCTTCTATTTAGATGAATTTTTGTTGCATCTTTGTTTTTGAGGTTTTGATTTAAAAGCGTTTTTTGGCATTTTGTCATGGATAAAAGGCACGGTTTGTGCAAAACATAGAAATGGCGTCAGCATCCTCGCCCTCTCAGGCGCTGACGCGCCAGCTCTCCCAAAGGGAGAGCCCTTGGCAAAACCGGGAACTTTGCGTGGACTGCCAAAGGCTCCCACTTTGGGGGAGCTGGCATCGCGTAGCGATGCCTGAGAGGGCGAGCCCGTTATAAGCAACGCAATTTATGCAAAAAACGTCTGCCGGAGCAGACGTTTTTGTGTGGTGCATCATTTTTTACAATTTTCCGCACTGCTTGCCGGTGAAGAAGCGCAGGGTGGTGGTGGCGCGGAACACCTTGCCTGCCCGCAGCACTGTGGTGGGGAACTCCGGGTGGGAAGGGCTGCAGGGGTAGTGCTGGGTCTCCAGCGCAAAGCCGCCGTACTTCTGCATGGGCACGCCGCCCTTGCCGGGGGTGGGGCAGTCCTGCAAAAAGTTGCCGGTGTACAACTGGATGCCCGGCTGGGTGGTGTACAGTTTCATGCTGATGCCGGTCTTTTCACTGGTGACCCATGCGCAGATGCTCTGGCTGGAGCCGCGGGCGCGGTCGATCACAAAGCAGTGGTCGTAGCCACCGCCCACCATGGTGGTCTGGGCAAAGCCGGTATCGATATCCCGGCCAATGAGCTTTCCCTCGGTAAAATCCATGGGGGTGTTTGCCACCGGCAGAATGGCACCGGTGGGGCAGGTCTGATTGTTGCCTTCCAGATAGTTGGAGGCATAGATGCGCAGCTTCTGGCCCAGAATATCGCCCTCACCGTTCAGGTTGAAGTAGCTGTGGTTCGTGAGGTTCACGATGGTATCCGCATCCGAAGAGACGCGGTAATCCATGCGGAAGGCATTGTCCTCGGTGAGGGTATAGCGCACCGCCAGCTTCAGGCTGCCGGGGAAGCCGTCCTCGCCGTCCGGGCTTTCAGCCTCCATGAGCAGGGTATCGCCAAAGGATTTTACCCGGTACAGCTTACGCGAAAAGCAACCGTGCAGATGGTTGGGGCCGTTGTTGGCTTCCAGCTGGTAGGTCTTGCCGCCCACGCTGAAGGTGGCATTCTCGATGCGGTTGGCATAGCGGCCTACGAATGCGCCGCAGCAGGTGCTGCTGGAGGACGTGAAGTCATCCTCATAATCTGCCATGGTGTCGTGGCCCAGCACGACATCCACCGGGCCGTTCTTGGCCGGAACGATGATGTTTTTAATGATGCATCCGTAGTCCAGAACGCTCACCGTCAGGCCGCCGGGATTGGAAAGGATGTACTCTGTAACATTTGCGCCCTGTTTGGTCACACCGAAGGGCTTGGAGCGGATCTGTGCCATTGGGCATTCGCCTCCTCAGATTTTACTCGGACATACAGTCAGGCAGACTTCCACTGTATTCTATCTTATTTATGATTATATCACAGTTTTATATCTTTGTGGGGAACCGATTTTAGAATTTGCATCCAATTTTTCCAGCTATTTTTTGTTGAAATTATTCAGGTGGCGAGGCATGTAACACAAAAAAATCCAAGCCGCTCCGCTAAATGATTTTTTGTGTTACGCCGATTTTGAGTCGCTGCGCGACGGCGATAAGCCGACAGCAGCAGCTGCCGTTTCCCGTTACGACCCTTTCCGTGAAAACATAATGCCGGGCGGTCCGCAGACCGCCCGGCATTGCTCTGTTCTAAAATGATCCTTCCGCCGAAGATGCCCCGCAAGACGCGGAGGGCCTTCTGAATCGTCAGGCTTCCGGCTGTGCCGTGCCCGCAGACTTCTGCGCCGCAATGAACTCGGCTGCATCGTCCGGGATGTCGTCCAGATCATCGTCGCTGCCAACATCCACGTTGAGCGGCGGCTTCTTGAACAGGATATCGTACAGCACCGGAACGATATACAGGGTCATCAGGGTGGCGTAGCTCAGGCCGCAGATGATGACGATGGCCATGCCGCTCATCAGCTGGCTTGCCATATCGCCGCTGAACACCAGCTGCAGCATGGCCAGCACGGTGGTCAGGGTGGTCATGAGGATGGGGCGCATACGGGTCTTGCCGGTAGCCACCAGCGCAGCGCGGCGCTCCATGCCGCCAATGCGCAGCTGGTTTGCATAGTCCACGAACACGATGCCGTTGTTGACAACCGTGCCCATCAGCACGATGAAGCCCATCAAGGAGATCATGGTGAGCTGCTGGCCGGTGATCAGCAGGCCCAGCAGGCCGCCGGTAAAGGCCAGCGGCACCGTGAACAGCACGATGAAGGGGGACAGCAGGCTCTGGAACTGTGCCACCATGACCAGATATACAAAGGGCAGGGCCAGAGCCATCCACTGCACCATTTCGTTCACCATGTAGTCGGTGCTCTCGGTCTCGCCGCCCAGCGTGATGCTGCAGCTCTCCGGCATCTCGCCGCTGGCTGCGTACTCGTCCAGCTTCTTCTGCAGCACGCGGGACTGCACCATGGTGTTGTAGCCATCCAGCGTATCCGCCGTCACAGTGACATACTCGGTCTGGTTCTCGCTGGTAATGGCATCCGGTGCGGTGCCGGTGGTCCAGCTGGCGATATCGTTCAGGGTGCAGGTACCATTGGTCACTGTGCCGTCTGCCGACATTTCGGTGGTCTCAAAGGTAAGCTCCATCATGTTTTCCTTGGTGACAGGGTCCAGATTATTGGTGATCTGGACATCCATGGTGGTGCCGTTCACCGTGACGGGGGTCTGGGCCGTGGCGGTGGTGGTGAGCTTTGCCGCGATCTGCTGGTACACCTGCGCAACGGTCAGGCCGTAGGCGCGCACCTTGTCGCGGTCCACCTTCAGGATGATGGTGGCATCGCCGCTGCCAAGGCCGTTGTCCGCATTGGCAAAGCCCTCGGTATCGTTGACGATCTCCATTACCTTCTCGGAAACGGTGGTCAGCGTTTCCGGATCCTTGCCGTAGACCTTGACCGACAGGCCGGTGGCCAGCTGGCTGGTCAGATCATCGGTCATGCCGTACAGCTTGACCTCAGCGGTGCAGTTCTCGATCTGGGACACTGCATCCTCCATGGCCTGCCGGGTCTTTTCCACCTCACGGGAGGAAAGGCTCTTGCTCATCATAACGTTGATCTTGTATCTGCCGTAGGCATTGGCGGAGTTCAGGATATCGGTAATGGCGGTGGGCAGGCCCAGCTGGCTGATATCCAGACCGGCCATGCTGGTGTCGAGGGTGATGCCCACCTCTTCCACGTTTTCCACATTCAGGGCCGCCTGTGCCACCTGACCCGCAATGGCATAGGATTCCTCCTTGGTCAGGCCGTCGGCGGTGGACAGGGTGATCTGTGCCTCGTTGCTGGTGATGCTGGGCAGCAGCTCCACGCCCATGTTCAGCACCTGCCAGCCGCTGAACACCAGCAGCACCACCGCCGCGATCAGGGGCAGGGCACGGTGCTGCAGGCACCATTCCAGACTATGGGCATACTTTTCCTGCACCTTTTCAAACCAGGCAAGGCGCTTGGGTTCAGCTTTTTTCAGCACAGTAGAGGATGCCGCCGGGACCACCGTGAGCGCCACGATGAGGGAGGCCATCAGGCAGTAACCGATGCACAGGGACATGGGCATCATCAGGCTGCGCACAATGCTGGCCGAGAACACCACCGGCAGGAACACGCACACCGAGGTAAGGGTAGAGGCCACCACCGACATGCCCACCTGTTTTGTGCCCTGCACGGCAGCGCGGGCCGCAGGCACGCCGCGGCTGCGCAGACGGTAGACGTTCTCAATGACGACCACCGAGTTATCCACCAGCATACCAATGCCGAGGGAAAGGCCGGCCAGGGTCATCACGTTCAGGTCCAGCCCGGTAAAGTACATGAGCACCACCGCGAACAGAACGGACAGCGGGATGCTGATGCCGACCACGAGGGTGGGCTTGATATCCTTCAGGAAGATGGCCAGCACGATGATGGCCAGTGCAGCGCCCACCACCATGCTGGTGAGGATGCTGTTGATGACGATGGTGATGTAGTTGCCCTGATTGGACAGCACCACCATGTGCAGGCCGTCGTATTGTTTTTCCAGCTCTTTAAATGCGGTCAGGCAGTTGTCGGAGACCTCGCCTGCACTGGAAGTCGCATTCTTATAGATTTTGAGGATGGATGCCTTTTCGCCGTTCAGGCGGGTGTAGCTGTCGGCGGAGTTATCAATGACCTCCACATCCGCCACATCAGAAAGGCGCACGTCGCCGTAGCCCTCCACATGCAGCAGCAGGGCACCGCTGATATCCTTCACACTGTCGTACTCTTCGCCGACTTTCAGCAGCCAGGACTCGCCGTCCTTATCCTGCACGTAACCGGCCGGCATGGAGAAGTTCTGGGCATAGATGAGCTGCGCCAGCGTTTCAATGTCCAGCTGCTTTGTCACATCGGCCTGTGCCAGAGCGTTGGTCTTGGCCGTCTCGTACTCTGCCTTGGCGGCCTCCAGCTGCTTTTCGTACTCGTTCAGCATTTCACGCGCTTCGGTGAACTGCATATAGGCGTTGAGCTGCTGCTGGGAGAAGCTGCCCAGTGCGCCGGAGAACTCGGTCATCAGCTGGGGCACATTGTCCATAGCCTTGATGGTGCTTTCCAGCGTGTTATAGACCACATTCAGGCTTTCCTGCAGCTGCATCTCATTGGCAAGATCCTCTGCGGTGCTGCCTTCGGAGCCGGTCTCGGTGTTCACGCGCTCCTGCAGCTTCTGCAGGGCGGTAGTGAGCTTATCGGTAATGGTGCGCAGCTCAGCCACAATATCGATCAGAGAGTCGATATCCCGCATACCGGTCTCGTTGAACTTGTCCATGACCTTCTGCAGACCGTCGCGCACCTCGATCAGGGCCTGCTGGATCTCAGGCTCCTTGACCACAGCGATCAGGCTGTTCACGCTCTCCAGAAGAGCCTGCGCCTGCGCGCGCACCGTTTCCACTGCGGCACCCACCTCGGTGCTCATCTGGCTCATGACCGAGTTGGACACCGTATTGCCAAAGTTTTTCAGCTGCTTTTCGTATTCCTTGCGTCCGGCAGTGATCTGCGCCTCGGCGCTTTCCAGCTGGGAGCGGGCTGCAGCCAGCTGGGTATCGATCAGTTCCAGCAGCTTTGCGTTGATCCCGTCGATCTTATCCTGATTGAGCTGCACCTGCACCAGCTTTTCCACCAGACCGCTGGACGAAACGCTGGACACACCGCCCTTGCGCTGCACTTCCGGCACAAGGGTGTTCTGGATAAACTCAGAAAGCTCGTACTGGTCGGCACCTTCGCGGCTGACAGCCACCGTCATGAAAGCGTTCATGTTCAGGCTGTACTCAATGATGGAGGGGGTCAGACAGGTGCTGGGCAGGTCGCTTTTGGCCTGATCCAGCTTGTTGGACACCTTGACCAGCGCGCTGTTCATATCCGTATCCTCGGCAAACTCCATCAGCAGCAGGCTGTAGTTTTCTGCCGATGTTGCAGTGATCTTGGACACGCCCGGCACTGTGAGCGAGTTCTGCAGCACATCCGAGACCTCGCTCTCCACGCGCTCCGGGCTTGCGCCGGGATACACGGTGACCACCATCAGATACGGTGTGTTCACGTTGGGCAGCAAGTTCGTATCCATCTTTGTGACCGCCACAAAGCCCAGGATCAGGATCATGACCACTGCAACCAGCACCGTAAACGGCTTTTTGACACTGAATTTTTCCATTTTCTCCTACCGTTTCTCTGCCTTGCCGCAAAGCAGGACAGCTGCTTTCCCTGCGGGAAAGGCTACACTTCAACATTTTTATTATACACGCAAGCCCCCGCCTTGCAAGAGCGGGGCGGGATTCTTTTGCGATTCTTTAGATTCTTTCGCAAGATTTTAACATTTGCCGTTCCGTTTTTCCATTTTTCGGCTGCGGGTGCGACCAAATTCGGTCAGTCTTCCTTTATGGATACGCGGCAGCCGGGCAGATTGTTGCACCTTTTTAAAATTTTTCTGCTGAAGCGCCAGAGCCGCTTTTTGTTTTTTGCGTGGAAATGTGCATTTGAATATGTTATACTAGAGTACAGAATGGATCAGCAGGCTCTTTTTCGGGCCTTATCCTATAGATTCGACCGATAAAAACGAGGAACACTATGAAAAAAGTCATTTCCGTCCGTTTCAAAGAGAACGGCAAAAGCTATTATTTTGATCCTGCCGGGGCCGACATCAAAACCGGCGAATACGTGATCGTGGAGACCGCCCGCGGCATTGAGTGCGGCGAGGTGGTGCAGGGCGTGAGGGAGATCGCCGATGCTGCAGTGCCCAAGGCCCTCAAGCCCATTACCCGCATGGCCGACAGCGTGGATATCCGCCGGATGCGCCAGAACCGTGAGGACGAAAAGCGCGCCTACCGCACCTGTCAGGAGTGCATTGCCCGCCACGGCCTGGAAATGAAGCTTGTGGAGGCCGAGTATACCCTCGACCGCTCCAAGATCATGTTCTACTTTACCGCCGATGGCCGCGTGGACTTCCGCGAGCTGGTCAAGGATCTGGCCGGTATCTTCCACACCCGCATCGAGCTGCGCCAGATCGGCGTGCGGGACGAGAGCAAGATGATCGGCGGCCTTGGCATCTGCGGCCAGCCCTTCTGCTGCAGCCGCTTTTTAAAGGACTTCCAGCCCGTCTCCATCAAGATGGCCAAAGAGCAGGGCCTTTCGCTGAACCCCACCAAGATCAGCGGTGCCTGCGGCCGGCTGATGTGCTGCCTTGCCTATGAGGAAAGCGCCTACGAGTACCTGAACAGCATCATGCCCATGGTGGGCAGCACCGTGCGCACGCCGGACGGCCTTGGCACTGTGCTGGAGGTGAACCCGGTTTCCGGCTACCTGCGGGTGCGCTGCGGCACCGAGAGCCTTTCGCCCCGTTACTATAAGGTGGGCGTGTGCGAATATATCAGCGGCGGCAAGCGTGCGCCCCGCCGCCCGGACCCGGACGACGATTACTCCGGCGTGCGCAACCCGGCCCCGGTGGTGGCTTCCTCCGACGATGGCGAAAAGCGCTGCGCGGGCGGCGGCTGCGCCCGGAAGCGCCCTGCCGAAAAGGAGTGAGAGCCGCGCCGGAGGCTCCGAGGGGTTAGTCTGGCAAAACTAACTGTTCTTCGTGATTTTTGCCAAAAAACTCCTGCAAATTTGGCCATAAGTTAGCCTGTGCTTTTGTGCAACCCAACAAAAAACAGACTTTTGTGTTTTTCGGGTCACGGTTAGTCTTGCCTTTTCTCACCTGCTTTGTTAAAATGCAGGCAAGGATATGATTTCCGGAGAGACATGCACAGCCGTGCCATACATGACTCTTCATACAATACTTCGGGCACGGAGATAAAAAGGAGAGTTTATTATGGCACACAAGGTTTCTGACGCATGTGTTGGCTGCGGCGCTTGCGAGGGCGCTTGCCCGGTTGGCGCTATCACCGTTGATGGTGTTGCTTCTGTGAACGCAGACGCTTGCATCGACTGCGGCGCTTGCGAGGGTGCTTGCCCCACCGGTGCTATCACTGCTGAATAATTTTAGCAGCTGCACAAAAAACGCATCAAAAGCAGCAGGCCTGTCCAAAGCAGGTCTGCTGCTTTTTTGTTTTGCAGTAATTCGCACAAATTCCCCGAGCAATTCCACGCATTTTTTTGAGAGGGTACGGCACACTTATCTATGGAACATTCTACCGAAGTCTTGTATAATAGAACTATGGTTTATTGCTCGCCGGAGCATCGTTTTGGCTCCGACGCGCTGCTGCTGGCCCGTTTCTGTGAGCCAAAGCGTGCCCAGAAGGCCGCAGACCTGTGCTCCGGCTGCGGCATCGTGGCGCTGGAATGGCACGACCGGGGCCACCGCGGCCCCTGCATAGGGCTGGAGCTGCAGCCCGAGGGCAGCGCCCTGCTTTCCGCTGCGGTGCAGGAGCAGGACATCGGGCACATTGAGCCTGTCTGTGCCGACCTGCGCGCTTTCCGGCAGGGCGAGGGCAGTTTTGACGTGTGTGCGTGCAATCCGCCCTATTTCACGGATGGGCCTCAGAGCCGGAATGCAGCCCACGCCCTTGCCCGGCACGAGAACACCTGCACGCTGGACGATGTGTGCCAGTGTGCGTTCCGCCTTTTGAAGGATGGCGGGCGCTTTGCGCTGTGCCACCGGCCGGAACGGCTGGCGGAGGTGCTGGCGGTGCTGCGGGCTTCCCGGCTGGAGCCGAAACGTCTTGCCTTTGTAAAGAACAAGGCGGACGGCGCACCATGGCTCTTCCTTGTGGAAGCGCAAAAGAACCGCAAGACCGGCCTGCGGGTGGAGCCGGATGTGTTGATCAGCGCCGGTGCGGCGTTATATGGGAGGTAAACTATGGCAGGAACTCTTTATATCGTGGCAACGCCCATCGGCAATCTGGACGATATGCCGCCGCGCGTAGCGGCCACCTTTGGCGCGGCCGACTTTATTGCCGCCGAGGACACCCGTGTGACCATGAAGCTGCTGAACTTTCTGGGCCTGAAAAAGCCCATGGTCAGCTACTATGAGCACGCCCTGCAGAAGGGTGAGGGCATCCTGCGCCGCATTGAGGCGGGCGAGAGCTGTGCCCTGTGCAGTGATGCAGGCATGCCCTGCGTCTCCGACCCGGGCGAGGTGATCGTGCGGGACGCACTGGCCCGGGGCATCAAAGTGGTGCCGGTGCCGGCGGCTTCCGCCTGCGTCACAGCGCTGGCCGTGTCCGGGCAGGACACCTCCCGCTGGGTGTTCGAGGGCTTTCTGCCCGTGAACCGCAAGCAGAAAAAGGAACGCCTTGCTGAGCTTTTGCTGGAAAAGCGCACCACCATCTTTTACGAAGCGCCCCACAAGCTGCGCACCACGCTGGACGATCTGGCCAATGCCTTTGGCGCAGACCGCAGCATCACCCTGTGCCGGGAGCTGACAAAGCTGCACGAGGATATCTGGAAGACTACCCTCGGCGAGGCGGTGGAGCACTACAAGACCAACGAGCCGCGCGGCGAGTATGTGCTGGTGATGGCCGGTGCGCCGGAGACCGCCGACCCGGAGCAGGAGCTGACGCTGGAGCAGGCAGCGCATCGGGCGCTGGAGCTGACCGGGCAGGGCTTTGGCCCCACCGCCGCAGCCAAGGCGGCGGCACAGGGTACACCTTATTCTAAAAGCGAAGTGTACAAGCAGCTGCTGGTATTGCAACAGGGCCAGCAGGCTGGTGAATGACAGCATCTCAGGTAAATGGTAATAGAGGAGGACCCCTTTTGTGACAAAACTTCTGGTTTTGAGCGACAGCCACGGTGGACGTGCCGCCATTGAGCGCGTGCTGATGAAAGAGAGTAAAAGCATCGATGCCCTGATCTTTCTGGGCGACGGCCTGCGGGATCTGGAACTGGCTCTGACGCAGTACCCCAAGCTGCGGGCCTACTCGGTGGCGGGCAACTGCGATTACGGCGCACTGGAACCCACCGACGGCCTTGCCGCCTTTGACGGCGTGGTGATCTTTTACACCCACGGTCATATGTACGGTGTGAAATACGATCTGGATACGCTGGCAGATGCCGCATCTGCCCGGGGTGCCGAGGTGGCCCTGTTCGGCCACACCCACATCCCCCATGCAGAGGCCCGCAGCGGGGTGTTCCTGTTCAACCCCGGCTCCTGCGGCCGGTGTTACACCGGGCCGGACACCTACGGCATCCTGACGCTGGACGAAGGCAAAGTGATCACATACGAACACAAAGAGGTACCCAAACAATGAGCATCAATGAGGTGCGCTATCTGCCGGAATGCGGCAGCACCAACGCTTACGCCAAAGAACATTTTGAGGAGTTCGGCCCGGTGGGCGCGGTGTATACCGAGAACCAGACCGCCGGCCGCGGACGGCTGGGCCGCAGCTGGGTGAACGCCGAGGGCAAGGCCCTGTATTATACGGCAGCCATCCGGGAACCGCTGGCCCAGCCTGCCACCCTGCCGCTGCTGGCAAGCCTTGCCGTGCGCACCCAGCTCAAACTGCGCTACGGCGTGGACTGCCAGATCAAGTGGCCCAACGACCTTCTGCTCAATGGAAAAAAGGTCGTGGGCATCCTGTGCGAGAGCGTGAGCTACGGCTACCAGCAGCAGGGCAGGGGCATTTTGTGCGGCATCGGCATCAATCTGGCCCAGCCGCAGAGCTACTTTGATGCCGCCGGTCTGCCCAACGGCACCTCGCTGGCGCTGCAGGGCGCAAAGGTGGATCTTTCCACCGACCCCGCATGGCTGGCCGAGGGCCTGACCGACTTTGGCTTTGACCGCAACATGTATGTGTTTGCCCGCGATGGCTTTGCACCCTTCCGGGAGGAATACAAAGCCGCCTGCGTCAATCTGGGCCGCCGGGTCACTTTTGACCTGCCGGACGGCGGGCAGGGTGCCGGTGAAGCTGTCGATGTGGACGAAGAGGGCCGTCTGGTGGTGCGCACCGACAGCGGCGAAGTGCACGTTTTTACCGGCGAAGTATCGGTGCACGGCATCTACGGGGCCGTCTGAGTTTTATAGAACTGTACGCTCCAAGCAGACAGTTTTAAGTCTGCATGGAGTTTCTTTGCACATTTTTGCTCGATTTTTCCGCAAAACGCTTGAATTCACGAACTTTTTGTGAATTTGTTGTGTACATTTCCAGTTGCCAATTCAGCCATACTTTAGTATAATAGAGTACGTGCCAGCGTATCCTTTGTTGGATAGGATGCGCGTGTTTTAGGAAATAGGAAAACGGACAGCACAAGCGCCATGCCCCAAAAAGCAAGGCACTTGTGCTGTCGCAAGGAGAGCAAGCATGAAAGATCAAGAATCCTTCAAGCCGTATATTCCTGCGGAAAAGATCACCGCGGAAATGACGGCGACCTCTGTGATCATGGGCATCATCCTGTCTGTGGTCTTTGGCGCTGCAAATGCCTATCTGGGCCTGCGCGTCGGCATGACTGTTTCTGCCTCTATCCCGGCAGCAGTCATTTCCATGGGCGTGATCCGCGTCCTGCTCAAAAAGAACTCCATTCTGGAGAGCAACATGGTGCAGACCATCGGTTCCGCAGGCGAGAGCCTGGCCGCCGGTGCCATCTTCACCATGCCCGCACTGTTCCTGTGGGCAAAAGAGGGCCTGTGCGACAAGCCCAGCATCCTGGAGATCACCCTGATCGCCCTGTGCGGCGGCATTCTGGGCGTTCTGTTCATGGTGCCCCTGCGCAACGCCCTGATCGTCAAGGAACACGCCACCCTGCTGTACCCGGAAGGCACCGCCTGTGCAGACGTTCTGCTGGCCGGTGAAGAGGGCGGTGCAAACGCCTCCACCGTGTTCTCCGGCATGGGTCTGGCAGCCATCTTCAAGTTCCTCGTGGATGGCCTGAAGATGATCCCCGCCGACATTGCCGTAGCCTTCAGCTCCTTCAAGGGTGCTCTGGGCATGGAAGTGTACCCCGCTCTGCTGGGCGTGGGCTACATCGTCGGCCCCAAGACCGCTTCCTACATGTTCACCGGTTCTCTGGTGGGCTGGATGGTCATTATCCCGCTGATCTGCCTGTTCGGCGCAAACATCTCCCTGTACCCGGCAGCAGCCGGCACCACCATTGCTGATCTGTATGCAGCAGGCGGTGCAGACGCTATCTGGTCCAACTACGTCAAGTATATCGGCGCAGGTGCCATTGCTACCGGCGGTATCATCTCGCTGATCAAGAGCCTGCCTCTGATCGCATCCACCTTCCGTGATGCCATGAAGAGCATGAAGGGCGGCAGTGCTTCCGGCACCTCCCGTACCGAGAAGGACATGCCCATGCCCTTTATTCTGGGCGGCATCCTGCTCATCATCCTCATCATCTGGCTGGCTCCGGCAATCCCCGTCAGCCCGCTGGGTGCTCTGCTGATCGTTATCTTCGGCTTCTTCTTCTCCACCGTCTCTGCACGTATGGTCGGCATGATCGGCAGCTCCAACAACCCGGTCTCCGGCATGACCATTGCCACCCTGCTGATCGCTACCATGATCCTGAAGGCCACCGGCAACGTTGGCATCGAGGGCATGATCGGCTCCATGGCAATCGCATCTGTCATCTGCATCTGCGCTGCCATTGCTGCAGATACCTCTCAGGACCTGAAGACCGGCTACCTGCTGGGCGCGACCCCGGTCAAGCAGCAGATCGGCGAGCTGATCGGCGTTGTTGCTGCCGGTCTGGCCATCGGCGGTGTGCTGTACCTGCTGGACAGCGCATGGGGCTACGGCGGTGCTGAGGTCCCCGCACCGCAGGCTACCCTGATGAAGATGATCGTTGAGGGCATCATGGGCGGCAACCTGCCCTGGAACCTGGTGTTCACCGGTGTGTTCCTGGCCATTGCCCTGGAGATCCTGCGCATCCCTGTGATGCCGTTCGCCATCGGCCTGTATCTGCCCATCTACCTGAACACCTCCATCATGATCGGTGGTGTTGTGCGCTGGTTCATGGACAGCCGCAAGAACGTTGACGCTGCCACCAAGGAAGAGCAGACCACCACCGGCACCCTGTTCTGCGCCGGTATGATCGCAGGCGAGGGCCTTGTGGGCATCCTGCTGGCTATGTTTGCCGTGTTTGGCATCAGCACTGCCCTGAGCATTGATCTGGGCAACATTGGCGGCGTGGTTCTGATGATCGTCATGATCGCATGCCTGCTGGCCTTCTCCATGAAGAAAAAGAAGAACTGATGCGTAAGAAAAAGCAGTCCATCAACTATCTGGACCTTATTCCGCAGCGGGCGGAAACCCTGCGCTGGCACACAGACGAAGCCACCGGCCTTATCACCCTTGAGGTGGAGAACACCGGTGTGTTCAATACGATCGCGCAAAAAGTGTTTCATAAACCGCGCACCACACAGGTGCATCTGGACGAGACCGGCAGCTATCTCTGGCCGCTGATCGACGGCCAGAAGACCGTTGCACAGCTTGCTGACTGCATGAAGCAGCAGTTTGGTGAAAAAGCTGAACCGCTGTACCCGCGCATCATCAAGTATTTCCAGATCGTGGAATCTTACCACTTCATCCAGTTTCTGAACAAGTAAGCAAAAGCGGCACATCGGGCCTTTGTGCAAGGCTCCGAGTGCCGCTTTTTGCTGTTCTTTATTGTTTTTTGCAGTTTGCCGTGGTATTCTGTAATCGCCGCATCTGCGGCCACGGCATTTTATCTGCGGCGCTTTCTCCTTTTAAGGTTCAGTGAACCGCCGCCGGCCGCAAGCGTGAGCACCATCATTGCAAACAGGATGAGCACCAGTGCGCACAGCAGAAGCACTGTCGCCTTCATGTCGGTGCGGAAATCGGAGACATACTCCTTGTGGGTCACAAGGTCTACCGTGCCCACCTCGTAGCCGTCCAGATAAACAGTGGCCGAGCCGATCACACTGCCGCTTTTGACGGTAGCGGAAACACTTTCCGGCAGGTCGAAGGAGTAGGTAACGATATCGTCTGCGTGGCCGTAGCCGCTGACCGGCGCAGCGGCATACAGCGCCACCGCCGGTTCGGTGCGGCACTTGGTCAGCGCCACGGTGGTGAGCTCGGTCTGGGTATCCACCAGCGGACGGTCCGCAAAGCTCTCAAAGGCCCAGTCGAACAGATCATCGCACTCGGCAAAGAGGTGGTCCAGCGTATCGCAGCCAAGGATCACCAGCCCGTAGGTGTGGCCGTCCTTTTCCGCAAAGGCCACGATGCAGCGGCCTGCCAGCGTGGTAAAGCCGCCCTTGACCCACCGGACATACTCCCGGTAGTTAGAGCTCTCGCTGTTCATCAGGCTGTTGGAGCTGCTGATGGTGTGCTCGGCCTTGCGGAGGTTAGTGGCCGGCAGGACATAGCTGGCGGTGCCCGCCACCTGTGCAAAGGTCTGGTTTGCCGCACAGGCGGCAGCGATTTTTGCCAGATCCTGCGCGGTGGACACGTTGCCGTAGTCAAACAGGCCGTGGGCACAGGTAAAGTTCGTGCCGGTGCAGCCCAGCTCCTGGGCACGGGCGTTCATCTGCTTGACGAAATCCAGCACGCTGCCGCCCACATCGTAGGCAATGACGCTGGCGGCGTCGTTGGCGCTGACGATGAGCATGGCGTTCAGCAGGTCGATGCGGCGCACCGTCTCGCCGATGCGCAGGCCCATAGTGGTGCCGTTGGCGTTCTGGATATCCCGGAACTCCTGGGTCAGCGCGGTGGGCACGGTCACTTCACCGTTCAGATCCTTGCCGCTTTCCAGCAGCAGCAGGGCCGTCATGAGCTTGGTCAGGCTGGCAACATACTGCTGCTGGTCAGCATTCTGGTTCAGGATGGTCTTGCCGGTGTCGGCGTTGAACAGGTACACCGCCTCGGTCTCGCTGGCGGTCTGGATGGGCATGGGGTATACCGCAAGGCCCGGCAGTGCAGCAGCAGCGGCCAGTGCCAGCGTGAGCACCAGCGCCGTCATGCGGCGGAAGATGGTGTTTTTGAACATGAGCGTGCCCCCTTGTATCTGCTTGCCGACGCACGGCAAAAATTTTTGTTTTGAAACAGCTCCTACTTGTCGGAAAGTCTCTGGCTTGCTATACTACTTTAAAGAATACCATAAACCAGCCAAAAGAGAAAGAGAGAAAGGCGGTTTTTAACAATGTTTCTGTCCTTTTGTGGAAAAGTTCCCCGCGACGAGGGGGCTGCTTTTGTTGCGCCCAACGCCACCGTGCAGGGAGATGTGATCCTGAAAACCGGTTCCACGGTGTGGTACGGGGCCGTGCTGCGCGGCGACGACGGCACTTTGACCATTGGCGAAAACTCCAACGTGCAGGATAACGCCGTGCTGCACTGTGATGTGGGCGGTGCTGTAATGCTGGGCAAAAGCGTCACCGTGGGCCACAGTGCCCTTGTGCACGGGTGCACGGTAGGGGATGGCAGCCTCATCGGAATGCACGCCACCCTGCTCAACCACTGTGTCGTGGGCAAAAACTGCATCATCGGCGCGGGTGCGCTGGTGCCGGAGGGCATGGTGATCCCGGACGGCTCGGTGGCCGTGGGCGTGCCCGCAAAGGTCATCAAGCAGGTGAGCCCCGCACAGATCGAGGCCAACCTGCACAACGCCGCCCACTATGTGGAGCACGGCAGAGTGCACGCAGCACAGTGCAAAATGGATTGACCCCCGTTTTTAGCCATGGTATACTGTACAAAAAGCCCTTGTTTTGGGGGCAGGAGGTAAAAAACATGAAAAATCTTTCAAGACGCGCATTCCTTAAGCTTTCCGGCGCAGCACTGCTTGCGGCAGGGCTCACCGGCACCCTGACCGCCTGCGGCGGCACAGGCAGCATTGACATCCCCGGCACTGTGAACGGCATCGGATACGTAAGCGGAAGCGCAAACCGCACGATCCTTGGCACGCAGGAATACGGCACCATCCATGTGGTCAAGGTGGTTGTCACCCTGAAAAACGTCAGCAGCCGTGCCGTCACCCTGACCGCCGACAACTTCCCGGCTGAGATCGACCATTCTGCTGCATCGCCCATCTACTTTGGCTTTGCGGACAACGCCAGCGGCGACAGCTGGTGGACCCAGAAGGACTACGAATTGCAGCCGAACGAAGAAAAGACCTTTGTGCTGATCTACCGCATCAGCGAGAGTGCCTACAACAGCTGGTTCAAGCAGGTTCATACTGTCAGCCTCACCTTTACCAGCGGCCACCAGAAGGTGACCGGCAGCTACTCCTCCGAGACCGGTGAGCTGGTGGTGGGCGAAGTAGAAAAGGCATAAGGGAAAAACTGCGATTCAGATTGACACTTTGCACCTTATCTACTATAGTGAAAGTGACAGTCTGCCGCATTCTGGAATACCAGAATTTTTTGTACACCGCGCTGTTTGGTTCTTTTTTTCATTGGGGAATTTTGTAAAAAGTTCATTGCAGGATGTTTTTTCACAAAAAAGTAATGACTTTTCACTTAAAATCGGGTATACTATATCCTGCGGGGAGGCGGGGCCGCAACCGTCTTTCCGCACATGATTCCTCCTCACACCAAAGCAATACCCCAAACAGAAACTCCCTCCGGTGTACCGCAAGCGCCGGAGGGAGTTTCTGTTTGCATCAGCTTTTGTATTTTATGATTTCCTGCAATCAAAGGAGAGATTTTTATGTCTGAACTGATCACCCGCCGTACTTTTTTAAAGGCCACTGGTGCCGCCGCACTGGTCGCTGCCGCAGGCGGCATGCTGGCAGGCTGCGGCGATGGAGCGTATGCTTCCACTCCCGAAAATCTGGTTGCCCCTCCCATCGATAATAGCGATTTCGCTAATTTTGGCTCTTTTACCGCAGATATCGGCCCCTTGAGCGGGCAGTGGACTTCCAGCTCCATCTATGAATCTGATACCCGCCACAACTATTTCTACACCGGCTTCAAACTGGATAATAGCAGCGGCACCAGTGCTGTCACTGTCAACATCAGCAACTTTGCTTTCAATCATTCCGCTGGCGGCACTGGTAAGGTATGTGGTCTTGGATACAAAGGTCTGAACAGCAGCAAAACCGCCTATGTATTCAACCAGTCCATTACTGTTCCTGCAGGCCAGCCCAGAAACGTTATTCTTTTCATCGACATCGGCCCCGTCACTACCTCTTCTTTCGATAAATTCTATAGAGGAGCCATAACCATCACGCTGGGTAAATTTAATCAGCAAACGGCCACCTTTACTTTTAACGGCCTGATCGGCGACCCTTCCTCTACCGTTTCCTGACAGCAAAACTCCCCTGAAATGCCGTAAAAAGCTTTTCAGGGGAGTTGTTGTTTACAGCGCGCGGAACTTTGCCGCAAACACGCTGAGCACGATTTTAGGGTTCACCTGCGCGCCAAGGCGCTGGATGGCGGCTTCGGCCAGCCGCAGGGCACGCTGGGCGGCAATGCCCTGCACCGGTGCGTGGGGGCTTTGCCGCAGGCCCGCTGCCGCCACCGCGCGGAAGTCCGTCAGCAGGGCGGCAGCGCCGGCCTTGTCCTTTTCGTAGGCGGCCAGCAGGCAGGCTGCGGCATAGCTGTCACGGTCGGCAGCGGCCTTTGCCAGCTGCAGGGCCTTTTCCACCTGCGCGGTGCGGGCTTCGTCCTGTGCGGCGGCAAGCACCGTGCCGATGTGCCCGTCGAACAGTTCGCTGTACAGCGCGGCCGTCTTTTTGTCCACCCCCTGTGCGGCGCAGTAGCGGGCGCACTGCTCCGGCGAGACAGGAGCCACTGCAAAGCTGACGCAGCGGCTTCGGATGGTGGGCAGCACGCTTGCCAGCGAATCCGCCGTAAGCAGGAACAGCACCCCCTCCGGCGGCTCTTCCATCACCTTCAGCAGGGCATTGGCGGATTCCTCGTTCATCTTTTCCACATGGTAGAGCAGCACGGCACGTCCCTCGGCCGAAAGGCTGGTGTTGAAGATCTCGCTGCGCATAGCCTTGACCTGACTGACCAGATATTTGCCGCCTGCGCCCATACCGGCAACGCTGATCGCTTCACGCACGATGCCGGTCTCCACATGGCCGCTGTCGCGGTCGCCAGACTTACCCACAGCACGGCAGCATTCGCCCCGCAGAAGGGCCTCAGCGGGCGCTCCGCCTGCAGGGTAAAGATAATCTGCCGCAATGCAGCGGGCCGCAAAACCGGCTCCAAGGCCCTCTTCTCCCACCAGCAGCACGCTGTGGGTCAGGCGGCGGGCTGCCAGCATCAGCTGCACGCTGCTTTTCAGTTCTGCATTGCCCTCCATGCGGTCCAGCATCATGGTGTTTCTCCTTACCTTCTGTTTCTCCGCTTCCACTGCTCACGGCGTACCCACGCGCGGACGGAACGATAGGCCATCGGGCCAAAGAACAGCCAGACGTTCGCCATGCTGAGCAGCAGGCTCAGCTTTTGCGGCAGCGGCGCGCCCAGAAAGCTGAGCACCCACAGTGCTGCCGCAAAAAAGCCAAAGTATTTTACCCGGATGGGGATGACAAAGAACAGCAGCACCTGCACCTCCGGGTACAGCACGGCAAAGGCCAGCAGCAGCGAAAGGGACAGGCAGTAGGTGCTGCCGGTCACGCCGGTGAGCAGGCAGGCCAGCACAGTGCCCAGCATCCCGGAGAGCAGATACACCGTATAGCGGAAATCGCCCCACTCCCGTTCCAGCGCCGTGCCGATGAACCATGTGAAATAGATGCCCAGCACCGCGCTGAGGATGCTGCCGCCGTAAGAGGGGATGAACGCAAAGGTGATGATGCGCCAGATCTGGCCGCGCAGCAGAAAATAGCGGCTGAGTGCCAGCCAGACACTGACGGTCTGGTTGACAAACAGCTCGATGGCCAGCACAAGGATCTGCCCGCCCACCAGAATGTTGGTCAGATTCGGGATGCCGAAGCGGCCGTATTTGCGCTCCAGCTGGTTGAGCCAATTGTTCATATAGGGTGCCTCCAACGCATTGTATTCCGATATCGGTGAGTTTTGCCGCATTTTTCTGCTGTTATTGTACCATGATTGGCCGGGGCATTCAAGGCAATGCCACAGTGTGGAAAACCGCCGCATCTTCCGCCCAAAAATACAGCTGTCAAGCGGATCTTGCGGCACAAAAGCACAACCGGAAAGTGTATGGATTTTCCTGTCTGGAATGAACTTTTCACTTTTTCCACCGGGTTTTCCACCGTTTTTGTGAAGAAAAGGGCAAGTTTTCCATGAGGTTTTCCACTTTTTCCACCGGGTTTTCCACAACAAAAGGGCATCAGCCCTATACACACCGTAATTCAGGCCGCAGCTTTCTGGTAAGTTTTGGGCAAAAATGCGGGCATTCTGCCTTTTATAAAAAAGAAAGTCGAAGGATTTTCTTTGTATTCTACAAACCGTTCCTGAGCGGTGATTTATTTTTCTCCAATCTGGAATGAACCGGTCACAAGTTTTCAACACCGGGCCGCTGCCGTTTTTCCGTGTGGAAAAGGCGGGGAAACATGTAGTTTTCCACACCGGAAAAAGCAATGCCGGGCAGTCACTTCAAGACCGTCCGGCATTGCTCTATTATTTACATCATATTGTGGAACACCAGCTGTGCGATCTGGAAATACAGGATCAGGCTGCAGGCATCCACGATCGTGGTGATGAAGGGGGTAGCCATGATGGCCGGGTCGGCACCCAGCTTCTTGGCTGCCAGCGGCAGCATACCGCCCACCAGCTTTGCCAGAATGACGCTGAAGAACAGCGAAACGCTGACCACAATGGCATAACCCATCACGTTGGCGTACTGGCCGGGGAACAGGAAGGTGTACATCAGGTAGATGCGCAGGCCGTTCACGATGCCCAGCACCGCGCCCACGATGGCAGACACCCGCAGCTCCTTGCCCAGCACCTGCAGAAAGTCGCTGGGCTCCACCTCGCCCAGAGCCAGACCACGCACCATCAGGGTGCTGATCTGGTTGCCGCAGTTGCCGGCGGTATCCATCAGCATGGGCATGAAGGAAACCAGCAGCGGCAGGCTGACAAAGGCCTCTTCATAGTGGGTGGTGACCATGCCGGTAAAGGTGGCGGAAAGCATCAGGATCAGCAGCCATGGAATGCGCTGCTTTGCGTGGGTCCAGACGCTGGTGCCGAAGTAGGTGGTGGCATCGTCGTCCGGCAGAATAGCAGCCATCTTCTGCATATCCTCGGTGCTCTCGTCGGTCAGAACGTCGATTGCATCGTCGATGGTGATGATACCCACGAACATGCCCTCGTTGTCCAGAACAGGCATGGCGGTAAAGTCGTAGCGCTGCATCTCACGGGCCACGTACTCCTGATCGTCGGTCACTTTCACAGTGACCACGTTATCATCCATGATCTCGGTGATGGGAGTATGCGGCTCTGACAGCAGCAGGCTTCGGGCAGAAACAACGCCCTTCAGGCGGTTGCGCTCCACCACGTAGCAGGTGTACACGGTCTCTGCGTTTTCGCCCTGCTTGCGGATGGCTTCAAAGGCCTGCGCCACGGTCATATCCTCGCGCAGACGGACATATTCGGGGGTCATCAGGCTGCCGGCAGAGCTTTCGGGGTAGTTCAGCAGCTTGTTCAGGCTCTCACGGGTCTGCTTGGAGGATTTTTCCAGCACCCGCTTCACCACACCTGCCGGCATATCCTCCAGCAGGTCGGCGGCATCGTCCAGACTCATCTCTTCAATAGCGCCCACAAGCTCCACATCTGAGAAGGCGTTCACCAGATCGTCGCGGGCCTCGTCGGACATATAGGCAAAGGCCTCGGTGGCCACTTCCTTTTTGAGCAGGCGGAACACCACAAGGCGGTTGTTTTCGTCCAGCTCTTCCAGCAGCTCGGCCAAGTCGGCAGGCTGCTCTTCCTCGGTCACTTCGCGCAGCTTGACATACTGCTTCTTGATGAGCAGCTTGAGCAGGCGGCTCTTGGTAAGCATCTCAGGGTTGGCCTTGACCTCTTCGTCGTTGGCTTCCTCTTTTTCGGCCTCGCGCATGTCCTGCTTGAGGTCTTCCGTAGCTTCCTCGTTCAGATCTTCAGCCAGCTTCTGGCGGACCTCGGCGGGGATATCAGCAGGCAGCTCCTGCACCGGCAGCGCCTGTTCCGCAGCATCAGCCGTCAGCTTCTTTTCTTCCATATCCATTGGGCGTACCTCCTCAGTTTTTACGGAACAGGAGCAGCTCCTGTATCCGGAGGACGCAGCAGATCGGGAAACAAAAAACGCGCCGCCTTGCCTGCCGGAATGCCGCAAACGCCGCATTCTGCGCACACAAAGCCGCGCCTTCCTCTGCTCTGTTTTGCGGAAAGCGACACCGTTGAAGCGGTGCTTTTCCGCAAGGCTCAGCGAAGGAGGCGAACGGTTGGGGAAAACGCAGTTGTTTTTGTTTTCTGATCCACCGCGCCGGTGGTTCTACTTCGACTATGATCCGGGTCCATTTTCCTGCGTTCACCTCCAAGTTTTCATATTCATTTTTATTATAGCGCCGCAAAAAAACGGGGTCAACCCTAAACCACCGATTTACCAGAATTTTGCAAAACAAAACACCCTCTTCCGTGTTGCGGCACACGAAAAAGGGTGTTTTGCTTGGATATTGCCTTGGTGTGAGGAGGAATCATGTTACTTGGGTAAGCGGTTGCGGCCCCGCTTCCCATGGCAAAAGTATAACAGCTTTCACAATTGAATTCGTTAAGAAGCTATGAAGAAACTGTAAAAAGGGAATGGCAATTTATGGAAGTTCTGTGATAGGCTTTTTCGGTTGACGTTCGATTTCCGTGCACAAAAATACGCCCCGGTCACCTTGCGGTGAGCGGGGCGCTAAAACGAAGTTCGTTTTTACTGCGGCAAGATCCCTGCAAAGCAGGTCTTATGCAGCAGGCGGAGCAAGGTATCTGCAAGCAGACCTTATGCTCCTGACACACGCGGGGTGTGCTTTCAAGGACCCTCGCGGGCGCTTTGGTATCTCATATCCCGCTGCGGTGCTTCGCACGGAACAAAGCACCGCCCGGGAAGTGAAATCAGATAGAACTCGTATGGCGAATGCTGTACTTCAGCACATCACCTGCATGGATGGATGCGTTTCTCCGCTTCGTACCGCTGCATTGCGCAGTAACCGCCGGTACGGGGCAGCCGCCCTCTTGCATTGTGGGGCTAAGGTGCCGCAAATATCTGCATCCAAAGCGCAGAAGAATGCTTACTTGTACAGGTCGACCAGACGGGTCAGGTGCTCGTAGCGGTCGTTTGCAACTTCCTGGTTGCGTGCGAACAGCTCCTTAGCACGGTCGGGGAATGCACGAGTCAGGCGGCTGTAACGGGTCTCGTTAGCCAGCAGTGCCTGATACTTCTCGTTATCCACAGCCTTGGAGGTCAGAGTGAACGGATTCTTGCCCTGAGCCTTGTTTGCCGGGTTGAAGGTGAACAGGTTCCAGTAACCGGCCTCAACTGCCTTCTTCATCTCGTTCTGGCAGTTGGTCATGCCGCCCTTGACACCGTGCAGCTCGCAGGGAGCGTAGCCGATGATCAGAGACGGGCCGGGGTAAGCCTCAGCCTCAGCGATGGCCTTGACAGCCTGAGCCGGGTTAGCACCCAGTGCGATCTGAGCAACATAGATGTAACCGTAGGTCATAGCGATCTCGGACAGGCTCTTCTTGCTGATTTCCTTACCAGCAGCAGCGAACTGGC
>ERZ836760.1187-NODE-1187-length-30691-cov-5.602853_pt1 | contig 30691 bp, 28 predicted proteins | sample MGYA00519941_ERZ836760 | MGnify/ENA primary metagenome ERZ836760 (study PRJEB31850, sample SAMEA3708807) | human gut metagenome | biome: human gut; feature: human-associated habitat; material: faeces | place: China | collected 2014 ... | reverse complement strand
CTTTGGCACTCTCGGTTTCCACGGCGTAGTAATCGCCGCTCTCCAGGGGCAGATACACCCTTCCGCTCCGCCCGGTGGTCACGGTGTCCACCAGGGCGTCATCGCTGGCGCGGCGGATTTCAAAGGTGACGCCGGAAAGCCGCTCTGTCTTGTCCGCCGAACTGACCTTTATGAGCTCCACGCCGCCCACAGCGTTGTTGTAAAAACGAAGGGTCTGCGTGTCGTTGGGGTTGATGGTGACGGTCTGGCTCTGGCTGTCCGGGTCAATGGTGTACCCCTCCACACTCTCCAATTCAGTCGCAATGACGGTGCCGGTGATCCCGGACAGGGTGATTTTACCCGTGGAGTCGGTGTAGTAGAGGCCGTTGCTGGACAGGGTGCCCCCAGCAGCGTCCACATACTGGCCGTTGGCGTATTTGACCTCGAACTTGACGCCCTCCAGGGGGACCGTCTCGGAGCCGTTCCGTCCCCACTTCTCAACCACCAAATTCCCCAGGGGTTGATTGCGGAACTCCACAGTGACGGTCTGGCCCTCCTTGACCTGGACGGTCTGGGGTGTATCGTCCAGCAGGTAGCCGTCCTTGGCCCTGGTCTCCCGGATGACCAGTGTGGTGCCGGGGTCGATACCGGAAATCAGGAAAGAGCCTGTGCTGTCCGTCACGAATTTGCCGTTGCTGTCGCCCACCACGGCCCCGTCCGAAGTGGTCACGAAAAACTCTACATCACTCAGGGGGCTGTTGTCGGCGCTGGACACCTTCTTGACCAAAACGCTCCCCTTGGGCGCGTTGGAGAAATAGAGGGTCACAATGTCCTGATCCTCGCCGGAGACATAGAAGGACTGGGGGGCGCTGTCAATGACATGGCCACTGTCGCTCTCCAACTCCTCGCAGATGTAATAGCCCTTTTGGAGCCCCGTGACGGTGAAGGAGCCGTTGGCCGAAGTCACATAGGTCCCCACCACAGTACCATCAACGCCGCTTGTCTCACCGCCTAGGTATCTCAACTGGAAACGGCAGCCGGCAATTCCGGCCCCGGTCACGCTGTCCCGTTTGTAGACCACCAGGGCCGACAGGGGCGTGTTGGATATGGTGACAGTCTTGTTCTCACCGCCCTTGACATAGACTTCCGTAACGGGGTCCTCCGGGGCCTGGAATCCGGGGGCGGGCTTGGTCTCCTCGATTTTCAGCCAGCCGTCCTCGATGCCCTCCAGGATGATCTGGCCTGCTTCATCCGTCTGGAAGGTCCCCAGGTCCCGCAGCTCTCCGGTGTCCGTCTTGTTGCTGGCCCAGGTGATATGGAACTCGGCATACTGGATCGGGTCATTGGTGATGGAATTTTCTTTCTGTACGGTGACGGTGGGCCGCTTGTGGTTTTCAAAATATACGGTATGGTCCTGGTTGGGGTAGAGGGTGACAAGCTGGGGCTCCGCGTCCATCAGGTAAGGGGACGGCACCGACTTTTCGGAAATTTCGTACACGCCGGGCAGTAAATTCTCCAAAACGGCCGTTCCATCCGGCCCAGTTTTGATCTCGTCCACACTATGGCCGTCCGCCGCTTCCACTAAAAACACTGTATCGGCTACGGGCTCGCCACTGTCGGCGTCCCGTTTCACCACCGTCAAATTGGGCCGCTTGTCATTTTGCAGGACCACAGTAGAGTCCTGGCCGGGGAATAGCTCCACATGGTACTCGGTCGTGTCCAGCAGGTGATCCGACACAGTGGAGGTTTCAATTAGGGAATAAACGCCAGGCTCCAGGCCCTCCCAGCAGATTTCACCTGTGCTGGAAGTGGTGCGGTCCAGATACCGGGAGCCGTCCTCGATTTTGGCAAGGCGGTAGGTCACGCCGCCCAGGGGCGTCCCGTCCGCGCTCTCCTTATATAAATGCAGAGAGGGCAGCTTGGAATTGGTGAACACAAACTGGGCCTGCTCGCCGCCGTCCAGGTGGATGGTGCGCTGGGCGTCGTCCACGATATAGCCGGGGCACTCCAGTTCCGTCACGATGTAGGCGGTATCGGCGGGGAGCTTGCTCAGGTCGATGGTTCCGTCCTCCAGGGTGGTGTATTCCACCGGGCCGAAGCTGCCGTCCACCGCCTCAAAACGGAAACGGGCGTTAGCGATGGGCTGGGAGAGGTCGGAACTGTCCACCTTGATTAAATGGATTCCGGGCAGGCGGTCGTTAAAGAAAACCAGGTCCTTGATCCCGTCCCCGGCCTTCAGCTCCACCTCTTGGGGGGTGGTGTCCAGTACATGGCCGTCCCCGCCGGTGTCCCGTTCCTCGGCCCGGTAGGTCCCAGGCTGGCAGTTAGTGAGCAAAATCTGACCGAACTCGTCCGTCTGGAAGATGCCCAGGCTCTCGGCGTCCCGGAAAATCTCGAAGGACACATTGGGCATAAGGGTCATAGTGCCCCGCTCATATTTCGTGATCCGCAGTCCAGGCAGTTCCTTGTTGACTATGGTGGCGCTGGATTCCTCCCCGGCCACCACGGCCACCGTCTGCACCGTGTCCGTGTCCGCAATCCAGCCCTCAATACCTGCGGTCTCCCTGACTTCCCAGCCGCCGGGGGCCAGTTCATCGAACACCACCACGCCGTTGCGGGTCTGCTCCGTCCGGGTCTCCCCGGTCTCAATGTGCTTGATCTGGATGGTAACGCCGGAGAGGGCGTCGCCGGTGTCGCTCCGTTTTTCCACCCGCAGGGAGCCATAGGGGGCGTTGGTAAAGGTCACGATGGCGGTCTTGTTATACTCCACATCGACGTGCTGGGTGGTCTCCTCCGGGAGCAGGTGATACCGGGGCGGGATATCCTCCGTCACGGTATAGTGGCCCTCCAGAGTCAGAGGGATCAGGACCTCTCCATTCTCATCGCTGGAGAAAGAGCCTACTTTGCGGCCCTCCGGGTCAACCACGCTGAACACAGCCCCCTCCAGCGGGGTCTCCGTCCCTTCCTCCAGCTTCACGATTTTCAGCAGGGTCTCGCCCGGCACATCTTCCGTGCTATCTGCGTAACTGCTGATGGCGGCCAGCTCCATCTGGCGGTTGTTATCCAGGTCGCAGATATAATTTTGCAGATTGCCGTATCGGTCTTTTTCCAGGCAGACGGCATACATGGCTGCATACTGGGCCACGGACGCGGAGAGGGAGAGCTGGACGTTACCGCTCTGCCCCTGGATGCTGCCCACGGGGTACAGCACCTTGAACTGCCCGGCGTAGCCGTCGCTGGTTCCCTCAGTGGTGACAGCGGTGATCTCGTTGTTGTTCATGTCCACGATCTTCGTGCCCTCCGGCACCTCGTCGGGATTGGAAAAGGCCACGGACACGTCGTAATCATAGACCCACGTCTCGCTCCAGACGGTGAACACCTGCTGCTTGTATTCCCCGCCCCCGATGGTCACGGGGTAGGCCGTGGATTTGTCCGCTGTGACGGTCATCCGGGGAGAGAGCATATAGTTGTAAGTAGTGCCCCGCTTGTAGATGTCCTTGGCGGCGGCCAGGATGCGGTTGCCAATGTCCAACTCGCTCCCGGAGAGGCCGGGGGCCACCTTCAGGTTGGCAATGTTCCAGTCCGGCATCAGGTAACACCACAGCGCCATTTTTGTGGCGTAATACGCCTGGTACTTATTGTCCAGCTTCAACTCGCCCAGGCTGCGGTGTGGGTAGCCGTTGGAGATAATGCCCACCACCTTGGGGTCGCTTGCCCGTTCCTCTGCCAGATACTTGATGCTCTCGCCGGGGCCCACGGTCTGCGGAACGCCGTACTGGTTTGGGTTGACGCAGTAGGCCGGGGACTCCTTCTGCGTGCCATCGTTGGCCTCATAGAGAAAATAGGTATAGATCTGCTTTCGGACGGAGCCGTTGATGGAGAGATAACCCAGCTCATACTCTCCATTGTAGATACTGACCTCGCCCAGGGCCTCCTCCTCACTGTCTGCGGCAAAGGCCGCCGTCGGGAGGATACCAAGAAGGGTCACGAGAACCAGGAACAGGGATAGCAGTTTTTTCATATTTCCTCCTAAAAATGGGCAGAAGGAGGCACAGAAAACATCAGCACCTCCTTCCGCAATCAAATTGACTTCTCAAAATGTAAAATATGGAAATTGAAGATACAAAAAAAGGCGTCAAAAGTCCCCTCAAATTGAGGGAAGATTTTGACGCCTCAAGCCTCCACGGCCTGGACCATCCAGCGGTAGTCCCGCTGGTCCCGGACACAGGTAAAAAGTGTGAGCCGGTTATCGCTGGTGGCGGCGGTACCGCTGGTGTCGGTCTCCTTCACCTTCTGGACGCTGACCACCTCATAAGTCCGTGTGCCCAGCTTGGTGGTCCAGGTGATGGTGTCGCCCGGTTCCAGGGTGTGGAGCTTCCCGAAGTGGTTGTTCACGCCGCGGTTGTGCGCGGCGATGCAGCAGTTTCCATCCCACAGGCTGGTGTCCTCGAAGTGGCCCGCGCCCTTGGCTAAGGTCTTGCTGCCCGTGCCCTCGTAAACCTTGACGCTCAAACCGATGGCGGGAATTTTGAGGGTGCCCAGGTGCCCGCCGGAGTAATAGAGATCGCTGGTCACATCCGTCCAGCCTGTGGCGGTAGTCCCAGTCCAGCCGGAGCCCGTATCAACGGCAGGGTATGTGACACTCCCCACTTGGGAGACCAAACCGCCGCCGTCCAGGGCTCCGGGGACCAGATTAGGGGTCAGGGCTGTGCCGGAGCCGGGGAGGTAACTGGTGGGTGTGCCGAAGCCGGGCGGGATCAGGGCCGTGCTCTTGCTCCGGTCCACGTTGGGGGCCTCTTGCTCATAGATGGTGGTATCGCTGGTGGGCCGGGCAAACAGGTAATCGTCCGGGGCATCCATGGTGTATTCCAGGGCGCTGGCCGGGGTGACGCAGACGGCCGCCAGCATGAGGGCGGCCAGACAAAGGGTTTTCAGCCTCATTTGTTGTACTCCCTCCAGTCTTTCTTGGATTTGTACTTTTGAAGCAGGAAGCGGCCCAGGAATACCAGGCCGACAACGCCCGCCCCGGCGGGCAGGACCAGCAGCCAGCGCCAGTCAAAGCCGCCGCCCTCCGCGGCAGGCTGTGGGATAGCGGTCACGGCCTCCCGCTCCTCTGCCAGGCCGAAAACGGCGGTATAGAGCACGGTCCCGCTGGTAGTCTTGGTCACTTCTCCGGCGTAGTCCGCCGTGACGGTGTAGCCGGTGGCGTATTTGCTGGAAGCGGTGCCGGTATAGGTGGCGGCGGCGTTGTAGAAGCCCCCGGCCTCCTGCCATTGAACATCCGCCAGGGTGAGGGTGCGCCCGCTGTCCTCAATGGACTTGGGCACTAGGGACACATCCGCCTCGGAGAGATTGGGATAACTGCGGGTGGCGGAGACGTTCCGGGTGGACGTGGCATAGCCGGACGCCTCCACCTGGATACTGGCGGTGTCCAGGGTGAGGAGGCCGGTATAGCCGTCCTCCGTGACGGCCTCACAGGTGGCGGCCAGCAGGGGCATGATCTCCTCCATGTCCTTGCTCTTGCTGTCCAGGGTCACGGTTTCGGTGTAATACTTGCTGTCCGTCTCCGTCTGGTCCTCCTTGACAATATCCAACAGGGTATAGAGACAGCCGGACCGCTCAAAGTCCCCGGTGGGGATGAGGGCCGGATCATCCATAGGAGAGAGTTCGTAGGTCTTGCTGATCCTGGGCTCGGCCCGGTCCCCCTCCGTGTACTCCAAAACCTCTACTGGGTAAAGTACGGAGGGGGTGGTTTCGGGAGAGGGCGCCTCGGCGGCCATGGCCGGGCAGGCCAGGGCACAGGCGGTCAGCACCGCCAGAAACAGGGGCACGGCGCGTTTCTTCATGTGGGTCAACTCCTTCAATCAAAAAATGGCCCGAAAACTTCCCTCAAATTGATGGGAGTTTCCGGGCAAAGAAAAAAGTCCCCTCAAATTGAGGGGACTTACGGGTTATCGCTCCGGGGCGTCTTTCCTCCGCTCCGGGAGTTTGATGCGGAACATCCGGCAGTAGTCCTTCTGGGCCTCCAGTTCACACTCACAAATAAGTCTGATAAAGGCGGTGTCGCTGGGGCCTTGGGCCCGCTGGGCCTGCTGGAGCGCGGTAATGTAGTCATGGCGCAGGATGGGCGGGATGGAGACCACACAGTAGCCCCTGTTCACCAGGATCAGATTCATCAGGAGCCGGGCGGTGCGCCCGTTGCCGTCCTGGAAGGGGTGAATATCCACCAGCCTCCGGTGGGCGTAGGCGGCCAGCAGGACCGGGTGCATGGCGTCCCTCCGTTTGTTCAGCTCCTCCACCAGCCCGGCCATAAGGCCAGGCACCTCCTCCGCCGTGGGTGGGACATATTCCGTGCCGGTGATGAACACCTGGCCTTCCCGGTAGCGTCCGGCGTGCTCCGGGTCAATGCCGCCGTAGAACAGGGCGTGCAGGCGGAGTATATCCTCCTCCCGGAATTGCAGGGGCCCGCCCCTGGCGGTCTCCAGCATATAGTCATAGGCCCTGGCGTGGCCGGTGGCCTCGTAGCAGTCCCGGATGGGCTTGCCGCCCACGGTGATACCGTCCTCCAGGAGCACCTTGGTCTCGGAGAGGGTGAGGGAATTACCCTCCAGGGCGTTGGAGGTATAGGTCATGCCGATGCGGAAATAGGCGTCCAGTTCCTTCACCTCGTCCGTGGTGAGGGGGCGGCGCTCCCGGATCGCCTGGGCGTATGCGTCGATACGCTCTAATAAAGCGTTGCCGCTCATACAGTCACCTGCCTTTGAGAGAAAGTTCAAAAATATTATATCATGGGGAGCGGAAACAGGCAACGGGAAACCTGGGGGCCAAAAGTCCCCTCAAATTGAGGGGACTTTTGAACGGCGCGCCCCGCCTGCGGAGAGGCGGCGACAGACGCACCCGTTCCCCACACTGGCAAAAGCCGCCGTCAGGCGGCTTTTGGGGCGTCCTCCCCTTGGAGACCGCATAATCCGGCGGACGGCCCCGGTCAAGGCCCGCCCAGTCCGCAGACTGGGCGGCTCGCGGGCGATTGCCCCGGCAATCGCCCGGCCTTGACGGGGGACGGCGGGCGGATTAGTCTCCCCCACGGGGAGACGCCCCCGGTCTGCGGCCTTACCGGCTCTGGCGCTGGGGCGGGATGCGGCTTCTCTGCTGGGGGGTGATGTTCCGTTCAATGGAGCCGCCGAACTGCTTGCTCATCCCCTGGATCTGATCCAGGGCGCTCCGCCGCTGCTGGGGGTCCCAGCCCTCGTACAGCTCCTCCAGGCGGGACAGGTCCGGCGTGTCCCGCTTGATGCCAAACTGGCGGCACAGGATATAGGAAATGCTCTGGGCGTCCAGGTCCACCTCCTCATGGTCATAGTTTGGGTTGGCCCCCTTGGCGTGGATGCGGGAGTGGGCCACTTCAGCGGCGATGGCCGCAAACGCCTCGCTGTCTGAGAAAGCGGGATTGACGGCCAGCTCCATATTTTTGCTGTCATAGTAGGCGGCCACGGGCAGGTCGTGGTCGGTGGCCACGGGAACAACGGAGTAATTGAGGATGGCGCGCAGGGCGATGCTCATTTCCTTGCTGTCATCCTTCAACTGGACCTTTTTCAGGTCGCGCCCCTGGGTCTGGCGGATGTCATAGGCGTCCGTGAGGCGATACCCCCGGCCCAGGGTATTCCGGGCAAAAATCTTGACTCCCTTGCTTCGCTCCTGGTCGATCACGCCCCGATTCAGGGTTTTCCACCGCTCCGCCGTACCGAATACGGTGGCCTCCGGGTCCTGGAACATGACCAGGGCGATATTGCCCGCGCTGTATGTGGGGTTATCCCCTTGCATATCCAGGTACTTCACATACAGTTCCGGGTTGCTGGTGATCTCCTCCACTCCGGCGTCTTGCATGGCGATGGTGTTCTCCCGGTCCGCCTGCATTTCCGCCCTCCATTGGTTGTCCTGCTGGGACTTTTCCGCGATGATTGCTTCCAGATTTGCCATAATGATGTTCCTCCTAAAATATATTCATCTTGATTTTGGTATGGTTTTTCCCTTGGCCTGCGGGGCCCTGCCGGGCTCCCGCATCCCTTCCGACGCCGCCCGCAGGGCCTCCAGGCGGGACTTGACGGATGGTTTCTCAGTAGTCTCCGTCGTCCCCGTATCCGTACTCCTCGTCTGCCTGGCTGTCGAGCCACTCCCGCGCTGTGGTGAGGAGTGTTCGGGCCGAGCGCGGGGGGCGGCTTTTTTTGGCGCTTCTTCCCCCTGTTCCTGGGCGGGGGCCGGGTAGCCCCTCTGTTCCAGGTAGTGGTTGACCAGCGGCACATAGTCCACATTGGTCACAAGGTCCACGATCCCGCTGGTGGAACGGGTGTCTTTAATCACGGAGAACAGCACATTTTTCTTGGCGTAGGCCCGGAAGTCCTCCAGGTCGCTCTCTTTGATGTGAAAGGTCTTGAGTTCCCGGCCCATTTGAAGCAGCCGGGCCATGTTGGCCTTGCCGTAGAGTTTTTTGTTGTTTTGGGACAGGGCCAGCAGAAAGGCGGCCAGGTTTTTGCTCCCAGCCGCCAGCATTTTAACAGCAGCCTCGGTGAGCTGGATGCTCTCCTTTACCATCAGGTCGGCCACTTCACCGCTGTTATCCATCTTCTTCACCTCCCGGTTTTCAAATATTGAATGACCTCCAGAATGGAACAATACTGAACTTTTTGGAGATACCGCTTTCTCAGCAGCTTCAAGTGCCGCTCCCGCTGGGGCCCGGCAAGGGCGGAAAACGTCTCCGCGTCGTGGGCCGCCTCCCGGTAGTCCAGCAGGGTCACGCTCCCCCAGGGCCGTCCGCCCACAAACTTCTCCACATGGAGGAACAGGGCGAGCACCGGCCACCCAGCCCGGTCCTGAAAGGCCAGCCAGCACAGATTTTCATAACTGCCCGGCTCATAGACACGGGGCGGGTCAAACAGCCAGGACCTCTCACGCCGGGCCAGAAACAGATAGTCCGCCGCGCCGCCCTGTTGCAGTTTGAGCAGATCCAATTCAATGCTCCCTGCCTCGATGGGCTGATAGAGCGGTATCAATCCCAGAATGGCGGTCAGGTCCGCGTGGAGCAGTTTTTTCATAAGTACGCCTCCTTGCATGGTCTGGGCGCTGGGCTTCCACCGCCGCCCGGACCTTGGGGATGTCGCCCTCGATGCGGGCGCATAGCTTCAAGTCCCGGCGCAGCGCCCGCAGGTGTGTGGTGATTTGTTCGATCTCCGTCTGGATTTCCCCGCCTCCGTCTCCCCGCCGTTTCTGCCGGTATAACTGCCCGCGCCGTTCTGTGAGGGCGTCCATCTCCGCCTGTATCGCGTCATACTGCATGGAGAGCTGGGCCGCTGTCTCAATGCGGTTTTTACGGAGATAATGGAATTGCTCTTGATAGCGGTCCAGTTTCAGCAGCTCCTCCCGCATGGAAAACGCCGCCCGGTTTCCCGGACGGCGTTTCGGGTATGCCCCCAGCAGGCAGAGGTATTGGAAGCAGAGGGCTTGAAAGCCCGTGAGTTTCCTTGGGCGGCGGGGCATCCCACCCCGCGCCCGATACCGGCGGCCCGGCTCCAGCAGACAGAAAAGAGTAGTGGGGGGAGTGTCCGGCGGGGCCTCGCCGGAACGGACGGCGGCAAGCCGGGCCTGTATGTCCGCCTCGGTATAGCCGTCTTTCAGGCTGTCCAGACGGATATACCCTTTCCCACCGGGGGGAAGGATAGCGGTGTGCTTGACCCTGGGGCCGGTTTTTACCCGATACCCCATCCGCCGCAGTTGGCTGAGGAAGGACTGGTAGGTGTAGGCTTGCCGGATGGCCTCGTCCACGTCCTGACGGATCAGGTCCCGCACGGTGGCCTTGCCCTGTCTGGCCGCCTCCCACTCAGCCCGGCTCACCGGGCCGCCCAGGGGCTCACTGGGCTCAATAATGGACAGCCCGTGTTCCCGGCAGATGGCGTCTGAGGTCCCCCGGATGCCCACGCCGTCCCCGCCGTAGTAGTCCTTCAGTTGGTCCCGGTACATGGCCCCATCCACAAAGGAGATGGAATTAAAAACGATATGCGAATGTAAATGTGCTTTGTTCAGGTGGGTGGAAACGATGACTTCATAGCGGTCCCCCAGCAGGCGCCGGGCAAACTCCACGCCCACGGCATGGGCCTGGTCCGGCGTCACCTCGCCGGGAGCGAAGGACTGGATGATGTGGTAGCCCTTCCGTTTCCGCCCCTCCTTGCCCCAGCGCCGCTTGGTGTCCATCATGTCGGCGTAAACGCTCTCCCGGTCGCAGTTGATGGCGGTCTCAAAACAGGTCTGTTCCGTTTTCTCCCGGTCCAGGGCATAGTCGATGGCGGCCTCCAGGGAGGTCTTTTCCGGGTCCTGGGTATAGCCCACGCATTTGTCCAGGCGGTTGTGAATGACTAAAATCTTGGTGTAGGCCATTACAGCGTGTCCCGGACCAGCCGGACCGCCTGGCGGACCAGCCGCGCCGCCTCCCGTATCTCGTCCTGGGTGGCCGCGCCTCTGGCGTTGGCCTGATAAGCCAGTTGATTCACATTATTGCCGATGGCGTTCAGTTCCCGGAGCAGGGCGGCGTAGGTATCGGGAGGCCGGGGCCGGAGATTGACGCCCATAATGAGTTGGCGGAGCATGGGCTCGATCTTGAGCCCGGTGGTCCGGGCGGTCTCTGTCAGCCGGGCGTAGTGGGCGGCGTCCAGCCGCAGGGTGATGGTTTTATAGGGCTTCATCGAACTGGGCCTCCTTTCCGGTGCTGCGGCCTCTTTGCCGGCTCCGGCGGGGGACTTTTCAAGGGGACCTCCTTGCAGTAGGCCCTCTCTCCGCAGGCGTCCTTCAGCAGATGGGCCATGCACTCGTCAAACGGGTGCCAATCCCGGTCTCCGCTCACAAGGAAATAGTGCATATTGGTCTCCCGGTACATCAGCTTAGTCCCGCTCTGATGCGTGAGAACAACCATGCCATAAACGACCAGATCATTTGTCCCCGGATATGGCGAGATGTCCACGGCCACGTCACAAAATGGAGTGTCGTGGGCGGCAAGCACGGCTTTGATCTTCTCGGTGTTCTCGGCCTGGTGGTCCCGGAAATGCTGGATCAGGCCAACCTGTTTCCGTAGACCGCTCAGGTAATTCTGTTTATCTTGGCCGATAAACAGTTTCCGTCCACTCCCGAACACGATGGAATAATCGTTATGGCCCCGGAATTTCCCCCGGCAGGGGGTTTTCTCCACATGGTAGGATGTTTCACCAAACAGGCGTTGCAGGGTCCGCTCCAGGCGCAGGGTCTCGCTCCGTTTCTCATCAATCATCTGTTCACCTCCAGTTCAGGTATCAAATAGCGCATATCAAGAGGATATGCGTTGGTGTTGTGCGGGGGGTGGGGGCTGTGCCCACGGAAAAAAGTCCCCTCAAATTGAGGGGACTTTCGGCGGCGCGGGGGTATCAGGGGCGGAGCCCCTGACCAGCGGCATTTTGCTGTCAAAATGCCATGCTGGCGCGGACAGCGGCGCGAGCGCCGCTGTCACCGTACCGGGGTCGTTTTCCGGCGGGGCGGTTTCTTGGGCCCTTTCCGGGTGGTCTCCGGCTTTTGAACACTCTCCCGGTTTCGGTGCTGATTCAAGGGCGTGGTATGCAGCTTCTGTGCCATAGTCGGCTCCTCCTCTTGTGGTGTGTCTTGATGGCCGGAGGACAGCGGCTCCTCCAGCAGGGCCGGGTCGTCCTCCAGAAAGGAAAGCATTTCCTCCACCCGTTCTTCCAGGGAAGCCTCCACCGTATAGCCGGGGAGAAGGATGCCGTTGACGGAAAAGCGTCTTTCCTCTCCCTTTGGGATAGGCGGGGACACCTCCGTGAACAGGTGGGCGTAGGCTTTGATTCGGCCTTGCAGATAACGCTCCATCTCCTCTCTTGTGGCAAACCGCTTGTCGCTCTGCCCGGCGATCTTCCAGCCGTCGCCGGTGTAGTCTGGGGTTGGATGCTGGAGCGTGTTATAATGAATATCCCAAGACAAAGTACAGTTGATAAGAGTTCCATCCGGCGTTTTATTTTCGGACACGCGATACGACATTTTGTAGACCATGTTGCTCAATACGTTCCAGCCGAATTGATTGACCTTCCACTGGTTGGACGTGTGCTCTACCGGCAAGGCCCGCAGATACTCCCTGGCCTTGCGGATGGCTATGGTCTCCGCCGCCTGTTTCAGCCATTCGGCCTCGATTTCAGAGAATTTTGAGAAAATGGCTTTTTCCTGGGCCACGCTGGCCTCCTCCATGGTGGTCAATTCCTCCCGCGGCAGTTGGATCAGTTCCGCAACACGGTCCGCCTTTTTATCTGGATAGTAATGGGCGGACATTTCGATCTCCCATCCAGGGGTGATATGCGTATGTGCCATGTCCGCCCCCTATCGCGCCATAGCCAGCCGCTTTTTATGCAGCGGCTTTTTCCTGGCGGCTGGGCGGGCGGCTTTGGCCGGAGGCGGCTCCTGCTTCCCCCTGTCCGCCGTCTGTGCCTGGACCTGGACCGGGAGGGGCGGCCCCGCCTGGGGTTTTTCCTCCGCTGGAGGGGCCGGCTCACCGGAGATGGGCTGCGCCTCCGATGGTATGGCCATATCATCGTCCTCCAGGCAGTTCAGCAGGTCCTCCAGCGTGACCTTTTCCTTCTGAGGGACCGGGGGTTGGAGCGAATACCCTTGCAGGAGTTGGCCGTTGACACAAAACAACTCCTTTGCCTCCGCCGGGATGGGCGGGGACATGGATTCAAAGCACGGCGCATACTGGTCAAATTTGCTCTGGATGTACTTCTGGGCCCCCTCCATGGTCTTGTACTTCTTGCTGCCCTCGTACTCAATTCGTTCCCTGGGGCTCCGGGTATAGCCCCAATACCCTTGAGACAGGCCGGGGGCCGTGTAGGACAACTCCCAGGTCAATTTCCATTCATCACCAGACTTGACGATGTTGAATGTCATTTTATAGACCAGGTTGCTGATCTCCCAGGAGCCGTCCTTGTGCCTCTGCCACTCATTGCGGGTGTGTGTGACCTCCGGCGTTTTCAGATATTCGATTGCTTTTTGCAGGAGAAGGGTCTGCGCCCCATGCTCATCCCAGGCGGTGACGGCCTTCTTCATCTCCTCAAAGACTTTCTTTTCCTCCGCCTGGCTTTTCTTTAACTGCTTTTCCAGGTCCTTGACCGGGACATTCAGGAACGGCTTGAAGTCGGCCCTGTCGCCCCGGTAGTTGATCTGCCGCCTGACCTCCAGGTAAAAGCCCTCCCGAAGATAACCTTCACTGGGACCGATCTCATAAAACGATTTTTTTGCCATACTGCAATTCACCTCCCTATCTGATCGGGCCGCTGGGCGGCGCCCGGTCCTTTTTCGGCGTCCAGCCCTTTTGATAGCGATGCTCCATCATGATCGTGCGGACCAGAGCCGCCTCGTTTTCTGGCAGATACCGGATGCGCCGGAGCGTCCCGTACTTCCAATACAGGCCCTTCAACCGTTCCGGCTCCATGGAAAACCGCCGCCCGGAGTAAAAGACCAGTTCCACGGCCTTGACCTCCATCGCCACGTGTTCCAGGCGGTGGAGGTGCGCCGAGAAATCGAAGGAGCGTATATCCCCACTGGGGTTTTTACGGTCCCCACCTCTAACGACGATATGGTATGCCTCCTCTCCGGCCTCCGGGCGCTGGCTGGTCCATACCCGGTGGCCGTGGGAGCCGCGAAGGAATACGTCCCGTTCCATGACGCACAGCCCACCGCCGCAGTCGGGAAGCCAGTAGAACGTCCGTTCCTCCATCTCATATTTTGATACAGCCGCCTGGAGCAGCCAGAACTCCGGGCAAAAACTTGCGAAGGGGGAGGGGGTAGTCCAGCCGCATAATCTGTTCAAAACAGGAAATAGTTCGATGTTTGTCTCTTTCATCTTACCGGCTGCACCACCCTTGCCCGGCTGTGCCACCGCTGTTCCGGGCGCACGGCCGGGGGCGGCTGGTAGTCCGGGTCCAGGTACTTGGCCTCAAACTCTGCCGCCGTCAGCCGCTCCGCATCCTGGCCCTGTACGAAGTCACCGGGAGCCAGATCCAGATAGCCGCCGGATGGCAGGGGGAGGGGGCTGGCGGTGAGCACGGTGCCGAAGTGCTCCACCGTGATATGCCGCCCCAGCAGGCCCGGCTGGCTCCAATCGTCCGGGTCTGTCTGCATTTCATAGAGGTGCATCCACGGGGGGAGTGTGGCGCGGTCCACCCGCTGGGTCGTAAACAGGCCGGGGACGGTCAAGATTTCCACTTCTCCCAATCGTTCTGTGTTTGCGTTGACAAGATACATAAAAGTGCCTCCCTGTTATCTTCCCTCAATTTGAGGGGACTTTTTAGGCCGCGGACCGCGGGTGTAAACAAAGGGATAGTCTTGGGCCAGCCGGTATTGTCTGGCCAGTTCCTCCGGGGTGACGCGCTTGCCCGCGACAAACTTACCGGGATGGACATACCGTGTCATGCGTCGGCCCTCCGGGACATGATTCCGCATCTCCCAGGTGCCCACCACCTGGGCCTGCTCCGCCATTGTCCGGCGCACATCCGGGTTATCCCTGGATGGCCGCAGTTCATACTGATACATTTGATCCGGGGTAAGGGGGGAACGGTAAATGACCTCCCCCCAGGCCCGGAACGTGCCGTGCTCCACGCTGGTACGCTCGTCGTAATTAAGAAAGCCCGTCAGGGGGTTATCCGGGTCCTTGGGATAGGTCCCTATGTCCACGGGCCGCTGGGTGGAATAATAGCGGTAAAGCTCCTGCTGTTCCATCGCTCCGCCCTCAACGCTCCGGGCCTTTCCGCGGTTTGGGCCGCCTGGCCTTTGGCTTTGGGATGGCGCGCTCCTGAACCTCCCATTGCATCCGTCTGGCGTCGTACTCGCTTTTGGCAGGTCTGCCAGGCTCAGGAGGAGCCATTTCGACTTGTGTAACAGCGGGTGCTGGCCTCCTGTCTTTTCTAAGCTGTTGTAGACGGACCTTTACGGACGGGCTGCACGGGGCGGGTCCCGCCTCCCTCTCCTGGGGTGGCTGCGTCATGTCCTCCTGCGGAGACAATAGGCCCTCCGCAGAAGGGGCCTCCCGCTGGACTGCGGGCTGTTCCTGCGTTTTTCCCATATTGATGGACTCATGCAGGCGTTTCATGATCTGCTGAACGGCGGAGCGAAATGCTTTCTGCTCCCCCTCCGGCAGAAGGGCCGCCTGCTCCTCCATTTGCTTTCCCAGGTCCGCCGCCTGACAATGGCGCTGGAAACAGGGCAGAAGGCCGCGGGAGAGCTCATCGACACTTTGATGGATAAAAGGCGTTAATTCTTCCTGTAAAACCGTGCGGTATTCCTGCGGCACCCTCTGAAATAACTGGTTTACCCGTGCCTGCCCGTCTTGGTATGCACCGATATGGGTCTGCATCTGTTCCAGAAGGGAGCCGCCCGCCCCGATCTCCAGAGGGAGCCAGTAGCGGTCTGTCCGGCCGTCTTTCATATAGTCGATTTTCACCTTGACCGCCTGCGGCGTCCGTTCAGCCTCCCGGTACTCCTGATCCACCTGGCGCACATACTCCTCTGCTTGGGAGAGAGACATCTGTTTGCCGATGGGGAAACGCTCATCCATGCTCTCCATGACGGTCACAATAGGCTCGCCCTCCGGGTCCAGGCTGACCATTGGGGCCTCCGGGCCGCCTTCCGCGAAGGGCGGCTTCATCAGGTCGTCCACAGCGGCGGAAATATCGTGGGCAAATGCTTTCCACTTGTCCGCCACCGCCCGGACCGTACAAGCCCCTCGTTTGAAAAAGCCGGTGAACAGGCTGGCGCTCTCGCCCAGCAGATCCTTTACATCCTGCTTCAGATTGCCGGTGATCTCCTTCATCCGGCTGTTATGTTCCATGCTGCTTCACTCCTATCGAATGGTTTTGGAAATCTCCCCTCAAATTGAGGGGACTTTTGAGGTCCGGGCCCGCTTCTTCCTGCCCTTGGTACGCCTCTTTTGGCTCTGCGGCACAGGCTCCGGGGGCGGACGGTCCAGGCAGCGGCTCTCAACGCCGTCGATCAGTTCCGCGGCGGTGTTGCGAATACACTCCAGGGAGGCGCGCAGCTCCTTTTGCTCTCTGCCGCTGCTCCACCCGGTAATGTAGCCGAAGGAGTAGTCGCTGGTGTCCAGGCCCAGGTACTGACAGACGGTATAGGCCACGCTCTCCGCCTCCACCTCGCGGGTGCGCCGGTCCTTCTCATGGGCCCCTACGATGATCCCGCCCTCCACCGGGAGGGCGTGCAGCTTGGCGTGGGCGATCTCATGGACCAGCGTTTTGATGGTCTGGGCCTCGCTCATGCCGGGGCTGAGGGTAATCTTCTGTTCCGCGTGGTAGTACGCCCCATGGACGCCCGGCGGCAGGGGGCCCTCGCTGACAGGGACGGGGGAGATGGCTTTTAAGGCGGACAGCAGTTTTTCATAGCCCTCCACGGTGCCCGTCAGGGCCTCAACGCCCAGGCTGGGGAGTTCCCGCCCATCGGTCTGGCTGACATCAAACACAGTAGCCGTGGTGAAACCAGTTTTTTTCACCCATTTCTGTTCCTTGACGGTCTGCCCGTCCGGGCCGGTCTCCTCCACCTCATCCCGCGCCCAGTAGGGGCAGGGGGCCAGGATGGTGATGCCGGTCTCGCCCGCCTTGACATGGCGGCCGAATTTTCGTTTCCAGTCTCCATACCCCGCCACCATGGAGGCGTGCGGACACTGGAGCTTGATGAGGAAAATATTGCCGTAGCTGTAACGGTGCAGTTTGGAGAGGGATTGCAGATAGGCCGCGTACTGGTCGCTCTGGAACAGGTCGGTGATACCGGCCTCCAGTTGATCCGTCAGCGCCCGCACACGCTCCATACGCTCTTGAAAGTCGATTTTTCACACCTCCCCGGAAAGTCCCATCAAATTGAGGGGACTTTTGAATAGGGAAAAAAACCGGCCATGGTACGTTACCGCTCCATGCCGGGGTCTTTCCTGTGGTGCCGGGGCTTCCAGTCCGGGTGTCCGGGCGGAAGCTCCTCCCTGAGTTCATCCACCCGCTGTTTCATATTCTTCCGGGCGGCCTGCTCGTCTCCGAAGTAACGGCCATAGTTGTACCCCTGGAAATTATCATAGGCGTAACACTTCCAGGTGACGTAGGGGGAGACCTCCGTAGGGCTGTACCCCAGCACTACCTCGGTATTTCCCACCCGGCGGCTGTCGATGATCTCATAGCTCTGGCACATTCGTTTTCCGCTCATCCTGTTCACCTCACCGGCGTATCAGCCTTTTTTGCCGCCGCGGTCTTGGCCTTTTGGCGCTCCATGACCGTCTGACGCAGCTTCAAGCCCTCCAGGATGCCCTGTTTCACGTCGGGGATGGTGGTGCGCTTGTCAGGGAAGAAGGGCCGCAGATCCTCCTCCAGCATTGTGACCTTCAGCGGAGGTGTCTCCTCCCGCTTGGTGGGGGCTACGGCCTGCTCGATCTTCTCCGTGGTCAGACTGCCGGCCTGGCTCTCCTTCTTCAACTCCTTGGCCTTGGTGCCGGAGGGGACTTTATCCTCCTTCTGGATGGCGTCCGCCAATACCTTCTGCTCCTTGGGCTTCATTTGGGCAATATCCGCCCCGGTGTTGACCGGGATCTTCCCCTTGTCCACCAGGTCCTGGAGTTCCGGGACCAGTTTATTCAAAGTCTTGTACCGCTGGATCGTGGCGGGGCTCTCGCCCACCTGCTGGGCCAGCTCCTCGTCGGCGTTCATGCGCTTGATCCCCAGGGCCTCGTCCTGCGCGATCTCCTCCTTGGTCCGGCGGCCCATCTTCCGTTTCATGGCGTCGGTTTTCATCTGATAGGCGCGGGCCTTCTCCATAGGGCTGATCTCCTCCCGTTTGAGGTTGGAGTCCACCATGGAAATGATGGCCTCGTCCCGGTCCAGATTGCGGACGATAACAGGAATATTTTCAATCCCGGCCAACTGGCAGGCGCGCATACGGCGGTGGCCGGAGACCATCTCATAGCCGCCGTCCTTATGGGGGATGACCATGACCGGCTCCAGCACACCGAATTTCTTGATGCTGTCCACCAGGTCCCACATATCCTTGTTGTCGCGGACTGCGAAGGGGTGCCCTTCAAAGGGCCGGATATTCGCCACCTTCATGGTCGTGACCGTCTCCGGCTGGCCCTCCTTGGTCAGGGGGATTTTCAGGTTTTCGGGCAGTTCTTCATCCCCCACGGCGGGGGCTTCCGGGGCCTTATCCGCCTTGGCGGGCTCCTCCGGGGGATAAGGGACCAGCTTGCCGGGGACCGGCATGAGCGGCTTATCCCGGTGCCCCTTACGGTACTCACTGGCTTGGGCAAGGGACATTTCATACACATCCGCCCGGACCTCCAGCATCCCCGCCTGCTCCAGCGCCTTGCAGCGGTGGAAGCCGTCTACCAGTTGAAATTCGTCCTCTTTCTCGCTCTTGCGGAGAATGACGGGCTTTTGCAGGCCGTTTTTCTTAATGTCCGCGATCAGGCCGCTGTAATCCTTGCGGGGTTCGTCCTTGACATAGGTGCCGGGCAAAGGTTTGATTTTGGAGAGGGCAACGAAACGCAGGTCGGGGGATCGTGGCTCCTGCTCCTTTTCGTCCTTGGGCTTACTGGGATCAGACACAGGAGACTTCTTCCCGTCGGCAGGCTTGGCAGAGGCGTCCGTGGGAGCCTTGGGCTCCTCCTGTCCCTTCTTCTCGTTGGTAGGCTTGGCGGGGGTGTCCGCTGGGGCCTTGGGGGCCTCCGGCCCCTTCTTCTCGTTGGTAGGCTTGGTGAGGGGGTCTGCGGGAGCCTTGGGGGCCTCCGGCTCCTTCTTCCCATCGGCAGGCTTGGCGGAGGTGTCCGCTGGGGCCTTGGGGGCCTCCGGCCCCTTCTTTCCATCAGTGGGCTTGGGAGTAGTGCCCGCAGGGGCCTTGGGGGCCTCCTGTCCTTTCTTCTCGTCGATAGGCTTGGCGGCTCCAGCGGCAGGCGGTTTTCCCGCCTCTGGAGGCGCGGGTGTGCCCGGCGGCGCGCCGGGGACCGGGGCGCGGAACGCTCCGATCAAAGGGTTTTTCTTGGGGTCTGCCATAGTCGTTTTCCTCCTTTATGTCGTGGCGTTTTATTGAAAACTTCCCTCAATTTGAGGGGAGTTTTGCTCGTTTGGGACGATCCGTGGGGAAAACCGCCCCCTGGGTGTGCTTGGCGGCGGGCAGGTCGGCCAGTGTGGACGGGAGGCCGTCAAAGTCCTGGTCGGTCCCCAGGATCGAGGCCAGCAGCACCACATCGGCCCTGTCCACGCCGTACCTCTCCGCCAGCCAGTCCAGGTATTCCCGGCGGTTGGAGTAGTCTTTTGTTTTATAACGGCTCATAGGGACTACTCCTCCTGTTCATTCCCACTGTGGATAGGAAAAGTCATGCTGGACTGCCGCCTGATAATAGGGGCTCATTGTGACTGGCGCGTTATATAGGGCGGTCAACAGATAGGCGCGGATATTACGTATTTCTGTTGTGTTGCGTCTCATGCAGTCAAACACATATTCCAAATGGCCATTGTCCAACATTTGCAGCCGCCCTTTTACCTGCTCGGCCGGCATTTCCGCCCCTCCAATGCGAAAGGTAGGCCGGGTGCTGCATAGCGTGTCCACGATCAGCTCTGTCACGCTTTCCACGTCCTCATAACCAAACTGCTGGCAGAGAAGGGGAAATTCGATTGCTTCTTGCACTTCTCTCCGGCACTCGCTTCGATCTATCCATCTGCTCTCCGGGACTGTGGCAGATGGATGGATAGATGGATAAAGCTGACTGAGATCAGTCTGATTAGATTCAATATAACTTGTGTCCGATTTTCGGAAGTCTGCACTTCCGATAACCGGAAGTCTTGACTTCTGTTTTTCGGAACTCTTGACTTCTGCTTTTCCGAAGTCTTGACTTCCGAAAATCGGAAGTCTGGGAATGTCTTGCGGCGCAGGGGGTTGCGGCGGTATGGTGCGGGTGGTGAAGCGTTTGACATAGATCTTAGTGGGGCGGCCCTGCCCCTGCTTGACCCGCTCAATGAGGCCGAAGCCTTTCTTGCCGGTGTCCAGCTCTGCCAGGAGCCGGACCGCCTTTTCATGGCCGCAGTTCAGGTCCTCTTGTATCTCGTCCAGGGTGTAGTAGATGAACACACGCCCCATATCGTCATACCAGCCGTTTTTGGCGGACAGGCCCATGCGGTCCAGCAGGAGGCCGTACAAGAGTTTTGCGTCTGTGGACAACTTTTTGAACGCCTCCCCGGTAATGAGCTGCCGGGGAATACGGTAGAAAGCAAATTGATTGCTCTCGTCGCCATAGTAATAATCGAAGTTCATGTTCTGCCTCCTGTCGTTTGGGCGCAAAAAAAGGGCACGACCCTTTCAACTGGATCGTGACCTTTTCAATGATAAAGTTGTTTGGCCGGATTGTTCCCCGGAGCAGCGTCAATCTCGCATATGCGCTTTCAGACAAATAGTTCTCTTTTCTCTTAATTTTCTCAATTTGCGATAAGGTCTTTGAGGGGAATAATAGTGGATAACATGATTTTCACCTCAGAAGTATGCGGTGTGGTGCTCATAGCACCTTTCGACAAAATCTCCCGGCCGCCATGCTCCACCATTCGATTTATTGTATTTTTATCGTTGTTTTTTCGATGTTTTTCTCCATTTTCTCTTTATCATAGAACATTTTCGCTAACTACGGGATAGAAACATAAAACAGTGCCGGACCTCTAAGAATTTTGCTGCCAGCTTTACTTTGGAATCCAGGGTAACAGTGAATACAAACAGTGCAGTGCTGGTATTGCCTCCGGAGACACTTCTCGTACAGGCTCCAGAATTCCCAAACACTTTTCTTCAACCATAAGCTGCCCACTTTCCAGGCCATGGTCACCGGGCCGCTGAAAGAAGCTGGCGCTACTCGCTTTATCCTCATTCATACCATCAGCAGTGCACAGAACTTTACGGGAACCATTCTCGTTGACGTTATAGTAACCAAAATAGCCATATTTTCGTAGCCGATACCCCAGTTTTGAGACAGGTGGGAACAGCCGCCCTGCAAAGAGCAGTTCTGCCACACCTCGATGTGGACGAAAGTATGATAGACACGGCCTATTGGTTCGAATCCAGACCGTGTCAGTGGCGGCGGAGCCGCTCACGTTACCTCTGGATCTGGGCCCAACGGTGTGACTCAGGCATTCACTCGGAAAATAGATAGACGGAATACCACACACAGAAGCGCAAAAAGTCCAGCCTATTTGGAAATAAATTATAGCAAATGCCGGAATGGCAAAGTAATTACCCGCAGGACAGCATACATGGCCTCTTTTCCCCAACTTAGCTTTCTAGGAACATAACTTGGGCCATCTTCTATAGAGCCATCAGGACTCATGTGTCGGCTGCTTTCCTTCAGTACATCGAGTTGAGCACGGATCTGAGCATTTAGCCCCGGGCTTTTGATCGCAAGCATTAGCTCGGTGTCCAGATAAACACTCCTCATATCAAAGTTGCAGGAACCTGCGAGCGTCAGATCTTCGCCTATGAGCACGGCCTTAGTATGCTGTGCCTGCTCGCCCAGATATTCATAGATATGGGTGCCGGTGCTGCGGAGATGCGTTTTCTGATTTAAGTAGTCGGTGCAGCCAAAAGGATTTGTCCCACTTTCTACGGCATTGATCAGAATATCTGTTCTGGTACCCGCAGCACAGACAGTCCGAAGGTCCTCGTACATATCCTTACTGCATATAATGTAGGGCGTCTGAACCAGAACGTTACTGTCCTGCGCCATAGCGTCTACCATGCGGGCCCACAGGATTGGTGTCTTATTTTCCGGCTCGATTGGATTGGACCATAGCTCCACGCTATATGCCGCCAGTGTGGCGGACTCCCATTCTGCTGTAGTCAAACTGTCTGTAAAGACTTCCGGGTAACGTTGGGCGGTCTGCTCATAACAGCCAGCCAGATCGCTTTCACACCTTGAATCTTTAAAAACCTTACAGCATGGAAGCGCCCACACCGCCTCAAAATAATTCATCAGCTGTTGATAGGACTGGCCTGCCCCAGGCTCGGTTTCATATACTAAAATATCCCGGTCCACATTGTAGTGTTCTTGGTAATTGCCCAGGAAGCGGTTATCTGTATTTCTACCACCCAGGATATAGGCAAAGTCATCAGCGATCAGATACTTATCGTGCATCCGATAGTTGATTTTCCACGGGGTTAGAAGGTTGATCGGGTTGTAGAGCCGGATCTCCACGTTCTCATGGCTTGACAACTGGCAAAGGTTCCTACTCATGGGAAGGAAATGTCCGCCATTGATGCCGTCCAGAAGCACCTGAACCCTGACACCGCGCTCGGCTGCCGCCCAAAGTGCGCCAATCACATCCTGGCCGCTTTCCTCATCCCAAAAATCAAACGTGGTGAGTATAATCCGCTCCTTTGCTTCCTCAATAAGCCGGAGCCGCCACAGCAGGGCATCAGAGTTGTCGTCGATGCTCCGCACCCGCTCTGGTGCGGTATGTTCATAGCGGATATCGTTCAGCCAATCTTCGGGAGTGGCCCTTTTGTGAAACGCCGGTGGAATGACTAGACAGAGAATGATGAATAAAAGCCACACAAGGAGCACCAGAGCGACATTCTTCACAAACCGTTTCATTTATCTGACCTGCTTTCATATTGACGCCCCAGGGATTCCCGCCTGCTCGGGGCACCCATTGCTCTAGTCCGGCGCATGCCGGGGACAAGATAGGGAGTATCATATCGCCGTGGATGATGTGAAAAATTGCGGCTGCTGAAAATAGAAAAAATGCGGGCAGGAAAGGGAAAAGAAAGTTGAGCACTGGCCGTTCCGCGATAACATTGTTGCAAATAATATCATACAATTTGATGAAATTCAAGGTGTGTGGGGTTACTATCTGTCCCCAACGGAGCGGAGGCGAAGAACAGCGGTCCACAGTTCCTTGCTGGCCGGTTTGGTACCCACACAATATTTTTATCGCTAAAACCGTTGCTGCAAAAAGAATATTTTCGGGCAGACGATGGTTCCATTTCTGATAAAGTATGCTATACTATAATTTATAATTGCTTTTATACATAGCGTTTATGGGATTCACGCTCTGTATGTATGTTTCAGTATTCAATCGGATAAGGAGAGATGCAGACGCTGTAAGATGCCTTTGAAACAGGCGGTATCTACATCTCCTAAGAAAGCCAGGGCTATAGAGCAGCCGATGGATCGGGAAGGGTGAAGTTATGAAACTTGCAGAGGCTTTACAGGAACGCGCAGATCTGAACCGGAATATTGAACAGCTCAAAAACCGTTTGAGCAGCAATGCGCTGGTGCAGGAGGGCGAGCAACCGGTGGAATGCCCGGAGAATCTAAAACAGGAGCTGGATGCTTCCATTTCTCGCCTGTCCTATTTGATTGCGAGAATCAATCGGACCAACTGCCAGACTGTGGTTGAGGGGCAGACTCTGACAGAACTGATTGCCCAAAAGGATGCCCTGTCCCTCAAACTCCATGTATACCGGGATGTTGTGTACGCGGGAAGTCAGATATCCTACCGCGCCAGAAATACGGAGATCAAGATCCGGTCTGCGTTCTCTGTGGCGGACTGGCAAAAGGAGATCGACCGGATGTCCAAAGAACTGCGCCGGCTGGATAACCGGCTGCAAGAGAGCAACTGGAAGACCGACTTAGTGGAATAGGCCAAAGTGCCTGGTAGCAGAAGCAGGGCGAATGCCGCGCGGCGACAGCGTAAGTCGCATCATGGATACACGGAAGGGCACGTGCGAGGTTCGAGTCCTCAAGAATTGTTATGCCCCGACTGCGTACAGATGTATTGTAACGGATGATTGTAATGACCGGGTATTGACTGCGTCTGCGAGGGTGGGAATGGGGATGCTGTTCCAATGACAGCATGGATTGGCAGATTGGCCTTTGAACAAAAAGATCCGGCTGTGGATAACCCAAAGCATCCACAGCCGGATCGGTTATTTCAGCGTGTCGCTGTTGTTCAGAACCAGGGAGCTGTAGAGAAACAGTACATTGCAGTTTTCAAAATCAATGAACTGCCCGAGGTAGTCCGGCTGGATGTAGCGAATATCCACCAGAGTGATCCTGGAGTATCCGCTGAGCAGCAAAGGCGCAATGCTGGAGCCAAAAGAGTCGCGGAACAACACCAACTCCCGGCCGCTTTGGGCGTAAGGATTTTCCATGGTAATCAGAGACAGAGAACCGGAGAGGAAGATTTCATAGGGGTCCTTTCCCATGGCACGCTCCATGTCGTACACCGTTCCGGTTCGGTTGTTCTGGTAATCATACACCGTGCAGTCCCGGATGGCATCGTTGATGAGATAGTGGATGGACTCGGGGGCCAAGGGGAGGGCCGATTGTCCGCAGTAAACGCCGTAGAAGTCCCGCTCCAACACAGACTCTTCGTAATTTTGAGTCAAGGTGACCCCCATGGCCTGGGCCAGCCGCTCCGCCACATCGGTGATCCGCTCCTGCCGCCAATGGGTGTCGGTCCTGTAATAGTCGTCCCGCTCCAACAGGTCTGAGATGGAGATATAGTCGGCAAAGCCAACCTTCTGTGCCATCAGGGACTCCAATTGCGCATAATCCATGGAGAGGTGCCCGCTCTCCCGGGCCAGAAAGCAGTTCTTGTCCGGGATTACGGAGAGGAACACCCGATTGCTGCCGTTCAGGTATTTGTCATAGAGGTACTGGAAGCGGCCTGCCGCCCGGTCCAGGGAGGACTCGTTCAGGGGGTATTCCACCGCGGCGGCGAAGCCGTCGGAAACATAGATCCCATTGTTGTCCTGCCGGTGGAACAGGCCGGTGGCGGACAGGGCTTTCAGTGTACGGAACTGGTCCCGGAAGGGAAAATGATCCTGGGTGTAGGTTTCAAAGCCGGACATGAACCGCCCGCTCAGTACGGTATCCAAGGTGAACGCCGGCATGGCGGCCAGTTTCCTCCGCTCACTGTCCGAAGTGGCTTCCTTGGGGAGAAACAAACAGGCCAGAAAGGCCACGGCCAGAAGCAGCCCAAACAGGATACAGACCGTCAGGTTTTTCTTTTTGCTATCCATGGTATCCTCCTATCAAAACCGGAAGTATAGGAATGGGTTAAAGGAGCCGTCCACCAGATAGCCGGTCATGACCAGCAGCAGTACAAACAGTGTAAAGGGTTCCAGTGCGTTGAGGACCTTACCGGCGGTGGGGTACTGGGAGAGGCGGACAAGCCCATTCCGGAGGAGGGGGGTGGCTCCCAAAACGGCCAGAATCAGCACCAGAGCGAAGCTGCGCAGACAGTAGACCGCCTCTGCAGAAACCAGCGGGATACCGCCGGCACCGAACAGACCGCCAATGTCGGAGAGGGCCTGCCCCATATTCTCCGCGTTGAAGATCACAAAGCTGATCACGACGAAGAATACTACATAGAGATGGGCGAGCGGGCGGCATTTCGAGAGAGGTTTCAGCAGCCACAGCTTCTCCATGATCAGAAGAACGGCGAACATCAGTCCCCAGACAACGAAGTTCCAGGCTGCCCCGTGCCAGAAGCCGGTCAGCATCCACACCACCAGAATATTCAGCAGTTGGCGGGCCCTTCCGACGCGGTTGCCGCCCAGCGGGATATACACATAATCCCGGAACCAGGTGCCCAGCGATATGTGCCAGCGGCGCCAGAACTCTGTGATGCTGGCGGAAATATAGGGATAGTTAAAGTTTTCAAGGAAGTGGAAGCCAAATACTTTGCCTAGGCCGATGGCCATATCGCTGTATCCGGAGAAGTCGAAATAAATGTGCAGGGCAAATGCGACGGCGTATAGCCAGTAAAAGAGCACGGACTTCTCATCGGACGCCCGGAACACGCTGCACAGCTCTCCCAGTTGGTTGGCGATCAGGATCTTTTTCCCCAATCCAATGAGAAAGCGCCGCACCCCCTCGGCAGCCAGAGCGGTGGGGTGGGAACGGTGTTCCAACTGCTGTGCAATGTCGGAATAGCGGACGATAGGCCCTGCAATGAGTTGGGGAAACATAGCCACATAGGCTGCCAGGTGGATCAGATTTTTCTGAGCTGGCTCGCCCCGGTATACATCCACCGTATAGCTGATGATCTGGAAGGTGTAGAAGCTGATGCCAATGGGCAGGGCGATGCGCAGCAGGGGAACCCCCAGTCCGGTGGCCGCGTTGAAGTTTTCCAGGAAGAAGTCTGCGTATTTGAAGTACAGGAGAAAGGACAGGCTGACCGCCACGGAGAGCCCGCAGACCAGTTTGGCCCCTTTTTGGCCCCGGTACCGCTCCTGCAAGAGGCCGAAGCCATAGCCGGACAGGATGGAGGCCAGCATAAGAAGGACGTATTTAGGCTCGCCCCAGGCATAGAAGATCAGGCTGGCCAGCAGGAGCACTGCATTTCGGAAGCGGGCCGGAGTGAGAAAGTATACGGCCAGAACCAGCGGGAGAAAGTAGTATAGAAATGGGATGCTGGAAAAAAGCATAGAAAACCTTCCTTAACAGCAACGTACGGGGCGGCTCCCTGGCGAAGAGGCCGCCCCGCAACGCTATATAATGTTATATTGAACTGGCGGTTCTCAGCCCTCTACCACCGGGGTGTCAATGATTGCCTCGGCTCCGTCCAGGGCAGAGAGCGCGTTATCCTTGAAGGTTTCCACCAAATCATCCGCGCCATACGCGGCAATGACATACTGGCCGTCCACGTTGATTACGACTAAGGTATCCGGCATACCGCAGATCCACTGCTTCGCCAGGATTCCCTCCTTGAGGGCGTCGGCGAACTCGTCGGCACTCACATCGCCGGTCAGGTGATAGGCCGCGCCGGTAAAGGTGTTGGCATTCATCATGTGGATCATAGATGCCGCGTCATCAATGTGGGTGGTCTCGCTCTCCGGAAGGCTCAAGGTGGAGGTCAGCTCCTCGGTCTTGGATACGTCAAAGGCGCCTGGGGCATCTGTGGTCATGTGCTCCGAATCGCCGCCGCTGATGGGGAACTTTTGATCCTCTGAATACACCCCATAGACCGTCTCCAGAACCTCCACCGCACTGGAGTAGGAAGAGGTGGAGCCGTCTCCGCTTCCGCCGTGATTGCTGCTGCCATTGTTGCCGCTGCATCCCACCAGGGAGATCGCCATTGCCGCACCGAGAATAAAAGTGATCATCTTTTTCATAATACATGGTCTCCTGTTCTGCATTTATTTGGGTGACTGGTTTTGCTGAAGGTCATACCCTCCATCGTCACGCATGGAGAGTACATAGGTAAGCTGTTTGCCATTGGTTTTCAAGGTCAGGGAAAACATGGTGTCCTCTGTGCCGGAGAGGTCCCAGTAGAGCAGGACGTCTTCGGAGATCTCTGCTTCGGTGCCGTCTCCGAGGAGTTCGCCCTCCGGATCAAACAGGCTGAATTCACCGCCGGAAACAGATACCCGGGTCGTTTCGCCGATTTCCAGCGCCAGAGGAATTCCGCCGGAGACTTCCCGAAGTCCGGATGTCATTTGAGGATGGTCCGCCGGAATGGAGACCGGTTCCGCCCCAATGGGTACGCCCTGATACAAGAGGGCGGTTTCCCCACGCACAGCAAAGGGAGGGAGAGCGGCAATAAACAGGACGGCTGCGCAGGCGGCAGCGGCCAGAGATCCAAACGAAATCCATTTCGTTCTGGTGCGTGTCGGCTCCGGCTTTTGTTCCAGGCGCATGACCTGCTCCCGGAGCTCCTCCGGCGCTTTGATCCTGCGGTATGCCTCTACATCTTTTTGATCAAACATATTCATTCCTCCGTTCCAAGGAGTGCTTTGATTGCCTGCCGGCCGCGGGTCAGACGCATTTTGACTGCGGAAACCGAGATGCGCAGGCAGCGTGCGGTTTCTTCCACTGAAAACCCTTCCAGATAGTGGAGCACCACCACCTCATGCAGCTTGTCCGGCAGGCTCCGAACGGCGGCCAGAAGTTCGGATGTTTCTGAATCCTCCGGCGAGGCGATGTGTTCCGCATCTTCTAAAGGGGTATACCTGCGTACCGCGTTGCGGCGCTGGAGATCCCGGCATTTATTGATTGTAACGCGCAGCATCCATGCCCGTTGGTGGGACGTATCCTGGAACGTAGGCCGCTTCGCCAGATAGACCGCAAACACATCGTGGACGACATCCTGAGCGTCTTCTGAATGGCTCACATAGGTCAGTGCTGTCCGGAACAGCAGATCGGAATATGTTTCGTATAGCGCCGTTAAATCAACCGTTTCTCCATGACGCAATGTTCTTACCTCCTGTTCTATACACGCATGGCCTGGCCGCCAGGTCACATTTCCCTCCACATTTTTTGAGAAAGTTATTAAATATTATACCACATTCCTTGTGGGCGCGATAGAGCGCGAATATTAGAAACAAAGCAGCTGCTGAAAACTTTTTAGCTGGATTTGCGTCTATAATGTGGAGACGCCGCAAATCTGTGCTGGACGATAGCTGACAGATTTGCTCCGGAACATATATGCTCTGTTAGATACATCTCAAATTCACAGGCAATTATGAAAGGAACTCAGATTGATATGAAGAAAAAACGATTCGCTACAATTGTGGCAGCACTCTTGGTAATTTCTCTGGCTAGCTGTAGTACACCTGCTGGGAGCTTACCCTCCGCGCCTGACGGTTCCCATGTGCCGGAAAAAACACAGGCCCTCTATTCCAATTTGACGGATGACAGCTCCAGGAGGGAGGTCGTGGATGCGCTTCAGGCCCACGGCGTATCTCAGGAGCAGACCGATACCCTGCTGGCCTGGGCAGACGACTTTAACGCCCGGGTGACCACGCCCACCCTCACGGAGGGCTTTACCGCCATGGAGGGTGACTTTGTTGACTACAGCTCACTTTTGTTTGACATTAAGGAACTGCCAGACGGCACATTTTTTATGGAGGCCAATTGCCGCCTGACCGCGTTCCTGTTGATGCGGGATCAGCTCCAGACCTGTGGGACTGCGGATGAGAGTGATACCTATCTAATGTTTGACATTGAGGCCATTGACACGCAGAAGGAATACCAGCTCAGTTCAGAAGCACGGGCCGATTTCATTACTCTGTTCAATGCCGTACCTCTGGAGGGGGCGGCGACCCAGGAGGAACACCTTGCCCGCATTGAGGAAGCGTGGTCGGAGCGTGGCATACAGGTGGACAGCGCCAAGGGAATGTCCCTGATCGAGGTATATCTGCATTCCCCACTTGACGGGGTCCGCTTTGTAGGACATACCGGCGTATTGATGGAGACGGAGGACGGACTGCTGTTTGTGGAGAAGTATGGCCCGGCTGGTCCCTTCCAGGCGACCAAATTTGAGAGCCGGAACGCATTGGAGCACTATCTTCTGGCCCGTCCGGACCTATATGGAGACGAGACGGAGCTGCCGCCTATTGTGCTGGAAAATGGGAAGATGATGGAGATATCCTGACCGGGGTACGGGTATCCGCAGTAGACACGGCCAAAAATGTCCGATGGGAGACCCACCGGACATTTTTCATATTCGTTTATTTTAGCCGCATTTTTGAGTACGGCGCGTTCCTGTACCTCACCTTATCCAGTACACTATCAGCAGTGAGGAGATGTAGCCAGGTTAGAGCCTTAATTTTTGCAAAAATATGTCGATATGATACATGAAACCATTAAGAGCAGAGGGAAACCGAAATACTACTGTAGACAGAGAAAGGGCGTGGTATAGGTGCGATATCTGGTTTATCTCTTTGGATGCGCTCTGTTGGTCGGAGGTGGGGCAGTCTGTTCAGTTACACCGTCCGGAATCAGACTGGATGTTGCAAACTTGCTGTCGCTTCTGGATTATACAACGCTGGCGTTCCTGCTAATCGCGTGCTTACTGGTTCTTCTGGGGAACAACTCTTTCCGCGCTTTTGGTTGGGCAATCCGGGCTATGTTTCAAGAGAAAAAACCTTCCGCCGCCCGTGCGCTGGAGAGTTATCTGGCCTATCGGCAGGTGGCTATAGGATCTTTACTGGCCGGAGGTGCTGGCTCACTGCTTAGTCTGATTAAAATGATGCACAGCCTGGGTGGCGGTAATCTGGAGGAATTAGGGATTGCCCTAAATGTAGCATGCCTGTCTCTCGGATATGCCATCTTTTTGAATCTGCTATTACTTCCGGTAGGGTTTCTGTTGCGAAAGACGTTGGGAGAGATAGAACAGGCGGATAAGGTAGACCAAGCTGCGGGAACTATTTCGGTGCGGCGAAAGCGCAGTAGAGCAGGGTGATTGGTCGGGGTGAATTAGGGCATCTGTTTACCTGCCGGGCTGAACTATATAGGAAGATAGATATTTTTCTCTGACAGGAGAAAGCACATAGGCCGCAGCCTCTGCGCTTGGTGTAAAAAAGAGAACTGCACTTCCGTACGCCGCCCTTCCGGGCTGGCGGTTCGGAAGGGCAGTTCCAGTTCTGTCGCCTGATAACCGAAGCCGACATACTGCTCTGTCATGCTATTTCAGATGAAGAAAGCCCCGGATACATACCTGTTCTGACCTACCTTTATCTAATCGAGAAATCCATCATACCATGCCAAACGCCATTTGTAACACCGTACGTAAATCAATTGGGGACTAGCTGGGCATTTTGGAAGGTTCCCAGCCAGTCGAGGTTGAGGGGAATGGGGGTAAGGAAGGTATCAGGTCGGACGGCCTCCCCGTGG